>SL_8KL_010_SEDDRAFT_10001626_pt1 | contig 19405 bp, 19 predicted proteins | sample SodLakKL_010_SED_4_FD_11160 | JGI IMG/M metagenome (IMG submission 11160)
ACCGGAAAGAAAATCAGCGATATCGACTTGTTTGAGCTAAATGAAGCATTTGCTTCCCAGGCGCTCTACTGCATGCGCGACCTGGACCTCAACCCGGATATCGTTAATGTTAACGGCGGCGCTATCGCTCTCGGTCACCCGCTGGGCTGCACCGGGGCAAAGCTCACCGCAACCCTGCTGCACGAAATGGAAAGACGCAGCTCACGCTTTGGCGTCGTCTCCATGTGCATCGGAGGCGGCATGGGCGCAGCCGGTTTATTTGAAAGAGCATAACCTACAAAATATATAAACTTTAATTTACGGGCACGCAAACTTAAATCATAGGCCACTTTATGGTATGATTAAGTGCGTGCCCTCTCTCTTAGACAGGCAAGTACAGAGGGACGGAGTTTTTGTACTTAAGTATAAGTACAAAAACTCCGTCCCTGCGTACCGTCGCTAAGTACATAAGACAACTATTTTTATTAGGAGGAACTCATGACTCCAAAACATGAACTGGAAATGAGAATAAGTAAACTTCAGAGTGGAATGAAAGACGGGGGAATTGATGGAGCTCTAATTGTGCAGAGAGCAGACCTATTTTACTTCAGCGGCACAGGTCAAAACTGCCATCTCTTTGTACCTGCAGAAGGCGACCCAATTCTTATCGTAAAAAAATCAATGGCCAGGGCTGAGCAGGAAAGTAAGCTGGAAAATATAATCCCCTTTGATGGATGGGATAAGCTTATAAGCACTGTTAAAGAGATCTTGCCGGAGAATTCAAAGTTAGGTATTGAAAGCGACGTCCTGCCAGCTTCTCTCTACTTCCGTTATCAAAAATTATTTTCAGATTTTGAGCTGGCCGACATATCAAAAATTATCCGCAAAGTCCGTGCCATCAAATCTGATTATGAAATAGGTATTATGAAAGAAGCTGCCCTGATCAGCGAATCTGTTTTTAAAAAGGCCGGCAGCATTATCCGGGAAGGTATGACAGAAATCGAACTGGCAGGTCGGCTGGAGCAGCACGCCCGGTCTTTAGGCCACCAGGGAATGGTGAGAATGCGCGGTTTTAACCAGGAACTTTATTATGGCCACATCATGTCCGGAGAAAATGCTGCTGCAATCAGCTTTTTTGACGGACCAACAGGCGGTTCAGGATTAAATCCTTCTTTCCCACAGGGAGCTGGGGCCGCTGTTATACAGAAAAACGAGCCCGTTTTAGTTGACTTTGTTAGTGTTCTCGGTGGTTACATGGTTGATCAAACCAGGATCTTCAGCATCGGTGGGCTATCACACTATCTTGAAAAGGCCTATAATGTAGCTATTAATATAAAAAGCAAGCTGGCTGAAATTGGCAAACCCGGAGTGATGGCAAGCTCTCTATTTGAACAGGCAGACAAAATGGCTGCAGAAGCTGGGCTTGGCAATCATTTTATGGGATATGTTGAAAAGGTTAGTTTCGTTGGACACGGGGTTGGCCTGGAACTTGATGAACTGCCTGTTATTGCCCGCGGGCTAGATACCCCACTTGAAAAAGGTGCGGTCTTCGCTATTGAGCCCAAGTTTATTTTTCCCGGGGAAGGCACTGTTGGTATAGAAGACACCTTTGTTGTCAGAGATAATGGTCTGGAGCAGCTAACTATTTTTAGTGATGAACTACAAATCCTTTAGCTGGATTAGATATATAAGTTATAGGCCAAACCATATTCAATTGCGGTTGCATCATGAAAAAGGCTGCGCAACAAATAAATAAGCACCCTGACCTCGCCCGGGCACTATGCCCAAAAGAATTCAGTGAGTGCTTATTTTAATTATTTTTGTAAGTGGAACCGAACCGGCTCCTTTTTTAATGCTATCAGCCGCCAGTATTACATCCTGCCATAAGCAGTACTGTGAATAAAGTAAGAGCAACTATAAGAATATTGATTAGCCTCATTTATACACCCCCTTAGAACTATTAATTATATTAATACCACATAATCCTGCGCCTGGCAAATACTGATCATAAAGACTTTTTTAGGAGTTCACGTCAAAATAACGTTCATTTTACTATCAACATTTTATGTTAACAATAAAAAAAGTTTATTTTTTTTATAGCAGTGTTAATCGCGTTTCTAAAAAGCAAATACCTGTTCTACTCACAGTATGCACAGGGTTATCCACAGGTATAACCTTTAAACCTGTACCGTTAAGCTCATTATCCACATCGTTCAAAGTTAGTAACCATAAAATTGCCCATAATTTTGAAACAACATATGGCATGGTAATTGATTGACTCAAACCAGGAGTAATAAAAATGTGACAAAAAAAAGGGTTTATTTATTTTTTAGCGAATAAATGTTATGCAAGATAATCAATATTTGAAGGAGGCATAAGCATGGAAGTTAAAGTAAATGATGATTGCAGCGCATGCGGTATCTGTGAGGATATTTGTCCGGAGGTCTTCGAGCTGGGAGACGAAATTGCCGAAGTCAAAGTAAATCCCGTGCCTGCTGAACATGAAGAAAAGGTTCGCGAATCAGCCGAAGAGTGCCCGACAGAATCAATCATTATTTCCTAAGCATCACCACTTAATATGAAGTACTAAACAGAGCCCGCTTCTTGCGGGCTCTGACATTTTAATCGTAAAACTTATTGTCTAATATATGCAAAGCAGGGTACAATTAGTGTATAATTTTGCTTAAGATAATCACAGGAGGCTGCAACTGGCAAATGAGAAACGATGAACTGCTACATGCCATAGATATTATTGAAACCCGTCCCGGCCAGAAGCAATCATTACTACAGAGAGTAAAGGTATTGCTTACCATTCTGGCAAAGTTTCAGACGGATTTCTCTTTGTTTGTATCAAGGGCTATAAAACAGATGGGCACCTGTATATTGACCAGGCAGCTCAAAAAGGTGCTGCTGCTGCAGTTGTTGAAGATTTTCAGGAAAATGTTCCTATCACCCAGTATAAAGTAGCAGACAGCAGGCAGGCCCTCGCCGCCCTGGCTGACAAATACTACAATCACCCTTCAAAAAAAATCAACCTGACCGGTGTTACCGCTACCAATGGTAAAACTACCACTGCCTATATGATAAACTCAATCCTGGAGGAACATGGTTTGAACACCGGGCTGGTTGGAACGGTTATTGTCAAGGCAGGAAACAAAGTTGAACCTGCGGATCTGACTACTCCGGAATCTCTTGACCTGCACCGCTTTTTCTCACGTATGGTGGAAGAAAAGGTCACTCATGCCGTGATGGAAGTTTCATCTTCCGGCCTGGAATTAAAAAGGGTGGGCAGTGTTGACTTTAACACTGTTGTTGTTAACAATATCAGCCGTGAACATATCGACCTGCACGGTTCCTATGAAGACTATTATAACGCCAAGGCTTCACTGGTGCGGACTGCTAATAAAAACCAGTGGGCAGTCTTCAACCTGGACTGCCCGCAGACGGCACCTCTGGTTAAAGAAACCAAAGCAAATCCTTTAACCTATGGCATCAAAAACAGGGAAGCTGATATTGTTGTAGATAACCTGGACTTAAGCACCGGTCGGGCGCGTTTCCAGGTGAGCCTTAAAAACAGGCATTCTTTTAACTTCCTATCAGAACAATCCGGATCCATAAATGTAAACCTTTCGGTCCTGGGGCTGCACAGCGTTTATAACTCTATGGCCGCCATTTTAGTTGCCCTGATCAATAAAATTCCGGCTGAAACTATCAGCAAGGCTCTGCTAAACTTTAAGGGAGTAGAAAGGCGCTTTGAGTTAATATTTGAGGATGAATTCATGGTTCTCGACGATCACTTCGCTAACAGTGGAAACATTAATGTTACCCTGGAAACCCTGCAGATGATGGATTATAAAAAACTACACCTCGTTTACGCTATCCGGGGCAGCCGTGGGGTAACTGTAAACAGAGAAAATGCCGAAACCCTTGCTTACTGGGCACCGAAGCTTGGCCTGGATAGAATAATTGCCACTACCAGCAGCAGCCACGTTGGTGAAAAAGACCTGGTAACTTCAGATGAGCTAGAAGTTTATAAGGAAGTAATAGATCAAGCTGGCTTAAAAACAGAAATCTTCGAAGAACTGCCTGATGCAATCGCCGCAGGTCTAAAAGAAACTCAAAAAGGCGACGTCCTCCTCCTGGCCGGATGCCAGGGCATGGATTACGGCGCATCCATCTGCCTCGGGCAAATTCGAGAAATAAGACCGGACCTTCCGGAAAGCAAAATTTTCGCCGCCCTGAAAAACCGCGTCGCAGGAGTTTAAGCTTCTTTGATTTCTACGCCGCCCATGATCGCCCGGGCCTGGAGGCGGACAATTTTTTCTGTTCCCTCACTAATGTTATGCTCGATTTTTCTGCCGCCAATGATTCCGCCGTCCTCCTGGTTGTTAAATGTAACTCCGCCCAGGACTGCCGAACCTTCATATATAATGGGCAGGTCTTTCGGGATTTTAACTTCAATACCACCCATAATAGCGGTCAAATCCAAAACGGTTTCACCTTCTTTAATTTCCGCAGCAGTCAAATCAATCTCGATTCCACCCATCAAGGCAAAGTAGCTGCCGTTTTCCAGCGGCCAGGGTTCTGCCCCGCCAACATTGGCACCACCCATAAAGGCAAAACGGCCACCTCCTCTGCCGCTGAAAGCCCGACCACGGATCAGGCTAATTCCGATCATAATTAATATAACAGGCCAGATAATATTAAAAAGCAAACTGGTATCTACTTCAAACAGTCCCAGGTTCCGTCCCAGGAAAATCACTCCAACTGCCAGGACAATTAAAGCGGTAATAAACTGGCCCCAGGAAAAGTAAACTTTACTCTCTCCACCTGCCGAAGTCGACCCGAAAGATAAATAAAGCCAGTTAAGACCAATAATCAGGGGGATCACCGGCCATAATCTTAAAACCTGCCTGACTTCTATATCAATATCTACCCCCAGATTGCTAAGTAATAAAATAATACCGATAACCAGGACAGCGAGGCCAAATAAGACCCTGCCGCTTAAAAAACGCATATTTGAAACACCCTCCCTTCAAGTATTACAACCAAATTCAAACTTGCATTCTAGCTCTATAGCACAAGATCTTATAATACAGCAATATGAAGCCGATAGAACTTAGCCTGGGGCTTAGCTAACCCTGTTTTATAATCAAAGTTTAGCTATACTGCTCTTCAATTTATTCTGCTGTAAACAAAATACCATAGAAAGCACTATTATGCATTAGAAACTTATCCTGCTAATTCTCCATTTTCCAAGCTAATTTACGTTGACTTTTATTTATCGCCATGCTAAAATTAACAGCGCAGAATAGGTATATGGTGGGTGTAGCTCAGTTGGTTAGAGCGCCAGGTTGTGGCCCTGGAGGCCGTGGGTTCGAATCCCATCACTCACCCCATAAAAAAATAGTTTGATTGTATGCTGGGGCGTCGCCAAGCGGTAAGGCACGGGTCTTTGGAATCCGCATGCGCAGGTTCGAATCCTGCCGCCCCAGCCATTTTTATGTCTAAAAGCAAGCAGGCATTGACAATAGCTTCAGGTAATACCGGTTGTAGTTTTTCTCCAAACCAGTTTATTCTGCCAGCTGCAAAAGGTAATCTTTTCTTAAATCTATCATATCCCCGACATTAAGGCCTATTTCAGCTGCCAAACCGCCGCGCAGTTCTATAGCAAACTGAACCGGCCCGTTGCTGTAATATACGGGCAGTTCATCATCGGGTGTACCGGGCTCGGGCGGCTGCATCTCGTGGATAGAATCAATAAAACCATCCCTGCTGACATAAATAAGGTCGATAGGGATCAGGCAGCCCTTCATCCAAAAGCCCACTTCTGTTGGAAAGGGATCCTCATCAGGCATAACAAAGAGCATTCCCTCTTCATCTGCCATTTTTTCACGACCCATTAAACCCTGCTCACGTTGTTCAGGTGTTGCGGCCAGTTCCATCTCTACAGTATGACCGTTTAGCACTACCTGCTCGGTAACCTGTTCCCCGGCGGGTTCGTCAATTAAGTCTTCTGAATCCTCCCTGCCTGAACACCCGGAACTCGTTAATAAAGCAAATACCCCCACCAGGACGAGAAGAACATATAGATTTCCTTTAAATGTTTTTCTGGTGCTAGATATAATCTCCACCATCCCCTTATAAAAGCTTTTTAGCTGGATTAAACTATGATAGAATTGCCATTTATTCTTGCCCTTGCTAATAATTCCCTGACTGGTAAAATCATTTTATAGTCAATTACAGGGAGGCTGACACATGAATCTAAAAAAAATATTTACGACCGGGCTGTTAACTCTTTTACCTCTGGCTATTACGATCTATGTTTTCTACCTGGTTTTCACTTTTCTCGATAACCTGCTCAGCACTATTATCATAAGACTTTTTGGTTTCGAATTCCAGGGAATCGGCTTCATCGGCGGAATTCTTTTAATTATGCTGGTCGGTTTTATCGCTTCAAACATTATTGGCAAACGTTTAATTGGGCTCGGCGATACAATCCTCCAGCGCCTGCCTCTGGCCCGCGGTATTTATTCCAGCGCCAAGCAAATCATAGATGCTTTTACAGTCCAGGGTCAGAATGCCTTTCAGAAAGTTGTTCTGCTGGAATATCCCCGCAAGGGACTCTATGTGCTCGGCTTCGTAACCGGCAGCTCAAAAGGTGAAATCCAGGATAAGACCAGGGAAGAAACCTTAAATATTTTCATCCCTACAACACCCAACCCTACATCCGGCATGTTAATCCTGGCTCCGAGACATGAAGTAACCGAACTATCCATGACTATCGATGAAGGCATGAAAGTTATCGTTTCCGGTGGATTGGTCTCTCCTCCCGGCAAGAGCGAAACCGAACTAAAGGAACCGGAAAGTCTGCCAGCCGACTAACCTTGATCGATACTGTCCTGCCCCGCCCATTTTAAGGATCTGGAGACCGCTTTTTGCCAGCCGCCATAAAGAAAAGCTCTTTCCTTCTCACCCATCTGCGGCTCAAAAGCAGCGCTCTCCTTCCAACGGTCGGACAGCTCGCCGGTGCTGCTCCAGAACCCGGTAGCCAGACCGGCCAGGTAAGCTGCNCCCAGGGCAGTTGTATCAAAAGTTGCCGAGCGGCGAACCACCGTTCCGGTCAAATCAGCCTGGAACTGCAACAGCAGGTCCATCACACTGGCCCCACCGTCTACACGCAGCTCAACCAAGGGTAAATTAGCTTCGTTATACATTATCTCCAGNACATCCCTGGTCTGGTAAGCCATTGCTTCCATTACCGCCCTGGCCAGGTGTGCTTTTGAGGTGCCCCCGGTTATGCCGATCAAAAGGCCGCGGGCATAGGGGTCCCAGTGCGGAGCTCCCAAACCGGCAAATGCCGGCACCAGGTAAACCCCGTCATTGCCATCGATTTGAGCGGCCAGGCCTTCCAGGTCGGACGAACGCTCGATAATGCCCAGGCCATCCCTTAACCACTGCACCGCGGCCCCGGTAATGAAAATGCTGCCTTCAAGAGCATACTCAACCTTATCACCCAGGCCCCATGCTATGGTCGTAAGCAGGCCCTGCTCCGAAGCAACTGCCTTCTCACCGGTATTCATCAGCAGGAAAGAGCCTGTACCGTAGGTGTTCTTGGTCATGCCGGGGCTGTAACAGGCCTGCCCGAAGAGAGCCGACTGCTGGTCTCCGGCCATCCCGCCTATGGGCACGGACGAACCGAGAAAAATATCCGGTTCAGTTTGCCCGTAAACTATGCTGCTTGGCTTAACTTCAGGCAGGATAGCTTCCGGCACCCTGAACAGCTCAAGCAGTTCCTGATCCCACTGCAGGTCATGAATATTATACAGCAGGGTCCGTGAAGCATTGGAGTAATCAGTGGCAAATACCCTGCCTCCTGTTAAGCGGTAAAGCAGGAAACTATCCACCGTTCCGCAGGCCAGGGTGCCCTCCTCTGCAGCTTTTTTAACTACTTCCAGCTTCTCAAGAGCCCATCTCAGTTTTGTTCCTGAAAAATAGGGATCAAGGAGAAGGCCGGTCTTTTCGCGCACCATTTGTTCGTATCCTTCATCCTTTAACTGTTGACACAACTCAGCCGTGCGGCGGCACTGCCAGACGATGGCCCTGGTTAAAGGTTTCCCGCTCTGCCTGTCCCAGAAAACCAGGGTTTCGCGCTGGTTGGTAATCCCGACTGCCGCCAAATCTGCAGCCTCAATCCCGGCTTCCTGCAGGGCTTCTGCTGTGGTTTTTAAAACATTTTCAAATATCTCTTCAGGATCATGTTCCACCCAGCCCGGGCGGGGATAATGCTGGCGGTGTTCCCGGTTAACCCTGGCCCTGGCCAGGCATTCCTGATCCCATAATATCGCCGTTGTACCCGTTGTGCCCTGATCAATTGAGAGTATATAGCTGCTTATTGTCATCGCCTCCTCTTTTCACCCTACCAGTAAACTCCAGGTGCCGGATGTGAGCTAAAGCTTCCCCCGTGGCAAACCATTTCTGCATCAGAGGAAAATCCTCCCAGCGGTCAGCCACCAGGTCCCATGTCATCTCTGAGGCTACTTCGTAAGCACTTTTCGGTTTGCCGCCGCCAATTATCTCGACAACTTCTTCCAGGCGCTGGCGGTGGTGTTCTTTAAGCTCTTCTATCCTGCGCCTGCAGTCTTTGATTAAACTGCGGTGTCCCGGCAAGACCAACTTTACCGGCATCTCATAAACTTTATCCAGGCTGGCAAAGTATTCCCCCAGAGGATCCCTGTCATCGACCCAGGTCGAAATATTGGGTGTTATATCACCTAAGATATGATCGCCTGAAAAAAAGTACTGCAGTTCAGGTTCATACAGGCAGGTATGACCACCGGTATGGCCAGGTGTAACCACACAGCGCAGTTGATAATTCCCATAATGCAGCAGGTCACCATCTTCTATCATGGTAAAATCAACATTACCTGCGGGGCTGTAACGCTGTCCCGGGTGAGAGTCGATGGCCTGATTAACCAGTTCTGGCGGAAAACCGTGGCGGCCGGCGAGTACACAAACCACCTGCCACAGATTCTTCATGCCCAGCACTTCCGCATCAGGCCGGTTAAAATAAATTTTCGATTCTTCAGCCGATAATACTTCAACCAGACCTACGTGATCGGCATGCAGGTGAGTTATAAAAAAGTCAGTTTCCTGCGGTTGAATTTCCAGACGTTCGAAAGCATCGAGCAATACACTCTGACATTCTTCCCGGTTCATGCCGGTATCTATAACCAGGTTGCGAGGTCGGCTTTTGATAATATATGAATTTGTCGCTTTAAGAGGGTTGCGGGGCAACGGCACTTCTACCCGGTAAAGATTCTGGAGTAATTGTTCTATAACTGCTTCGGTCATTAAATATTCACTTCCTTCAAAGATTTCATAATATCTTTCTTTCCCGGGGCGCTAAATCCTCTTTTAAATTGCCCCTTCTCTACCTGATTAATTTCACTGGCCTGGTGTGATATAATATTTGTAGATTTAAATCTAAGGCTGACCAACTCGAGGTGATATTGTGACTGCATTAAAGAAGCTGGCCTTGTTTTCAATCATCGCGCTGCTGACAGTATTACTGTTAGGCTGTGGCGATCCTGCTGCTGATCAGGAAGAAATTGAGGAAGAAGAGATACAGGAAGAAATTGAAGAAATCAATGAGGACACAAAGGAAGAAGAAAATTATCAGGAAGATAATGACAACGAAAGCGGCGCCAATAATGGCTCCGGCAGCTCGGGCACTTCCGGTTCAGGTTTTTCACATACCATAGAGATGGATATTAACGGCGAAGTGAAAGAAGGCGAAGGAGAAGGATGGTGGAAAGATCAAGAAGGCGGAAGTGATGATGAATGGTGGAACAACTAAGTGTTGACCCTCAACAATTTTTAGCAAAGAGCATTAAAGAGTAATTAGGGCCAAAACAACCCCTGCGCCAGTAAAATGCTGCAGGGGTTTTATTTTATACTTTTATTCAAACTGCCTGACCGGAAACCCGATAAGTCAAGGGCAACGTAAGAAAAGCCCGTCTCCCTTAATTTTTCTTCGATCTCCCTGCGCCGGGCGATAACGTCTTTAAAAGCACTTTCATCTATCTCGATCCTGGCCAGGCTGCCGTGCCTGCGAACCCTGAGGTTGCCTTCTATCCCCATTTCACGAAGGATAATCTCCGCTGCTGCAACCTGCTTCAATTTTTCAGGGGTAATCTCTTCCCCGTACGGAATGCGCGAGGCCAGGCAGGCCGCAGAAGGCTTATCCCAGGTTGGCAAACCCGCCTGCCTGGAAAGAAACCGGATTTCAGCTTTGCCCAGACCTGCCTCCAGCAACGGACTGTACACACCCAACTCCTTTACTGCTCGCAACCCGGGACGGTAATCATCAGGATCATCGGCGTTCGATCCTTCAAGGACAGCATTAAAACCTTCATTTTCAGCAATTTCAAGCAGGCTGCTGAAGAGTAATTTCTTGCATATATAACAGCGCTCAGGCTGGTTGGCGGTAAAACCGGCATCGCTGCAGGGGTCAATAGCAATTACCCTGTGTGCAACTTTCAGGTCAGCAGCCAGCCTAGCGGCATCCTCTAATTCACGCTGCGGATTAAGCGGAGATTCAAAGGTTACTGCCAGAACCATTTTGCGGCCCAGTACAGCAATGGCAGAGTTAAGCAGCAGTGAACTATCCACCCCGCCTGAAAAAGCGACTAGGGCGCTCTCATAGCCTTTGAGCAGGACTCTTAACTTGTCAAACCCGGCAATAGCTTTTTTTTCATTTAATTCCTCTGCCATATTACTTCTCCTTAGATCACCTTGCGGCGGTTAAGCTCCCTATTGAGGAATCCTAAAAATTCTTCAGCCTTTTTTTCAGGCGGAAGAGTGAGCAGGCTAACCCCAATAAACAGTGTTACGGCTACAATTCCGCTCCAGACCCCCGGCCATAAATCAAGGGGTCGCCATCCGCTATACTGCAGGACCATGGCTGTCAAGCCGCCCACTATAACGCTGGAAAGCACCCCGGCAGCAGTACCCCTTCTCCAGAAAAATGCACCGATTAAAGCCGGCACCATTACCAGCAGGCCGGCCGACGATGCTACGGACAGGGCAGCTATCAGATCCAGGCGCAGCGTGGCAAAACCCAGGATAAAAACGGTAAAAAGGGGCACAAAAATCCTGCCAATTAAAAGCTCCCTCTCTTCATCGATCTCCCGGGAAATATTCTTAAATACATCACGGCAGACCATTGATGAAAGCGACAGGATAATTGAGTTCACCGTGGAAATAGCTGCTGCACTGATGCCAAGCATGACTAACAGCGCTACTATACCAGGAACAATATTCATACTGAGCAGCACCGGGGTAGCACTATCTGCCACCTCCAGGTCAGGCAGCAGCAGGCGGGCAGAAAACCCCCACATGATGGAAACCAGGGTATAGATAAAGCCAAAAACAAGAAAGCCCATTACCATAATCCGCATCTGGCCGAGTGAGCCTGGCATAAACAGGCGTTGGCTGACCTGGGGGTTGGAAAGGGAAAAGAAAAACCATGGCAGGGTCAGGCCAACAAAGGCATTGACATTAAAGAAGCCGGGACCGGGAACTGTCAGCCACTGCGGGTACTGCGCTTCCAACTGGGCAAACATCCCGCCGAAACCATCAAAGGCCCGGTAGGCGATAAATATAACGGAGAGCACAGCGACAGTGAGCATCACCGCAGCCTGGAGCGAATCTGTCCAGGCCACAGCCTTAAGGCCGCCCGTCCAGGTCCAGTAAACGGCAATTACTGCGGCAACCGAAACGCCGGCTATATAGGGAATTGCTCCCCCGGAGATCCCTTCCAGCAGGGCGCCAATCCCGATCAACTGGACAGCGCTGTACGGGATTAGAAAAATTACCGCCGCCACGGCCGAAACTATAGAGACAGCCCTGCTTTCATAACGGTCTCCCAGCATTTCGGTCGGGGTCAGGTAATTATAGCGGTTGCCAACCAACCAGAATCGCGGCCCGAAAAAGGCCACAAGGATCAGGCCGGAGAGGTAAATAAGTTCAAAACCAAGCGCCCCGACACCGCCGATATAAGTAAAGCCGGCTAAACCGACCAGCATAAATGCACTGTAAGTAGTTGCGCTGTAGGTAAGAGCCGCAATAACTCCACCCAGGGCCCGACCGGCCAGGAAAAAATCATTAACTCCGCTGCCCAGTTTCCTGCGAGCCTGGCGGGCGATGATACTGCCGACAATAAAGTATAAGAAGAGGGCCAGGTAAATGGTATTAGCGTCCATCGTCATCCCTCCAGCGGGCAGTAATTATGCCAAGGCAAATAATAACCACCAGGGCGAAAGCATTCCAGAAAAGAAACGCACCATAAACGCTGGATAAATCTCTTAATGGTGGTAAAAAAGGAACTATGAATGCTGCCAAAATCATTGCCCCAAAAAGCAAAGCCCAAAAGATTCGCTGCTGTTTTAAACTCATCAACACTGCCTCCTTTTCAGGCTCTTAATATAGGGCATTATAACATAGATTAGAGCCTCCCTGACAAGCATAACTTGACTTTCATGTAAGAATTTTGCTATAATTCCACTCAAAGGTGGTCATCATAGATGAAGCATTCTTTATTTCGTCAGAGCCTGTTTTTTGCAACAGCATTAATACTTACCATTGTAACTTTTCTTATAATTTCTCTTTTTGCTGTTACTGCTTCTGCCACAGGCCCTGGCCATAGTTTAATTGAAGACCACTTAAGCCTCACCGACTACCCTCCCGGCTATTCATACGGCCCCTCCAGAACCGTGATACAGATTATAGATAACAAATTCTACAAGTGGCATGAATACGAAAACTCTAAAACAGGTGCTCTCTCCATCTATTTGTTGAAGCCTGAAGAAAAAGCTTTAAGCAGGGTTGAGACAATAAAGCTGCTTTTATCTTCAAAGCAGTGGAAATATCAGGCTGTTAATTACACCCGTGCACCAACTGAAAGCTCAATAGATCAATTTTTACCAAGAACAGCTTCGCAGATTACCTTAACTGCCAATGAACAAATTGCTCATGCCCTGGAAAATACTTTTTACCTTGATGGGATGACCGACGACCGTACTGCGGTCGGTCCCGCTGAGGCAGTTACATACCCGTATAACACGATCGGTTTTCTGGCCACAGATTTTCCGGATGAGTTTATGCGGGGAACCGGATTCTTAATCAGTCCTTATAGCGCCATCACTAACGCTCATAATATTTATTCTACTGATTTTGGCGGCTGGTATGATATAATTCGTTTCAGCCCGGCCCAGCATGAAGATAAAGATTTGAATGTATTAACACCCCACTCTACACATACCCCGGTTCAGGCTGAAATTAACAGCAACTTCAAGTATTATGAAGACGCCGGTGATCGCGACACAGCAGTAAAGTATGATTACGGGGCCATCTTCTTCGAGCAGCCCATAGAGGGTATCAGCACTTTTATGCCGATCGAGTTTAACTACCAACCTGCAGAAGTATGTCTAATCGGATACCCCGGAAATGTGAACGGTACACCTACCCTTGGCATGTGGTTGGCTGAAGGACCTGTCGTAAATATAGATGACTACTGCCTGTTTTACGAAGCCTACACCAGTGGTGGAAGCAGCGGCAGTCCGGTTTTTGTATATAACGAAACTGCCGGAACTTACAGGGTCGTGGCCATTCATTCCTTCATCTCGATGAACAACTTAAGCGGCGGTCCTTATTTTAACAGCAATAATCGTAATTTAATTGAAAAATGGGTCAGCTGGACCCCGGAACCACCCGAAGAAGAACCAGAAGAAGAAAAACCAACTAAGATATCTGAACTCAGCTTGAGCAGCACGAGCCTAAATATGATCGTAGGAAATACTCAGCTTCTGGAAGTTACAGTAAGCAGCGAAAGCATCGACCACAATGAACTGGTATGGGTCAGCAATCACCCCAACATTGCTACCGTCGATGACAGCGGATTAGTAACTGCTACAGGCGAAGGCAGAACACTTGTCAGGGTAATGACTGCGGACGGCAGGGTGGAAACAGAATGTGAAGTAAATGTTTTCGAAGCAACTTTTAGCAGTTTGCCCGGTGATATCAACGGTGATAACATGATTGATGTCAGAGATGTCGTAATGGTCACCCGCCATGTATTAAACTATGACAAGCTTGAACCCAATCAACTTCAGTCCGCCGATGTCAACAACGATGGGATTGTTGATGTCCGCGACGTAGCACTGATCATGCAATTTGCCCTGGGTTTAATTGCTAAATATTAAGAGGAACGAACAAATAATGTCTTCAATAAAAAATTATTCACTATTTACTACCCTGCTTTGCGCTATTATTTTTATCAGCATACCAGCTGGTGTCCTGCTGACAATAGCGGGCGTCAACATTCCTGATTTTATTTACGTTATCTGGGGCCTGGCTTTATTTATATTATTTACCTCTGTCCTGATTGAATTAAGACCGGGAAATCGTAACAGGGACCAAAATTAAAGGGTTTTGGAGTCGTTTCCCAACCCCAAAACCCTTAATTATTCCTGGCGCGCCTGGGAGGATTTGAACCCCCGACTAATGGATTAGAAGTCCACTGCTCTATCCCCTGAGCTACAGGCGCATTTCACTTAATATATTAACCTGAATTCTGTGAAAAAACAATGGTTAATCGGCAATAATCACTAGCCGACTGTTTCTTCTCGCAGAAAATCCCACTGCCCCTCACGCCAGATAAAAACAGCCTTGATTGACCACTCGCTAAAGGGCGGCCCCAGCAGGACCGTGGCAAACTCATCTTCTGTAGATTCAACCGTGTAAACAATAATATTATCTTCTTCCAGGTCGTAATCCTCAAAAAACTGGTCAAAATCCTCAAGTTCTTCGGTATGAAGTAGAATCACATCAGGATCATCTACCCTTTCAGCAAGCCATTCTTTCATGGCTTCCTCTAAGAACTCATAGTCAGGTGGCATCTCGTCTTCCGGGCCGTTTTCATCCTGATCTTCATTCGGATCGACAGGCTCTGTTTCTTCATCGTTCGGATCTTCCACATCGGCCTGTTCATCCTCATCAACAGCATCGGGAACTTCCACCGGATCATCAACTACAACCTGGTCATCTTCCGTGCTGCTGATCATGTAAATTCCACCGATTACCATACCCAAAACCAGTATTATAACCAGGGCCGGAACCATGAAACCGGATTTCTTTTTAGGCTCGTAATCTAGCTCGCTTAATTCACTTTCAAGCTCTTCAGCGGTTTTGGCGTAATCTTCTTCCCCTAAATCCAGCTCAGCGTACTCTTCCTCCCCAACATCTTCCGCGGAAGCAGGAAAAGCTTTAACTTCTGAACCGCAGTGTCTGCAGTAAAGATCATCACTGTTTACTTCTTTACCACAAACAGGGCAGGTTGCCTTATCATTATCAGTCACAGCCCGCCACCCCCTCGTCTGTTTAACTACCTTGTAATTTTAACGGTTATATTATACCACAGGAGATTTACGGGCTTCCAACCGGCATAATCTTCAGAGGAGCGCCGTCTGTTTCCAATACAGCAGAAACCTCGGCATCGTCAAATGCACCGATAGCCACGGTGCCCAGGTCCAACTCTACAGCCTGCAGGTGAAGGCTTTGTGAGGCATAACCGGTATCCATGTAAACATAGCGCTCTCCCCTTTCACCGTAACGGCCGGTAGAACGCTCAAAATAAGCTACGAAGACTATTGATGCGGGAGCCTCCGCAATAAACTGCTGGCCTAATGCTGCTTCGGCAAGCTCTAACCTCCTGTCTTCATCAGCAACCGGCATTAACCTGTGGTTCAGGTAATCATAACGGTAAATCCCGGGGGATAGATCCTGAACATTGCCGGCTACCAGGTAAAAGTCGAGCGGGTAGGTCCCGCCTGCTGAAGGTGAAGTCCTGGTAGGCCCTGTTTCGCCGTCAATGTTAAGTCCGCCTGCCGCCCACAGCAAAGTGGCTGCCTGCTCCAGTGTAAGGGCATCATCGCTGTAACTGCGCTGCGATACCCGTCTGTACAAAGCCTCAGCTACTGAACCCTCTTCCCGGTCAAAATCAGGCAGGGCAAAATTCCCGCTGGAATTTTCGCTGTACTGATTATTTTCAACAGTGGAATCTATTTTGTCATTTTCTACAGCATTTTCCGGCTTCTCAACTACTTCACTACAGGCCCCGATAAAGAAAACGCTCAGACAGACAATCAGCAATAAGGCTATAAAGTGACAGAGCTTCATAGAAATCCCTCCCAAATATCTGCAGTTTCATACTCTTTCAAAGAGAAATTCGCGCTTATGTTCTCTGATCCTGCTATATTTAAGCCTGGTAAAGCATGAGAGTCCACACATTATAACTGCGTGAACTCTCACCCATTAACTATTATATTCAATAGTGCAAATCAAGCTATATAGAGCCTAGTAAACTATAACTGTACTATCCCCATCAGCATCGACCTGCATTACACTTATCTCGATATTATCACCGATAGCCTGATCAAAATCGTGCTCCCATTCGCCGTCTTCATCAGCCTCTATTTCAGCTTCTGCAATTAGTGTTGGCGGTCCGGGCTGTCCAACCATCGGTTCAAGAAGTTCTATGAAAACTGTACTGCCTGCTTCAGCAGTACCCGATATCAGTCCAGTATCCCTATTAGCAGAAGTTATCTGCAGGACAGTAACTTCATGTTCTTTTTCATTTATACCATCTGTAACTGTAACCATATCGCCGGCCTTAACATCAGCATCAAGTTCAAAATAACTATGGCTGTCTGTTGTGGCAATATAATTATCATCCCCTACAGTTACTTCTATTTCCGAATTAACCATCCAGCCAAACCCCCTGATGATGCCGTCTTCAGGGTGCACCTGAAAGGCAGCTTCAGTAACCTGCCAGAATACCATCGTGGAGTCATTTTCAAGATCAGCGATACGTGCCTCACCAACCAGGTCAAGCTCCAGGTCAAAAATACCATCTGAAAGCTCATCTCCAACAGCCACAGAAAAATCGGCTGCCCATAAACCATCTGTATCTGCTTCTACAATACGGGTTGGAAAATCATAGTAATTAAGTTCAGGATCAAAAATTCTGACCTCCACTATACTGCCTGGAGCTGCCTCACCTGAAATAATATCATTTTCCCAGTCGGTTGCTGTTACTCTAAGATTGCGCACAAAATGAACCTTGGTCACACCACCGCCGGATACAACTACCGCCTGACCTGCCTCTATGACAAGCCCCTGGTATTCCCACTCGTGCATTTCAAAAACACCATCTGTGTCCGTTGTCACGTTAAAAGAGCTATCGCCAAGACTAATCTCAAGGTTGGCTGCTGCCGGCCAAGATTGACCATATATAGAATTATGATTGGGCTCAACAACAAAAAAGGCATCTGTCTCCAGACCATCTACCGGAAATTGCTCTACCAGGGCCAGGACCTTTTGGACAATCAGGGTTGCATCCTGGATATTGACAGCACCGTTACCGTTCACATCGGCCAGCTCAAGCTGATCCGAACTTAAAGATTCCAGGTTCAAGATATGTCTCATAACCAAAACAACATCTTCAACATTAAGTGCCCCATCACCATTTATATCGCCGTAACTTCTTTCAGCTGCGCTCGCAGAGCTGGGGCAAAAAACAAAGACGAACAGCATAACACCCAGCACAACCAGGGCAGCAGTTTTCCAGCCAACGAACCCGCCAGTCATGCTAAAATATTTGCTCATTATTCATTTTCTCCCTTCTGCAAGTAAACTTCACATGTTTAATGTTATGTTTTACCTTTATTGCCCGAGATCCTGCCTTCTGGCAGTTTCAAGGTGATAATCCCGGCTTATTTATGAAGGGACACGCGGGCATCCCGCGTGTCCCCCAGGGCGATATAATAAGATTGAAATTCCCTGGAAAATGCATAAAAATAACAGGCACAATAAAAATGCCTGCTTTATACAGCCTGCCCATGGTTTAGTGGATTAATTAGAATGTTCATATTTAAACTCCAATACATTAACCAGCAATTTTAACCGGTATTTTTACAATATATTACTTATATTGTTCAATGAGGCAGGTTACATCAATACTTCCAGGGTAATCCTATTATACAGAGTTTATATTGTTCCGGCGGCAGTACAGACCGCCGGAACAATCTCTTTAACTTTGTCACTTGTAATAACTTAATAAACAGTGTTGCTAATCTAATCGCTATTCCGTAAGGACCAGGTCAAGTTCAGATTCAAAGTTGCCGTATATCGTTACATCCTGGGTTGGCATGATATATATCAGACTTGGTTCGTTTCTGTATACAAAATCTGCTGATGCTTCTTCCTTGTAGTCATTGTAAACAAAATAACCTGCGTATTCATCCATAGACCAGTAACTAAATACATACCCTTCATTCGGAGTTGCACTTATGTGCACCTCTGTTTCTTCCGGGTAGGTTCCTTCGCCTTCCAGATCTCCATAAACACTGTCGGCCGGGCTGCCGTTTATTCTGCCTTCCATGGTCAAGACAAACCAGGAATAAGAGGCTCCCTGGACAAGGATTGTGGCAGTAGCAGTAAGCTCATCGGGATTAGTTACATTATCAGGTAGATCTATAAGCTCACCTTCAAATACGTAAGCTCCGCTGGCCGAAGGATTGTAGACTGGGGTTGAGTCGTCTGCCCAATCAACCTCAACTTCTATTTCCATGCCATCGTGAAGGGTAGCAGTTACTTTTTCCGGGAAATTTATATCATCGTATGACGTATTGAGAGCAACAGATTTTTCGATTTCTTCAACACTGATAATCGGCAAAGTAAAGCTTTCAATCAATCCCAGGACATACTGCATCAGCATGGTTGCATCCTGAACATTAACTTCACCATCTCCGTTGACATCTGCAGCTTTAAGTTGATCTTCAGTCAAATCACGAAGCCCAATGATGTACTGCATGACCAGGACTACATCCCTGACATCAATTTCTCCATCGTTATTGATATCACCGTAAGTTATTTCCGGAGCGCCTGCTGTCATAGATGCAAAGGCAAGAACAAATAGGACGGCAACAAGCAGTACGGCTGCTGTTTTAACTCCGGATTTAGCATTCAACAATCTGAATATTAACTGCATTATATAACCTCGCTTTCATAGAAAATTATATGCGACAGGTTAAAGCCTTCGCCTTGGAAAGGCTGGCAGCTTTAACGGAGTTAGGACCATATTTACTCTTGCTTTTGCTCAATAATCACAGCCAACGGGCAGTATATTAACGATTCTGGTGACCTGGCAAAAATCTTTAGGGATAATGCGGCGGCGGTATAAGACCCGCCGCCGCACTAAAGTCAANCATTGGCTCGTTTTAATAACTTGACAACTTGATACACAGTGTTGTTATTTGCTATTCTACTTCTATTACATCAACAGCCCTGAAGCCGCCAGACCTGC
>SL_8KL_010_SEDDRAFT_10001628_pt1 | contig 19387 bp, 18 predicted proteins | sample SodLakKL_010_SED_4_FD_11160 | JGI IMG/M metagenome (IMG submission 11160)
CCAGCACCTGATAGTTGGCACTACGATCCTCGAACTCGTCGTCTTCATCATATTCCCGATTGAGCAGCATGTCCAGTATCTTCTCCGCCTCGTCAGCCTCCACTTCGCCGGAGATTATGCTGACTACAGCGCCGGAAGCGTCTTCTTCTTCTTCCATATCCGAGAACTCCAGTTCCTCGATAACATCGCCGATCTCGTCCGGCACCGAATCGGGTATACCGTCGTCATCATCTTCGTCTTCATTCGGATCTTCTTCTATTATCACCTCTTCAGAATCCGCCGGAGGGAAAAAGGAATCTATATAATCCTGAATGAAATCTGAATCGGTAGAATCACTACCAATAGAAAAGATCTGAGTCGATGTTACTTGGCCTGAGGAAACTTCGTTCAATCTACTTCCTCCGGAGTCCTCGGATTAATTGTGGTTTATTTTTATGAATTTTATGCTTAAATTCAAGTAAAACATCATTGAAAAAATTGACTACAAATATTTTTTCAAAAGNTGAACTTCAAGCTCCATCGGACCAAATAGATAAGTAAAACTATACATATATCCCTTCGATGTCCTACTCCATCCCGAGCGATGAGGAAGTTCAGGACGCGATCAGATACGTGATGAGGAGGAACAAGGGCATCAACTCTCTCAACAAGTTGAGAAAACTGGTCCTGAGCGAGCTGCAGAACAAAGACCCGGATTACACTGTCGGTTTTGGACGGATCAGGAAACTTGCAGTCACCGCTCCATTCATCAAAACCGATATCTACGCCAGGAAGAGCGATAAAAAAGATTCACTCAAAGGAAAATGCCCAGTGTGCGGGAACAAGCTTGAGAAGAGGAGAAATGAAACCATATTCGGCGGGTCTGTAACTCTCGGATACAAGTGTGAAAAATGTCCTTACTGGACGACCTTGGAAAGGAGAATACCAACGAGATACAGCTTTGAATACAAACCTGAGGAGAAAAAAGATGAAGATAGAACATCAGAGCGGAATAGCGATAGAAAAGGATGAAAGAAAAATAATATTGGACCCTTCAAAACAGGTCAAGAACGGGATCGTAACCCACGGACATCTAGATCATCTTGTCAAAGATTCATACATGACACCTCCTACTCTCGATATCTTAGAAGCGAGGAAAGGAGAAAAGAGAGGAGAAGAGATACTGTATGGTTCTGAGCAAAATATAAATGGTTTCGAGGTTACGCTCTATCCCGCGGGACATGTCTTCGGGTCCGCGATGGTCAAAGTCGACGACGTGCTCTATACCGGTGACTTCAACCCGCACGGCGGAAAGACCTGCAAAAGAGCGGCACCCTACGACTGCGAGACCTTGATAATCGAATCCACTTATGGAAAGAGCGAGTACCAGTTGCCGCCTAAAGGAGAGGTGACCGAAGATCTGATCGCATGGACGGAACACAAGATAGAGGAAGGACCGATCGTATTCGGAGCTTACCAGTTCGGAAAAGCACAAGAGGTCATAGCTCTTTTGAATGAAATAGGAGAGGTACCCTATACCACAGAAAAGATCGGTGAGATATCTGAAGTCTATAACAGCTACGATGTAGGCTTGGAATACGAAATCTGGGACCGACCCGAAGGAAATTATACAGCCGTCGTTCCACCAGGTGAATTGAAAAAACCTTCCGGAAATATCGTTAGATCTGCCAAAGAGTCCGGCGGTAGTACAACTTATCTTTCCGGCTGGTGCGCTTTTTTCCCTTTCTACAATTCCATGGAGATAGATTCACAATTTCCTTTTTCAGACCATGCAGGTTTCGACGAACTCCTCGATTTCGTGGAGAGGTGCGACCCGAATAAAGTTTTCACGGTCCACGGTTCCGCCGAAAAGTTTGCGGAGGCTGTAGAAAAAGAACACGGTATCGAGGCAGAACCTCTCAAATAACTTTCTATAGAATTCAGGATCTCTTGATTTAAAAAGGAAGTCCCAAATTATATTACAAACTATCCTTTGCCGGTTTTCAAGTGAGATGATGGATGACTCAGAGATAGTGTCTTGTGATCACGCTCAAAGTAAAAATAATGAAAAAAGAACGCTCACGATCAAATGTAAAGAATGTAGTGATGAGTTTCATTTTAAGGATTGTGTACCAGGTTTGATCCTAGCTTTAAATGAAGTTTACAAGATCGAATCCGTTGTGATCTCTGATTTCATAGAAAAAAGACTCGACAAAAATCAGGTGGATATTCTCACCCAATTAAGAGATATAGTCAACGAGCTAGAGAGTTTTTCTTCTAGAGTGCCGGAAGGAGATGGATGTGAAGGGTGTGAGATCAGACCTTCTTCCCTCTACCCGGAGTTAAAAGATGAATTCATCTCTGACCCAGGTATAATCTACGAAAGGCTTCCTATTTTGAAAGATTCACTAGAGGAAAACAGTAGGTGTGAACGTTGTGAAAGGGACCTAAAACAGGAATTGGATATCATAGCTGATAAAGCTCTAAAATTGAAATCGGACGTCTTCGCTGAGGGTTTCGGTATAAAAGGGTGAATTATCATGGAGTCAGAAGATATTTTTGAAGATCTCAAAAGTACGGACGGAGAGCGAGTAGTGGAAGGTCTGAAAAGATCTATTGAAAAGACAGAGGGGGTTAGACCCAGTTTTTCTCATACCTGGCTTAAACCTAAACCGCCTTCCCAGGCCGAACTGGTAGAGGAATACAAAATAGAAAATACCCAAGTTCAATTGTTGAGATTGAGAGAGGAAACCGAAGACCTCTATCATATCTTTCCTCCCGAATATCAGATGAAAAGAGCGAAGGCTAAATTGGTATCAAAGATGAAAGAAGCGCTAGTAGATAGTTTTTCATCCGATCCAGATCTGAGCGAGCAAGGGAGGATAAAGAATTATATCGAGAACAAAGGGATGTCTCTGATACAACGAGGATCTCAGGATCTAGAGTTGGATGAAAACAGGAGAAGAGAACTCGAAGAGATGAAAAGGTTATCTCAGATCCTAGCTAAATATACCGCCGGCTACGGGGTTTTAGAAACTCTTCTGTCCGATGACAGAGTGGAAGACATCTATGTAGATGCGCCAGTAGAACGGAACGAGGTGTATGTTGAAATAAAAAGTTCAAAAAAGATCAGAAAAAAATGCAGAACCAATATCCACTTATCTTCAAAAGATATGGACAGCATACTTTCACGATTCAGGATAGAGAGCGGTAGACCTTTTTCTGAAGCTTTTCCCGTTCTAGAAGCTGATCTCTCAGAATATGATACTAGAGTAACAGCGATAGGTTCACCTCTAAGTTCGGATGGGATCGCCCTCGCTCTCAGGAGAAGAAGCCAGATCTCATGGACTTTACCTAGACTGATCAAAGTGGGTAGTATGACTCCGTTGGCGGCAGGTCTTATCTCTTTTCTCATAGACGGTAGGAGCACCATACTTGTGGGTGGAAGCAGAGGTGCTGGAAAAACCACCCTTTTAGGTGCGATGATGATGGAATTCCCTCGATCTCAAAGGATCCTCACCATCGAAGATACCAGGGAACTGCCAACTTCTGAGATGCAGACCGTCGGATACAATGTGCAGAGTACAATGATAAGTTCGGGGACCTACAAAGGAGACTTAGAGGCCGATGACGTGCTTCGGGTTGCTCTTAGATTGGGAGAGTCAGCTATCGTCATGGGAGAAGTAAGAGGAGGGGAAGCAAAAACCCTTTATGAGGCGATGAGAGCCGGTACGGCGGGAAGCGCAGTGATGGGGACGATCCATGGCAACAGCTCCCAGAGTATTTACGAAAGGGTCGTACATGACATCGGCATATCAGAAGAGAGTTTTTCTGCCACAGACGTTGTAGTCATAGCCGGGATCGTTAGACCTGGTGGTGCTCAAAAACAGGAAAGAAGATTGATAGAGATCTCAGAATTTTCTGATGGAAATTTTTCAGAACTGATGGGATATGATCAAGGGTTGGAAGCTACGGATTACTTGAAGAGGAACTCCAAAAAGATAGGCGAGATCGCTCGGTCCTGGGGACTTTCCTACAACGAAGCTGTCCAAAACATAAAACTAAGAGCTAAGATCAAAGAAAAGATGGTGAATACGGCAGAAAAAAAGGAGAAAAACGAACTTCTTGACCCTAAATGGGTGACTAAGGCTAACAGTAAATTTTGGACACTGATATCAAAACATGGTCAGGAAAAGGATTATTCTAAGATCGAGAATAAATGGATGGAATGGTTCGATAAGAGGGTAAAGTATGCCTGAGCTTTACGAAAAAATCTGTAGGATCGTCAACGATAGGATAGGACCAGATGAAAGTGAAATAAAAAAGAAAAGGATAGGGAGGAAGGAAGAGTTTCAAGATAAAAGAAAAGAGGTCAGAAAAACTGAAGATCGATTGAAAGAAGCAGAGATCATCTACGGAAAAGACTCGAAAGAATACAGAAAAAGAAAGAAGGAACATGAGAAAAAAGAGAAGCAATTAGAGAAAGTGGAAGAGAAATACAAGAAAGAAAGCTTCAATAGAACGATGAAGTTTATCGGCATGGATTTCGAATACGAGGAGATACTGACTTTCTCCGTATTTATGGCTTCTTTGACATTTATCTTTTCTCTTGTAGGGATAGTGGTTTTCAATTCCTTTCTAGATATCTCTATGGTCAACATACTCATGTTTGGCATTCCTATATTGACTATCTTTCCAGCCTTAGCTATGCTTATAACGGCTTATTATCCAGAAATGGTCGAAAAAAGGATGAAAGCAGACTGTATCGGCGAGATACCCGAGACGATAAATTTCATGACCATGTCAATGAGGATTAATCCTTCTTTACATAGAGCCGTGCTTTTCGCTGCCGAGAACGCTAAAGAACCGATCTCCTCAGGACTGAAAAAAATATCCTGGGACGTCTACATTAGGGAACAAGTGAGCTTGGAAGAATCTTTTTTGGACTTTGCCATCGAATGGGGTGAATGGAACGAAAACCTGAAGCGTTCTCTCTATGCGGTGAGGTCGGCGATGTTAGAAAAGACTGAGGAAGGATTTAGAAATGCATTGATGCGGGCGAACGATATAGTAATCGATGGGACAAAGCAGGAGGTAGAAGACTTTACAAACTCTTTACAAACTCCCACTACGATCTTGTTTGCCATCGGTGTTCTCTTGCCATTGGTGGTGGGTGCCATGCTGCCCATGGCGGCATTGGGAGGATTAGATATCACTGGGATGACAGGGGGAGGAACAGAATACAGCAGTCCGGTCACTCTACCTATCGTGGTATTCCTCATGAACGTTGTCTTCCCTCTCAGTGCTTTTTTATATTCTTATCATATCATCGGCAAAAGACCAGGGATGAGAAGACCGGTAGAGATAGAAAATGATAGAGCTACTTCCATCCATCTTTTGATCTCCGTCATCTTATTAGTTGGGATCGGGTTGATGATCTCCCTGTTTTACNCTTCACTACAATTCATGATGCCCTTACCATTTTTCTTTTTGTTTACAATTCCTATCGGATATTACTGTATAGCAACATCTTATAAGGGAAAAAGGGAGCGGGAGCGAATCTCGAAGATGGAAGAACAATTCCCTGATGCTCTATTCCAATTAGGGAGCAGGATAGCAGAGGGTGCTTCTTTAGAAAAAGCTTTAGTCACCACTTCAAACTCGTTGAGGGACACGGAAGTGAGCGACCTGTTCGACGAGATCTCTTCTTCACTAAAGATAACTCGTTTGTCGATAGAAGAAACGCTATTTGGAGATAAAGGACTCCTTATAGATCATCCATCAAAAACTATCAAAACCGCTATGAAAATGGTAATCAAGATATCAGAAAAGGATCCTGAAAAAGCCGGAAAAACGATCATGAAAGTCGCGAATTACAAGCAAGACCTACAGGAGATGGACGATGAGCTGAAGAACATGCTCTCAAAGAGTGTAGAGATGATGAAGGGAACAACACTTATCTTTGCGCCGATAACGATGGGCATAATCTCATCATTATATTTCATGTTGGAAGACGTTTTCTCCAACCTGGGAGGTGTAGAGATGATCTCTCCACTGGCCTTTTCCACGATAATAGGGATCTATCTCATAATGATGGGTATAGTGATCACTTACTTCACTAAAGGTATAGAGAACTCTTTAGATAGTTTAGAATTCAAATATACATTCGGAAAAACCATCCTGATCTCGATCACGGTCTATGGAATCGCACTAATATTAGGAAAGATAATGATCGCAGGGATGTGAAAAAAGTTTTGAGATGATTCACTGCTTTTTTTCCGCTTCTTCAACCCCTCTATTTAGAGCTTTCAGATTCATCTCTTTGAACTTGCTTGGGACACTGTTCTCCACCGACGTCTCCAATGAATCACTAGGTACCAAATCTCCTAGGGAATTGAACGCGCCAAGCATGACAATATTAGCGACGATCTTCGCTCCGACGTCTTCCGCTATCTCCGTAGCCGGTATACCTATGAATTCGTGATCCACCTCTTTCACCAGCCCTGGGTCAATCACCAAGACCGCATCATCGGCCAAGTCATCGTTGTACTTGTCGTAAGCCTCTTGAGACATCACCATCATGTAATCTGCTTGATACAATCCGCAGTAACCGATCTCCTCGTCCGAGATCACGACCTCTGAGCGGGCCGCTCCACCACGTGCCTCAGGACCGTAACTCTGCATCTGGACAGCGTTGTAATCGTGGTAAACACTGGCAGCTTTACCAAGGATAAAACCCGAAAGCATGATGCCTTGACCGCCTTTGCCGCACAACCGTATATCTTTTCTCATACGTGCACCTCCTCGATAAGAGCTTGGATACGTTCGCTTAGTGATTCCTTTTCCTCCTGGTGAAGCACCCCGATCTTTATCTTCTCCTCGAGTTCGCTCTTCTCTTCTTCACTCCCGTACTGTTCTATCCTATCGTATTCCTCCGCAAGCATGGTCTTTTTCTCGTACCAGTCCCAGAATTCTTCTACAGCACCCATCCTGTTCTGTCTAGAATAAGCAGTCGTACAGGGAGACATCATCTCTACGAAACTCATCCCTTTGTTCTGCAGGGCTTCTTGAATAGAATTGATCGGTTGATTGGGTCTTTTAACGCCCCAACGAGCCACGTAAGTAGCTCCAGCAGAGATAGCCATATCGCTCATGTCGAAAGGAGGTTCAACGTTCCCATGAGGTGCGGTGGTAGCATAATCACCTTCCGGTGTTGTGGGAGCCACCTGTCCCCCAGTCATCCCGTATATGTAATTATTGACAGCTATCACAGTCATGTCTATGTTCCGCCTACAGGCGTGGATGAAATGATTACCTCCGATCCCCATACAGTCTCCATCGCCTGTGAAAATGATAACGTTCAAGTCTGGGTTGGTTATCTTAACTCCGGTAGCGAAAGCTAAAGCCCTACCATGAGTCGTATGAAGTGAATCTACGTCTATGTAACCGGGTAGTCTAGAAGAGCAACCTATACCTGATAAGAAGACCGTTTTGTCCATGTCTAGACCTTCCTTTTCCATAGCCCATAGAGTATAATCCAATACGTTGCCGATACCGCAGCCCGTACAGAATATATGGGGCATCATATCGTCTCTAAGGTACTTATCACGTATCTCTTTTGCACTTATCATGGCAACCTTACTTTTTTTCTGCTCTTCTACCATATTCACACCTCCGCTAGGATCTCATCAGGCGAATGTACTTCTCCGCCGATCTTATCCGCCAAGGCTACTTCACAGTCAGCGTGTTCTACCACTTTATGATATATCTGGCCGAGATTCATCTCCGCCACGACAATCTTATCAACGTTTTTAGATAGCTCTTTTATCTCCTTTATAGGGAATGGCCACAAGGTCTTCAATCGTAAGTATCCTAAGTTTTTACCTTCATCTCTCCCCTTTTTCAGTGCCCCCATAGCACTTCGGCTGGTTATTCCATAGGAAAGAATTGCAACATCGGCATCGTCTAGGTTCCTTTTCTCAACATCGGTCAGTTCTTCCCGATCATCTAATATCTTCTCTACCTGTCGTCTTATCAATTTATCATGATCTTCCTGATCATCTGTAGCGGGAAATCCCTGCTCATCATGAGTCAAACCAGTAACGTAAGTATGGTAGCCATCTCCAAAGACACCGAATTCCGGAACTTTCTCTTTACCATATTCTCCTTTACCGAATGGAATGTAATCTTCTCGAGAAACTTTCGGTTCTTTCCTCTCAAAGGTTTTTATTTCCTCTGGTATCTCCACCATCTCTCTCATATGTCCTAGATCGGCGCTCAACATCAAAAATACAGGAGTTCTGTACTTCTCAGACAGATTAAAAGCTCTTATGGTATAATCTAGAGTCTCCTGGATGTTGTTGGGTGAGAGTGTTATCGCCGCAAAATCTCCGTGACTGCCGTACCTGGTCTGCATTATATCTCCCTGGGCACCCAATGTAGGCTGACCAGTAGATGGACCAGACCTTTGAACGTCAGCAAGAACAAGAGGTGTTTCGCTCATATGGGCAAAACCTATATTTTCCTGCATCAGCGAAAGTCCAGGTCCAGAAGTAGCGGTCATGGCTTTAGCTCCCGTCCAAGATGAACCGATGACCGAGGCGATACTACCGAGTTCGTCCTCCATCTGGATGTACTTACCTCCGACCTTTGGAAGGAGTTCCGACATGGTTTCGGCTATCTCCGACGCAGGAGTTATGGGATAACCACCGAAGAATCTACAGCCCGCGAGTAAAGCTCCATAAGCTACTGCAGTATCTCCGTGTATGAACTGTGACTTTTCTCCTATAGCCTTTTTAGCCTTCTGCAACTCTTCTTCTTTCATCTTATAACTCCTCTTCTTCCTCTTCTTCAACGATCGTTATCGCGAAATCAGGACAAAGCAGCTCGCACAGACGACAATCATTACATCTATCTTCCACTTCTACCGGTGGATGTATACCTTTCTCGTTGAGTTCTTCAGCCGGTTCTAATGCATCTCTTGGACAGAATTCGATGCAAAGATTGCATCCCTTGCAATAGTCCTCGTTCAATTCAAACATCCTATTTACACCTTCTATAGCGTTACTTCGACATCGAGATGTCTTTTCAAGACTTCTTCTCCCCTATATTCCGGTAGGAGCATCGGAGACTTCTTGTCCGTCTCTATCCCTGCCTCACTCAATTGGTTCTCGTATTTTCTGATATGATCCAAAGTCAATTCGCCGAGAGAGGTATTTTTAGCATGGCTCGCTGCATTTATCCCCGCTCTTCTACCGAAGACGTTGTAATCTAAAAGAGAGTTGCCCATCAATCTGTTTTTACCATGCACGCCGCCTTCGACTTCACCGCCAGCGAAGAGACCTGGAACGGCGGTAGAACCGTCGGCGTTAATTTCCAATCCACCGTTCTGATAATGCAGGGTTGGGAAGACCAAAATCGGTTTTTCTGTCATATCGATACCGAACCTTTCGTATAAACGGACCATAGCTGGAAGGTTCTCTTCTATAGTGCCTTCGCCTTTCTTTTCTTCGATCAGTGGAGAATCTAACCAAACCCCTTTCATACCAGTAGGTGTCTTCACTCCGTTATCTTCGCCATAACATTCCCGGATCAAGGCAGCGGCTTCTATATCCCTGGGCTCCAGCGGATTAACGAACAACTCGCCGTCTTTATTGACTGGTTGGGCACCCAAGCTTCTCACTTTTTCTGTAACCAAAAGGCCGACGATCTGATCTGGATGAGCCGCGCCGGTAGGATGATACTGGACACTGTCCATGTCTCTTATCGGCACGCCTGCTCTATAACCCATCACCAAGCCATCGGCCGTAGCCCCATAATGATTGGTGGTAGGATAAGATTGGATGTGAAGCCTTCCGAAACCGCCGGTGGCCATAACAGTTGATTTCGCCCTAGCAACGTAGTATTCATTGGTCTCAAGATTCATCAATAACGCGCCGGCTACCTGACCCTTATCATCTTTCAACAATTCTACTGCAGGCGTGAACTCCTGTACAGGGATATCTATGTTTCTAGCTTCATCTATCAAGGTCCTCATCAGTTCCATCCCTGTATAGTCACCAGCGGAATGTAACCTATACCTCGAAGTGCCTCCTCCGGGCAGCTCAGTGAAATTGCCATCATCCTCACGATCGTACATCATGCCCAATTCTTCATGCCAATCCAATACCTTGGGAGCATCCATGGTTAGAGCTTTAACCAGTTCCTGCTCGTTCGTGAAGTGACCTCCTCCGATAGCGTCCAAATAATGCCTAATTGGAGAATCATCTTCTCTATCCGCGACCTGGATACCACCCTGGGCCATCATGCTGTTGGAGTCACCGTGTCTCAATTTGGTCGCGATCAAGATATCTTCAGGATCTATGCCCTCTTCAACGGCCCATAGCGCCGCAACAGTACCTGCTCCGCCGCCTCCGACGATCAACACGTCAACATCATAGTCTACTTGACTAAGATCTATTTCAGAGGGATCGATAAGGCTATGCGCTTCCAACATCTCCGCGACTTCAGTGGGAGCTTTTCGACCGGTGCTGGGACCGATCTCTATCTCCTTTTTACCCTCTTCCCTGTAATCGGGATGGAAATTGTTCAAGACCTCGTCAGCTTGATCTGGATCCATCCTGTCAGGGGTCTTATCCATCCGCTCTGATCTGGTTTCCTCTACTTTCTTTATGCTCTCTTCCATATAATCTGGATAACCTTCAGACATCTCTATCCCTCCTCCTTGATGTCCCTCTCATCATATCGTTTCTTCAACTTTTCTTTCTCCATGTTTACCAATTTCTCCATCTCTTCATCGTACTCTCCTTTTTCAATCTCTTCAACACGCTTAGCCAATTCGTCGCTCTCTGGCTGGTTGTATTTGGCATGTATCCTTCTAGCCATCTGAGCCATATGATAGTGTTTAATATCTGCAGGACATCTGATTGAACAAAGACCGCATTGTATACAATCAAAAGACAACTCGGCGGTCCTCTCGATGTCTCCTCTTAAAGCAGCCTGAACATAATCCATCACTTCTATATCCTGTGGACATGCTTTGGTACAGGTGTTACAAGAAACACACCTTGCGACTTCAGGATAGTAATCCAAAAGTACGTTATCATGTTCCTCTGGATCAACTTCTTCTATATCATAGGCTTCCCTGACCGCCGGCATGAACGGTAACTGAACCAAAAACATACCGTCCTCGACAGCGGTCTGACATGCCAAATCCATTTTCAGCTTGTATTCGTCTTCCGTTCGATACACCGTAGAACACGCACCGCAGAAACCTCCTCGACAACCGCATCCCCTAGTAAACTTGTAACCTGCATACTCAAGAGCGGTCATTATCGTCAGTCCTTTAGGCACCTCGTACCGTTTACCCATCACAAAGATCTCGACCATTTCTTCTTTATTATCTTCATCTTTATCTGGCGTCATATCATCTCACTCCAATACTCCTTTTTCTTTAAGTAAAGATCTTGGATCTATCTTATGGTTCTTCATCTCGATATCCAACCCAAATGCTAAAGCCATGAGTTCAGTGATATAGAAAACCGGCACATCAAACTCAGTGGCTCTTTGATTAAAATCCAAGTTAAATTGACATAATGGACACGAAAGAACAATTGCCTCCGCTCCTTCATTTACCGCATGAGAAACTATATCTTCTACTCTTTTTTCCACGATATCGGAACGATTGACGGTATGATAGGAACCGCAGCATTCCGTCCTTTTGGGGTTTTCGAGGACCTTCAAACCTAAAAGTTCTAAGAGATCTTCCATGATCTCAGGATCCTCGGTCTCATCTACAGCCACGTTGTCAGGTCTTAAAAGCATGCATCCATAATAAGGAGCGACTACGAGATCGTCCAAAGTATGCTCTACAGCATCTTCTATCTCATCCTTCATATTCTCCAAGATATGGAAAAGATGATAGACCTCCACGTTTCCCTTATAATCCGGGTCTTCAGTCAGAAAATCGTTCATGGTCTCCAAATCATCCTCTTTATCCTTCATCCTGTCATTGGCCTGTCTCAGAACGTTGTAACACATGTCACATAAAGTCACGACTGTGTCTTCTCCCTGTTCCTGCGCACAGCACATCGTTCTGATGGGAGCGATCTGATTCATGATGTCGTCTTCAGATAGAGATTGTACAGCGCCACAGCAGTACCAGTCGTCCATCTCCACCAAGGGTTCGCCCAGCTTCTCCATCACCTTCATCGCACTATCTTCATAATCGCTCGCCTTCGTCTTGAGTGTACATCCTGGATAGTAGAGATAACCTTTCTCCATTGTATCACCCAGTCTCCTTCCTAAAGCAGCCAACTACAGCAAGTTGAGGGAGTTCTTCCATGTTCTCTACCTCGTCCACATCAACCATATCTATGTTAGCTCTTAGGATGACCTGTCTAACAGCCTCCATTATCTTTGCAATGTCGATATCACGAGGACACCTGACACTACAAGTATAACAAGCGGCACATATCCACATCGTATTATTTTCCAATACTTTATCTATATTTCCTAAGGTTATATATTTGAACACCCTCTCAGGTAATATCTCCATATCTTCTACAAAGGGACATCCTGCTGAGCAGGTCCCACACTGGATACAACTATTCAAAGATTCTCCTGAAAGTTCCTCAACTTTATCCATGAAATCTATATCTTTACTCAATTTTTTCAATTTCATTCGTTATCACCCAAGCCCTGTGTAATCTCCTCAAATTTCTCGCCCTTCGAATCGTATATGTTAACTTTCAACGGTGTGTCTCCCATCGCAGAATGTGTAGCGCAAGCCAAACAAGGATCATAAGCCCTGAATGATCTTTCTACACTATTCAACATACCTTCTTCAATATCGCCACCGTCGATGTATTTCTTCGCAGCGTCCCTAACACTCATCGAGATTACCGAAGCGTTGTGATTTGTAGCCACGATTAGATTCGCATTATCTATCAATCCATCTTCGGTCAGATCGTAATCGTGGATGAGTGTACCTCTAGCAGCTTCAACTATACCTACACCGCTTCCCGGTTCGCCAGGTTCGTTCCTGATGTTATCGCTCTCAAGGTCTTCGTCTTTAGCCAATTCCTCCAACATCTCGGCAGCCTGCATTATCTCTATCACCCTAGCCCAGTGGTAGGCGAGAGTGGAATGTACGGGATAACCTAATGCATCGAACATCTCCTCGAATTCTTCCTGGGCGCGTTCGGTCTTCATTCCTTCAGCTACGTTTATCCGGCCTAATGTTCCAACTCGATATATGCCAGAGTCTTTGCCTTCCTCAAACCCTTTCCAACCTATTTCTTTCAAATATGGGAATTTCATGTAACTGTAAGGTTCCTTATGTTCTCTGATAACATCAGTATAATCCGCTCCGCTGAAGGTCTCAAATTCTTCACCTTCAGGATCGACCACGTTCACTTCTCCTCCAGTATGGCTCAACTTCCCATCTTCCGTCAAGCCCATGCTGTAGGTGTTCAATCTTTCCTCTTTTATCTCTTCCTCATAATTTGCCAGTATCTCATCCTTGAATAGATCCAAAGTGAATTGGGCGAAATCGACCATATCGCTGGTCAACTCTATCAGCTCTTCTCTCTCATCACTGCTCAGCGATTTAGTCACTCCTCCAGGCAATCCGAAAGCGGGATGTACTGATTTGCCGGCTAACATTCTAACGATCTTCTGTCCCTTACCTCTCTGCTTTATCACTTTTTCTCCTACCTCTTCGCCAACTTGCTCTATAACCCCAAGTATATTTCTTGAATCTTTAGGGGCGTCGACACCGACAAGAAAATCCGGACTCGCCAGGTAGTAGAAGTGTAATATATGATCAGCATAGATATAGGCGTTGTAGAACACTTCTCTTAACTTTTTAGCCGGCTCGGGCGGTTCTACATCGTAGGCATCATCGAGAGCCTTTGAAGCAGCTAGATGATGAGCCTCTGGGCATACACCACACACCCTATTAGTTATATTCGGCATGTCCTCAGCTTTTCTACCCTCACAGAACTTTTCGAAGCCTTTATATTCTGGAACCTGAAGATAAGCATTTTTGACGTTCTCATCATCATCTAAGAATATCTCGATCTTCCCGTGACCTTCCAATCGTGTTATCGGGTCTATCGAAATCTTATTATCTTCACTCATCCATATCACCTCTCTTGAACTGCATTATGCTGCTGGGTAAACTGAACATGTAAAAAGAACCTGTTGGATCTCTAACACTTTTCATGGTCTCTATGACCTCTTCTTCTGTCTTTTTCTCCTCACCCTCGATGCCTATAACCGAGGCAAGAGCGGAAGACATCCTACTGCCTTGATCCTTCACACCTTTGACCGGTCCGTTGCATCCAACACAGGGATGAGCTACTTCAGTACAAGGTGCATCGCACATGCCGGCTGTAGCGGGTCCCATGCAAAGAACACCTTGGTCTAGAATACATTCTTCAGGATCTATCTCTACCTCCTGTATCGGTTTCAATCCGTCGATCTTTTTCTCTTCACGATCCATCGGACATACATCGCATACGCTCTTATCCGAAATCAAGTCGTACTTTCCCACTTCCGTTTCATCGTCCAAAAGAGCGGGAAAGGCCTCCTCCAACTGATTCGGTAGAGGAGGGCAACCAGGAAGATAATAATCCACATCTATTATCTCCTCGAGAGGGACTATGTGCTCAAGCAATTCAGGAAGTTCGAGTTCGCCTTCTTCTACTTTACTGACTCGCTGGGGTAATTCACCTTCGTCCGTCGTCTTCGTAGTAGAAGCTCTCTCCAAAAGTTCCCCTTTACTGCTCAAATTCCCGAGGCCAAAAAGCCCTCCGTTCACGGAACAAGAACCGTACGCAACCACTTCTTTGGCCTTTTCTCTCAATATCTCCGCCATCTCCTTGTTCTCTTCAAGACGGATAGATCCATTGATGAACATTATGTCTATCTCGTCGTCTTCGAATTCATCCACATCATCGTATTTAATATCCATAGCCACGGGCCAAAATACTATTTCAGCCTGATCTACGACATCCAGCAACATCTCATCTATATCTAAAACGCTCACTTGACAACCTCCACAGGCCCCACACCAGTAAAAACCGATTTTCTTCTTTTCACTCATCGTCTTCGCCTCCTAGTGAAGAACCATTTAGGTCCAATGGCCCTAGTTCCTTTATCTCATCTGTGAGCTCTTCCATTATTTTGGCAAATTTTCCTCCTTCTGCCGATGAAACCCACTCCAGCCTCAATCTTTGTGGATTTATACCGAAATCTTCCATCATCTCTTTCATCAAATCCGCTTTCCTCATGGTCTTGTAATTTCCATCTATATAGTGACAATCGCCGGGGTGACATCCCGCGATCAAAACACCGTCCGCTCCTTCGTGAAAGGACTCGAATACATGTTCTGGGGAAACTCTAGAGGAACACATCACTTTGATATTCAAAGCATTGGGAGGATACTGCTCTCTACTCACGCCTGCTAAATCCGCTCCAGCATAACTGCACCAGTTACAGAGAAAGGCGATGATCTTGGGATCGAACTCTTCAGAATTCATCAGATCACCTCATCCATCAAAGCAGACTTTATCATAGCGGAAAGTTGATCATCCTCGAAGCCTTTTTGAGTTATGGCAGCTGTAGGACAGACGCTAGCACAAGAACCACAGCCTTTGCACAAAACATCGGTTATCTCGGCTATTTCATCTTCTTCATTGAAGTCGATAGCGCCATAAGGACAAACGGAAATGCACATCTTACAGCCACTGCATCTATCGTCATCGATCTCGGCGATGATGCCTTCACTCTTGGTGTAGCCTTTCATCATAGGCACTCCAGCTTTGGAAGCTGCTCCGTCTGCCTGAGAGAGTGTATCAGATATATTTTTTGGATAGTGAGCTCCACCGGCCAAATAAACACCTTCTGACGGGAACTCTAGAGGGCGTAGCTTTGCATGTGCTTCCATGAAGAATCCTGAAGGATCGGAAGAGAGTTTCAGCATCTTCTGTAATTTAGAAGTACTTGGATCGCCTTCCAGCTGCATCGCTAGAACGAGATAATCTGAATCTATCTCTACATCATCATCTAAAAGATTATCGTGGACTTTTACTTTTATCTTGTCTCCTTCATCAGAAATCTCTGGTTTGTCTTCTGTTGAATATCTAAGGAAAATAACTCCGTCTTGTTCCTGCACATCCGCATAATACTCCTCCTCGTTTTTACCGAATACCCTCATATCCTTATAAAGTATGTAAACGTTAGAATCCGGATATTTTTCTTTTATAGCTTTAGCATTTTTCAGTGAGTTTCCACAGCCTACTCTGCAGCACCAAGGCCTTTCCTCTTCCATAGCACCGACACAGTTGATGAATACCACGTTCTCAGGATCTTCTAATGAATCCTCAGCGAGAGCTTCATCCAATCCGAGTTGAGTCATAACTCTATCATCTTCTTCATAGCCGTAGAAACCTTCCGGATCGATCTCCTGAAAACCAGTGGTCAGAACGATCGTGTCGCTCTCTACAAGATCACCATCATCCAAATTGACCTCGTAATTCCCTATATAACCTTCTATATCTTCCACTTCTGTAGATGTTTTTACAGTTATATTCTCCTGCTCTTCTATTTGATGAGCCATCTTTTTTGCCAGCTCACCAGCATCTATATCTGAGGGGAAAAGAGTGTTTAATCTATTCAATTTCCCTCCTAATTTTTCATCCCTCTCAATCAGAGTCACTTCTTGACCTGCTTCAGCCATGCTGAGAGCGGTTTTCATCCCGGCTGGACCTCCACCAATGATTACTGTTTTATCACCTACCTCTATCTCATGTTCTTTGAGCGCGGCTAAACGTTTAGCCTTGGAGACAGCCATCTTTGTGAGGCGTTTAGCCTTCTCCGTCGCTTTCTCCGGCTCTTCACTGTGTACCCAACTGCATTGATTTCTGATATTTGCCATCTCGAGTAGATACCGGTTTAGTCCTATCTCTTCTAAAGTGTCTTCAAAAAGCTCGGCGTGAGTCCTAGGGGAACAAGCTGAAATAACGAACCTATTCAAATCGTGTTCTTCAACAGCTTCTTTCAATTCTGCCTGAGCGTCTTCAGAACAGGCAAAGGTAGGATCCGAAATGTATTTCACTTCGGGTATATCCTCTAAACTTTCCAAAACACTATCTATATCAAGATAATTGGCTATGTTCTTACCACAGTGGCATACAAAAACACCGATCCTTGGCTCTTCTTCGGTGACATCTCTTTCTTCAGGTTTTTCCGGCTTACCTTTCCTTTCTCTATCCTTGATGGACTCTAGAGCTCTAGCCGCCGCTCCACTTGCCTGAGCAACGCTATCTGGGATGTCTTTAGGAGATTGAGAGCAACCCGCAAGATAGATACCCTTTCTTGTAGATTCCATGGGCGCGGTCAAGACATCTTTAGATTCGAAGAAACCGTGTTCGTCTACTTCGATCCCGAGTATTTCTGCTAATTTTTCATTCCCTTCAGAGGGAACAATAGCAGAAGAAAGAACGACCATATCCACTTTATTGGTCTTTACCTCACCCTTTTCCGTATCTTCATACTCTATCGCTAGTTTCCCATCTTCGGTCTTGTACACTCTAGAAGGCCTTCCTCTTTTGTAATTGACCCCCTTCTCTCTAGCCTTATCGTAATACTGCTGAAAATCTTTACCATAAGCCCTCAGATCCATGTAATGTACGGAGGCATCTATATCTGGGTTATCTCCGATCGTGATAGATGCTTCTTTAGTCGCATACATACAGCACACTCTAGAACAGTAAGGCATGCCTTTCTGCTTACATCTTGAACCTACACATTGTATCCAAGCAACTTCTTCTGGCTCTTCACCGTCGGATGGTTTCAAAACCTGCCCCTCCGTCGGGCCTGAGGATGACAACAATCTTTCATATTCTAGAGCGGTCACAACGTTATCATACTGATCATATCCATATTCTTCCCGCCATTCGTCCGGCTCCATCATCTCAAAACCCGTAGCGAGGATGATACTACCAACATCAAGTTTGATCTGCTCTGATCTTTCTAGAAATTTGATAGCCTCTGCATCGCACACCCGTTCGCAAGCCCCACAGCCTACGCAGTTTTCATAATCGATGGTATATGAGAGCGGTACAGATTGAGGATACTCTACATAGATAGCCTTCCTGGTTGAGAGCTCTTCATCAAACTCGTTAGGCACTTCTACTGGGCAGGCATCGGCGCAGTCTCCACAACCGGTGCATTCATCCGGATCTACGTATTTCGTCCTTCTCCATATATCCACTGAAAAACTTCCCGCACTACCGCTCATGTCTTTGACTTCTGAATATGTCAGTAATTCGATATTTTCGTGCCTGCTGGTTTCCACCATCTTTGGTGCTGAGATGCAGATAGAACAGTCATCGGTGGGGAATGTTTTGTCGAGTTTCACCATGTTCCCTCCGATGCTCGGTTTTCTATCAACGATCACGACTTCATAGCCCTTTTCCGCGAGATCTAGAGCGGACTGTACTCCTGAGATACCTCCTCCAATTACCAAAACATCCTTCTTAATCTCTTTCATGTTGATTACCTTCAAATTTTGTATATTGTTTCTTCAGAATTTGATCGAAAGGGTTTAAAAAAGAAAAAACGATCTCTTCCTCTATCTATAAATATTGTCCAATCCAACCTTGGTGAGGTCATCAATTAGAAGGTGACGGCAATAAGCTTATTTAAAAATTTCCATCCGATCGCAAGAAGCTCATCGAAAGACTGATAATCTATGAAGTATTGTTCTTTGGTAATATGTCCGCAAAGATAAAAATCTCAGCAGGGGACATAGAACTTGAAGGGGAATTGAAAGAAACCGAATGCGCGGAAAAGATAAGGGAATCATTACCTCTAGAATCCGATTTTCAGACATGGGGCGACGAGTTCTATTTTTCGATAGGTCTTGAGATGGGGTTGGACGAGACCGCTAGACAAGAAGTCGAAGTCGGAACTATAGGATACTGGCCCAGTGGTGAAGCCTTGGCGATCTTTTTCGGCCCTACGCCTGCTTCTACCGGAGAGAAGCCAGTGGCGGCTAGTGATGTGAACGTGGTGGGAAAAGTTAAAGATGCTGAAAAACTGAAAGAAGCGAAAGATGCTGGTAAGATCAGGGTAGAAAAGGTTTGAAGAGATATAAAAGAATGGCTTCTTGTCTGAGAGTTTTTCAAAACGATCTGACAATGCAGAACTTATTCTATTTAACCGAGTCCACTTAGCTTCCTCGATGAAAATTATGTTCTCTCTCTTCATATCAACTGCTTTCACTATTACAAGTCTTTAGGACTCTTCTGTAATAACGTAATCGTCACCGCCAGCATCGCAACTATTGGTATCACCATCAGCCTGGGTTTGGTGTCTCCGGAAATCTTCATCCTTCATC
>SL_8KL_010_SEDDRAFT_10001629_pt1 | contig 19386 bp, 18 predicted proteins | sample SodLakKL_010_SED_4_FD_11160 | JGI IMG/M metagenome (IMG submission 11160)
CCCNCAACTCGCATGTCTTAATCAAACTCCAATAGCGGTGACCGCCGGCAGGATCAACCGGAATTGAGTATGGAAGCACAACGAATTGGCGGGTTCGTTGTTTAGGAATGATTAGAATCCAAATATATGGTTACCCTACACGGCGGGGTGAACAAATTACACCTTTCATTATACGTCTGTCGGATCCAAGAGGTCACGAAGCATAGCTCCGGGTTTCTTGAATCCCCATTTGAAGCATTCTTCCCACTATGGGACCTCTATTTAACTTTTTGGATTTCCTTTCGGGGAAGATACACTCTATCAATGAGTACGATATATAGCATTGTACAAAGATGTATTTAACCCTTTTCACATCGAAATTTTTCAGCTGATTATCGGAGTTTTAGATTGCTTCTCATCTAAATCCTCTATCTACTTTTTCCTTCCCAAAAACTTTTTATTGGTCCGTATTCTTCAAGCTTCGATGGCTAGAGAAAGTCCTTCTAATCTGAGAAAATTTATTTATTTGCTAATCGCAGTGATTATACCTATTATAGGTATCCTGGTTAATCATCTCTATCGACCTGACCATATTCTTATCTCGATTATCTTGATTGTATGGATAGGCTTTTTTGTTTTGGCCCTTGAACCATTTGATACAGAAGATAGCGAAACGGTAGAACCCTAGATCAGTACTCAAGATCTTCATCATCGCCTTCTGTAAGGCTCAGTAAGGGTCTGATCATCATTCAGTTCCATTTAAAATCTCTTTGGATATAAATCTTCTCTTCTAGAGTTATACTTTGACTTTGGAGATACCAAAAGCAGGATAAGAAATTCACATCTTTTTATTGATTCTTATAATATGGTGACTTACGAAAAGGACTGCTCCTGAGATAACTACTATCGGGATAGCCGGTAAAAATCCAAAATCAGGTATTGCTTTAAAATGGTATAGAAGCAACATGAATAGACCTGAAGAAATAGATAATATGCAGGCTTTGGCCTCAGCTTCCCAGTAAAGGACACCAAGAGTAGATGGATAAAGTATAGCTAGCCCCGTAAAAGCCCATGTTACTATAGTTAATATGGTGGCTGGAGGATTATAAGCTATAGCTAGACCGACAAGGGCGAGTATAACAACCATAATATGACCGAGAGAGTAGTCAAAGTCTTCACTGTCAAAGGGGATATAAGGATGAAAGACATCTCTAGTGAACATAGAACTCATAGTTAAAAGTTGACTGTCTGCAGTGGACATGAAAGCTGCAAAACCACCGCTCATTATCAAAGTAGAAAGCCAAAGTGGGGCATATTCCTCCAACATCATCGGAAGGATGCTATCTGCTTCTTGACCCTCTAACCCAGGAATTGCGCCTCGACCCATAACTCCTATCATGATAGGGAGTAAGAATAATAGACCTGTAACAATAGGGAACATTATCGAGGCTCTTTGTAAACTCTTCTCACTGTCTGAGATGAAAAATCTCTGGAACAGCTGGGGAAACATGGGGTTACACAGCGACCACAATATAGAAAAACTCAGCCATGTCCTAACAGTGATAGTGCCTGATCTGACGAATAGCTCTGGATTTTCAGTCAAAGCTCGCTCGTGAGCAGCCTGTAAACCTCCAAGATTGTAAGCGATAACTATCACAGCAGTCAATAAGAGGAATATCATCATCAGACCCTGTAATACATCGGTCCATGCGATAGTTCTCATCCCTCCAAGAAAGACATATACGATAATAAATACAGTTAGGAAAACTGCTCCATAAAAATATGGAATGGCGCCATCGGTTAACGCACTCAACACATATCCAGCACTCATAGGTTGTATAGCAAGATAAGGCAAAGTAAAGATCACCATTACAGCTACGTAAAGCATCCTTAAGGAATGGCTGTTCGTTTCCCCTCCGATAAGCTCGGGAGGTGTTATGTATCCTTTTTCTTTACCTAAAACCCATACTTTCTTACCAATTATGTAAAAGGAGAGAGCAGTGAAGGATGTACCGAACCCCATCACACCATAAAATGCATATCCCTGTGAGTACGCTTCCCCAGCAAACCCGAGGAAAGTAAAAGCTGAGAAGTTAGTGGCTGCTAGAGTAAAAAATAGCACTACAGGTCCTATCTTTCTACTAGCTAAAAAATAATCCTGAATACTTTTCTCGGATACCTTATAACCGTAGATTCCAAGAAATATCGTAAAAGAGAGATAAGTTATGATTATGCTTAGAACAATGATTATCACGTTCAAATCAATCCCTCCAATAAAATATCACAAATAGATAGATCAAGACAGCTAATAAAATCTGTAAAAGCACTAATCGCATAACCCATATCGGCAGAAAACCAAGAAAAAGTGTGTCTACATCCCAACACCAAAAATCTATAGAAAGTATGAATACCGCTCCGAATATCAACATCCAAACTATCCTGTTTTCCTTAAGCAATGAGTGTAGCCTCTCTGCCATGCAAACACCTATATGCTGTTTCCTGGCTTGGTCGGCTGGAAACAGGAAAACATTGCCTGTAACTTTGTTAGTTCGAGTTAATATATATTTGTTTTCCTTCGCTTTTTTTGATTACAACCGAAATTTGTTTTAATCTTTATTTCATGTAAAAGCTTATGTCTGTAGAAGATAAAAGGTTCAATGTAGAAACGAAAAGCGAATTGGATATCAAAAACATTACCGAAAAGGTAAAAAAGATCGTCCAGAAAAGCGATATTAAGGAAGGGACCGTCACGCTATTTGTGGCAGGATCAACCGCTGCCATAACCACTATCGAATATGAATCGGGTTTAATTCACGATATATCAGAGGCACTAGATAGATTATTTCCAAAAGATATTCATTACAAGCATCATGAGAAATGGCACGACGGGAACGGACATTCCCATATAAGAGCTTCTTTTATAGGTCAGTCATTTACGGCTCCCATAACCGATGGCAAAGTAGAACTAGGTACGTGGCAGCAGATAATACTGTGCGATATGGACGTCAAATCTAGAAACAGAGAGATAATATTGAAGATCATGGGAGAATGATCTTCAATCCTTTTTTGCTATAGCGGCTATCAAAGCTTCAAGTTGGATCCTTTCGTTCGATCCTTCCACCAACCTGAACTCGGTTTCTCCTATTCTGTCTACTAACTCCATTTTTTTTCGATCATCCATGGGCATCTCGTATATTTCATCGTGTATCTGGTTTATTATGTCTTCTCCTGAAAGTCCATACTCCACCATCAATTCGTCTAATTGTTTCTTAGCCTCCGTGAAGTTCCCTTCAGCAGCTTTTTTCATCAATGTCTTTATATCCTCAGGTCTAGCTATATTGGCGCTCTCCCTTACGATCTTCTCTGTGATCTCAGAAGTAGTAGAAGCAGAGATCTGAAGAAGATTTGTGATTCTGCGAAGATCCCCTCCTACCACACTTATCAATAATTTTTTTGCCTCTTTAGATACTTCTAGATCTTCCTCTTCAGCTATGTGATCTATCCATTCCTCAACCTGGTCGTCAAGCAAAGTTCTAAATCTAAAAACAGCGCATCTTGATTGTATCGGATCGATTATCTTGGAGGAGTAATTGCATGAAAGTATAAATCGACAGTTATGCGAATATTTTTCCATGGTCCTCCGAAGAGCAGCCTGGGCTTCTGGAGTCAGCGAATCAGCTTCATCCATAAAGATGATCTTGAACCCGATATCACTTGCAGTAGTCGTTTTTGCGTACTCCTTTATCTTGTTTCTGATGACGTCTATGCCCCTTTCGTCAGATGCGTTCAATTCAAAAAAATTCGTTCTCCAATCTTCTCCATACATCTCTTTAGAAAGAGCTATGGCAGAGGTTGTTTTCCCGGTCCCAGCAGGACCAGCAAATAGGAGATGGGGCATGCTTTTCTTTTCAACGTAAGCTTTCAACCTTTCGACTACCTTTTGTTGGCCGTAGACCCCTTCAAGCTTCTCTGGCCTATATTTTTCTGTCCAAATCTCTCGCATCTTACCATGTACAGTAGATAAGACTTCGTTAAATTTTTTCCCCCTTTTCAGCCTGCATTTGATTCAAAAAAATAAAATATTGTTAAAACAATGATACAAACGATAATATGCTCAAGGTAGATGAAGAAAAGGCTAAAGAGCTGGTATATGAAAATACTCGGGAAGAGTTAAACGAAATAGCCCGTGAAGAAGGAGTAGAGGAACCAGAGGAACTCCCTCGAAAGATGGAGGTAGCTAAGGAGATCCTAAAAGCAAGAAAAGTCAACAAATATGTGAAAAAACCTACCGGTCTTTACATAGACGAATGACCAACTTATTTAGTCCTCATAATCTTTATTAAGCCGGCGTTATTATCAAATACAAATGAGATTTAGAAGGGGTCCTAGAAAAGCTAGCAAAATCCAGAAAAAAAATCTTATAGAGAACGCAAAGAGTTTGGCGGAGAATCCGATGAAGGTCATACCTGAATGTCAGGATAGCTGTCTTTTCTGTAAGTTTGGTAGAGCTAAAAGAAAAATAAAAAAGATAGAGAAATATGCAGACAATGAAAGAAAACTAGAAAAGTACGCTAAACGAGGACCAGATCTTTCTCAAGCAGTGGCGGGAACAATACTTTTCGGTATACAAGAAGAAGCAAAAAAGATCACAACTGCCAAGTCCCCAGGAGGAGAGATAGCTTATGCAAAAAAAGGAGGAGCCACCAAAAAAAGATTAGTAGGCATACAGCATTTCGATGATCCAAGGAAAAGATTGATCGCTTTTAGTAAAGAAGCAGAGAAAGGATATTACTTTTATTCTCTTAAGGATAGAGTGGTATGTACGGGCAAAAAACCTAATCCACCAAAAAAATTTGTTAAAACTGCTATAGAAAAAATACCTTACAGGATATCAAAAAAAGACGATGATTACACCTGTGGACACATTAAAAAAGAGAAGAGTAGATTTGATTTGCATTGGAAAAGCGTGGACAAAACTTTTTCTATATGTGAGGATTGTGCTGAAGATTCAACAAATCTTTTTAAGGTTATATCAGAAAGGATGCTCTCTCCTGATAATTCAAAGTCATTCTCTTTATCCGCTAGTCTTGGGCTCCGATGTGAAGGAGACTGTGAAAGTTGTGAGTTGACGAGAAAAATTCCTATCTCTGACGATTTGACTGATAAATATTTCAAAACTCTTTCTGATAAAAAACTGATAAGTCGTTATTCAGAAGAAGCTAGATCCGTTTTGAAAAATGATAAAAATATCTTCATCATAGACGATATCTGTTATGGAAAAGATAAAAAAGAATTTTTGAAGAACATCATCCACGAGCCATGGGAAAGACCTGCTTTAGTAGAATTGACAAAGAAGACAAATGGTGCTGTCTTAGATGATGGGACGGTAAATGAATTCTTGGAACTTTATTGGGCTGATCACAAAAGTGAGGTGATGAAGGCTATTTTTGATGACGATCAATCTATAGAGGAAGTCCTTTCAAAAGATATACGTCCAAGAGAAAAACTCAGAGAGCTCAATGACATGAAAAAGAAAAAAGAAGAAATGGACACTTTACCCGAATTTAAAAAGTTGCCTCCTGAAGCTGAATTTGCTGATTCTATAGCTAGAATTTACAAAGTAAAAGGTCAGGAAGATGCCATAAACGAAATAGAAAATCACAATCTTTCAGACACTCGCCTGAAATCCATAGCATATGGTTTTTATATCGTATTTGGAAAAGGAGACTCAAAAAGATGGAAATACGAAGACTCCGAAGTTGAATCCGGTGAATTTTTGGCAGATCACATCGAAGAATTGATTCATTCCGAAGGCGAAGATTATGCAGAAAATCTACAAAACGTAGTAAAGATGAGCGGATCTACTAACACAGTGGTCTTAAAGGACGGAAAAAGGATGAGGTAGGCCACACATGATCAAGTGTGAATTAAAACTGGCTTATGATGATAAAAAAACCGCTTCTGTGATAGGAAAGTCGATAGAGCCTGACAATGAAGGTTATGTTGAAATGAACGTTAAGGACTCAACAATAATTTGTAAGATAAAGTCAGAAGAACCTTTGCAACTTTTGCAGACTGTTGATGATCTGCTGAACTGTGTGACTATTGCAGAAGAAACCCATGACGTAGAGTAAAAAAAGTCTCAAAAGCTCAATTATTACCTCGGTTCATATATCGAACTATATAACCAGCTATCTTATTTCTCATAGAATTGGAATCCACATTCGTGAGTTCCTCTACCTTATCCTTGTTATGTTCATAATCGTCTTTTTCGAACTCCTCAGGATACTTTTCGACTAACTCGATTGCTACTCGTTTTATGTAGGTTGGCCTTATATTTCCCATATTGATTCCTCGTGGATTCGTCAATCCGATTTAACTACCCCAATATAAAACTTGTCCTTCAGAAAAATAGAAAATTTAAAGGGTTTTAAAATCAAACTATATTACCCATAGCTTCTTTCATCCTTTCAATCCCTTTCTCTATTTCCTCAAGGGAACTAGCATACGAGAGACGGAGATATCCTTCTCCCTGACTACCGAAAGCCGTACCGGGAAGCAAACAAACTTCCGCTTCGTCAAGCATATAATCAGCTAGTTCTTCACTTTTCATTCCTGTTTCTTGTATGTTTGGAAAGACATAGAAAGCTCCTTTTGGGTAGATACAACTGAAACCAGGAACTTCATTGAGTCCAGATACGATAGCTTCTCGCCTTTTTGCGAAATGATCCATTATCCTATCAACGAAATCTTGAGAATTCCTGAGAGCTTCTACGCCTCCTTTTTGGACAAACGAAGTCGTGCAAGAGACAGCGTCTGCTAGAAGTAGGTCCATCTTCTCGATTATTTCTTCTGGCGCTATCGCGTATCCCAACCTCCAACCAGTCATAGAATAAGCTTTGGAGAATCCATCGATAAGGATGGTTCTTTCCTCGCATTCATCCAGGTAAGAAGGAGAATGATGTTCTAAGCCCTCGTAAAGCATCTTGCTGTATATCTCGTCCGAAATAACGTAAATATCGTGCTCCTCTGCGATTTCCGCAATAGCCCTCACATCCTTCTTTGTTAGTACTGAGCCAGTTGGATTTTGAGGACTGTTGAGCAAGATAAGTTCTGTATCGTCGGTCACTCTTTCTTTTATCTGTTCAGGAGTCATCCTAAATTCGTCTTCCTCGTGGAGCGGTATCTGGACTTTCCTAGCTCCCATATATCCTATCATCGAATCGTAGGTGAAATAGAAGGGATTCTGGTATATCACTTCGTCACCTTTTTGGACCGTTGATAATAATCCAAAGAACAGACCTGGTTTAGCACCTGGTAGTACAATTATTTGCTTTTTTGAAGGACGAAAACCTCTCGTCTTTTCTATGTCATCTTGTATGGCTTCCTTAAGTTCGGGAATTCCCGTTGTGGGTACGTAATCGGTGAATCCTTCATCTAAGGCCTGTTTAGCAGCCTCTTTTACATTTTCTGGAGTATCGAAATCAGGTTGACCTATCTCGAATCTAACTACATCTCTTCCTTCTCTTTCCATCTTGTTCGCTTTTGTCAAGAACTTTATTGGTGGCTCTCCCCTCAACATTGAAAAGTCGCCGGCTAGACCTTTGCTCATAAAGGCCACCTTAGCTTAGGGCTGAGGTACGCAAAGATCTTTGGCTCCATGTTCCGAAAGTTTTAGATCGGGAGATTCTTTCTGTATTATATCGTGTATTACCTCTGCATGTTTAACTTTTTCCTTGGCCAAGAATTGAAGGAACTCAGGATCGGTCCATGGCTTGTACATGCCACCTGTCGCAGCGAGACCTTCACCAGGTTCGATTTTGAAATAACAGGGAGAAGCGACACGTGCCATCTCAGGACCCTCATAGAACCGATTGAATCCACCCATAGATTCTGCGAGCTCAATATGGATATCTATTGGTATATCTATTGCTTTTCTGATAGAAGCAAACATCGGTATGCTTATATCACCTAAGGGATTGAAGGTACCGGCTCCAAGATCTTCTAGTAACTTTCCTCCAGCAGCATTTGCATGTCCGGCGTAGATAGATACTTTAAAAGTGATATCTTCAGGAATCAATCCTTTCTTTTTGAGTTCGTCCGCAAGCCAAAGCATGCCTTCGTCAGTTACCAAAAAGCCTCTAAAACCAAAGTCTATACATCTCTTTATGTCTTTGAACGCTCTCACAAGATTGTCAGAGCCTCGAACTCTTAATCCTGATAACGCACCTTCTGGGGTTGCGATCTGTCTACCCGTATTCCAGCCAGATCTCGGACCAGGTGTGATTATAACTTCCATGTCGTTGTCATGCGCCAATCGTGCAAATTCTTCAAGCTCGTCATCGGTAAGATAAGTGCTACCCATGACCGTGCTGATAAGCCTATGTATTGGTATGTCTCTTTTCTCTCTTTCCTCTATCAAAGCTCTCAATGTAGAAGGTCGTTCGATTCCTGAAATCTCCATTCTGTAGTTCGCTCCGTCCGGGAATGTCTTCTCGGATTTAGGCAGATCCTTCGGGTCCTCGCTCGGTATACCTACATCTTCCATCGCTTCCAAAATTTCATCTATTTCGCTCATTATTTCCCAACCTTTTATGCGGTACACTAATGAAATATAAGTATATAGTTTCTTGGTAGATGAAGAGAATGTTTTGCATAAATAAAAAATAAATATTTTAATCAATATTTTCTTTTATAGTTTTTGAGAAAGAATCTCCTATTCCGTCTATCTTTACTAACTCAGACTCTGAGGCCTCTTTTAATTCCTCAATAGAGTGAAAGCCACTTTCATAAAGTTCTTCTGCCAAAGAAGGGCCGACACCCTTTATTTCCTCAAATTTTTTGATTATCTTCTCCTTTTCTACCTCATCAGTTTTCTCCTTTTCTGAATCATCTTCAATTCTTCCTGCATATGTTTCACTTTCAATGTCAGTTTCTCCTTTGATATTCAATTTCTTTTCTAAACTGAGCTTACATTCCGCAAATCTATCTTCAGCCTCAGCATGCTTTCCTTTTTTGAAGAGTGATATTCCCTCCTTCAAATCCGATTTTTCGTCAGAGATGTCTATATTTTTGTCCATAGCAGACCTTATTAGACTCCTAACATCGTCTATCTTATCTCTAGCGGAGTCCTCATCTCTTTCCTTATCTTCTCTTTTTTGCTGTTCGATTTCATCTTCTTCCTCTTCTATTTCACCGAAACCTTCTCTTATTATCATTGGTAGGAATGGGAGGGAACTCTTCATCTTTTCTTCTGCCTCTTTCTCAAGCTCTTCTTTTGACTTTGCAATAATTGAATCGGTAACGTTGATACCCCTTGAAACACTGAAATCTCCAGCGTGTCTGATAGTTCCATCTATTTTTACGTTCTCACCAATATCGACATCCCCTAGCGCAAATATATCAGATACCTCACAGTTATCTTCAAGGATGATCTTTTCTTCTCCCTTGATCTGACCTGCCTTAACACCTTCAGCAAGGTGTATAGTTTCCCCTTTTACAACCCCACCTATCTCAGTGGCATTACCAGCTTTAACATCCCCCTCTTTAGAAATCACATCTCCTTGAATTTGATTCCCATATCCAAGGATTATGTCTTTATCTGATCTCAAAGACCCCATTATTCTTACTTCATTCTCTACCTCGATTTTCTTTTCAGATTCTAGATCTCCTTTGATTACTGAATTAGACGGTAGTCTAATCCCGATTTCATCTTTTTTTCCGTGTTCCTCTTCGATCCTGTGCAGAAGCTTTCGGTTTTCCTCCTTGAGATGATCTATCTTCTCTTCAAGTTGTCTTTTTCGCTGTTTCAATCTTTTATTTTTCAGTTTTAATTGTTTTCTTTCTTTTCTCAATTCATCGAGGTCATTTTTTGGTTTTTTATTTCGTGTTGGTCTCGAAGGGTTACTTTTCTTTTTACCGTGATTATCGTTCTTCATCCTTCCCGCAAATATAACTAGGGTTTTATCTATTTATGCTTTTTGCAAAATAAGATCTGTAAAATCATCCACCTATTCTTAAAAAAGTTCGATATGTTGTTTTTTTAAACTCAAATATTTCATTCATTTTTCAAAAAATAATTATATTTTATAATATTTTAAAGGGAAGAGGTTTTTAGCCAACAAAAAGCGGACGTTTTGACACCATTTTTGGAAGTGGTAGATCTCTAAAAGGCATGTCTCCTTGTTTCTCTTTCAATTTGGACTTGAGTTCTTCAAGTGTCATGACCTTCTGTTTCTCCTTACCTCTTATCCTTACCGATAGTTCACCACTTTCGACTTCATCCGGACCAATCACCACTATAAATGGAATCCATTCCTTCTCCGCCGCTCTGATCTTTTTACCAACGGTTCTATCTGTATCGTCTATATCAATCCTGACATCTTTGATCTTTTCTTCTAATTTATTCACGTAATCGAGCTGGTCATCCGATATCGGAACAAGTCTGACCTGTGTTGGCGCTAACCAGTAAGGAAATTCAGGCTTCTCACCCTTTTCTTTTTGCATAGCGGCCTTTTCTAGAAGGGTAAACATTACCCTTTCTATTGCGCCACTTGGTGAAAGATGCAGAAGATAAGGGTGTTTCTCTTCGCCCTCTTCATCCACATATGTTATTCCATACCTTTCTGCGTTTTCTACATCCAACTGATCGGTCACCAAGGCGCTTGCTCTCCCCAGCTGGTCGATGTAGTTGAACTCGTATTTCATTACATAGTAAAAGAAACGTTTATCCCAAACCTCTATCAATGCTGGTTCACCGTAGTTCTTGACTAAATCTACCAAGTGATCCTTATTTTCCTCAAAGTACTCCTCGGTGCATCGGATACCCAGTTTTAGTGTTTCAGGTAAATCTATACCAATCTGGTTGAGGACTTTGATAGCCAAGTTCATCCTGATCATCATCTCCTCCTCAGCTTGCTTGATATCGCCACACAAGGCATGGCTATCTGGCATCGTGAAAGCTCTTAATCTTCTCAGTCCAGTGAGTTCACCTCTCTGTTCCATACGGAAAGAGTACCTAGTCAGTTCGTAGAGTCTTACAGGTAGTTGTCTGTAAGAGAGGGTCATGTCGTGACCGATCAAAAATTGGCCGAAGCAGGCCGCGAATCTCAGAAAGACGTTCTTGTCTGGGGTTTCGATCTGATACTGCCTCTCCGGAAACCGGTCAAGATATTTTTTCAATGTCGGATGATCCATATCGTACATAACAGGGGATTCGATCTCCATGGCACCATATCTTCTAGTCTTTTCGCTCACGAATTCTTCAAGGAGACCCTTCATCATCCTTCCCTTAGGATAGAACCTCAAGTTACCGGGGTCTGAACCTGGCTCGTAATCCACCAACTCGTGTTCCCTCATCAGATCCACGTGTGGTGACTTACCCCCTGCTTTTTCTTTCTCTCCAGCTTCATAAACGAAAAAATTTTTCAGGTCTTCTTTGCCTTGAAAATCGTAACCATTCACCTCATCGCCGTTTACTTCGACCTCGTGGAAAGTACCGTCTTCTTCGAGGACTCCCCAGGTCGATTCCAAAGTTTCTTCGGCCTTGAGGGCCTTTGAAACAACTTTTTCTTTTTCTTCCTCTTCTACAGCGATCTCTTTGGATAGTTCTGAGAGTGGATGACCCTTACAACTCAACTCGAAGGCTTTATACCAGCCAAATGGAGAGCGGTGGACCTTATAGTCCCTGCTCAATCCGTCTTCCAAGCCTTTAAGCACTTTCACTGCAGTGTCTGGATCAGAAAGCTCAGAACTCAAGTGAGCGTAAGGATATATCATAACCTTCTTTATATCTAACTCTTCAGCTGTACTTTTGATCTCCTCGATACCTTTCTCTATGACTTCGTCCACTTTACCCTGATCCCGTTCTTCGACAGCAGTGAAGACAGAGAGACACTCTTTCATCTCTCCTTGTTTCATCTCCTCTTCTATTTCCTCAGCTACAGGTGTATCTTTTTTGACTTCGTATCTTAAGTAATCGGAGTGGATCAACAAAATTTTCATCTATATCACCATTACACAATGCCAGTGATATTAGGGATCAATATACCGGCAATGATCAGACCGAAAAGAAAACCTATCAAAAATGCTACCAAGATATTGGAGGTTTGATTATTAACCTTCTCGTTTTCTTCATCAAATCTGACTTCTTGCAACCTTTTTTTCCACTCTAATTCTCGCATCGTATTTTCTATCTCACTCATCTTTATCAACCTCATTTTCATTTTCATCTTCTTCTACGAGATCGCCTCTTTTTGCTAGAATTATAAGACCACTGCAACTTTCACAGCACTTCAGTTCTTCATCCCAGCAGGAATTATCTCCCTTACAAACCCATCGCCCGCAAAAACCGCATTGGGTTATCCCTTCTCTTTCTCTAACGCCTTGACAGAGATCACAAACAAATTTATCCATAGAATATAGATCACTCTCAGGCTTCTCTCCTGGTTCACGTATCTTTTTTATTACCTCGGTTACTCTATCGAAGGCATCTTGAGATGACATATATAATGTTAAATTCCATCTTTTGATTAAAAATTTTCTGTTCCTAACGAGGTTTTTTCATCATAATATTCAGAAAAGTTAAGTATGTCCCTGATTTAATCTTATTATCATAATGGCAGCTTACAAAAGAAAGGACGGATACTATCACAAAGCCCAGGAAGAAGGATACCGCTCAAGAGCGATCTATAAACTGAAGCAGATAGATGAGAAGTTCAATATATTCAAAGAGGGAGATGTAGTTGTAGATCTAGGTGCCGCACCAGGAAGTTGGAGTGAGTATGCTGTCGAACGTGTGGGCGAAGGGAATGTACTCGCTGTAGATAAGAAAAGGATGAGAGATATAGAAGGGGTTTCTTTCCATCAGGGAGATATGACAGAAAAAGAATTTTTGAGAAGGATATCTATAATAGCAGGCGACGTAGATGTGATAATATCTGATATGTCTCCTAACATAACGGGAAATTATTCTATGGACCATGCCCGGTCCATCTACTTGGCCCAACAGGCTCTCAAATTCTGTAATAATAATCTATCAAAAGGTGGAAGGTTCGTTGTGAAGGTCTTCCAAGGAGAGGACTTCAAGAATTACTTAGAGAGCGTTAAAGATGCTTTTCACTCCGTTTATGGACATTCACCGCACGCTTCAAGGGAGTCTAGTTCAGAGATGTATGTAATAGGCAAAAATTTCAAGGGTGAAATGAAATGATCTTTCAAAAATCAAAAGCACAACGCTTTTATACTACATGGATTCTTAAGCCAAAGCGCAGTATCAAAACTTACTTTAGCAACACTTAGAATGGAGGAAACACTTTGCCTGAGGAAGAAAAAGATCAAAAAGAAGAAGATGATGATTTCCAATATATCGTCCGGTTGATGAACACCGACCTGGACGGAGACAAGCCGTTAGTTTATGCCCTGAGAGACATAAAGGGAGTAGGGACTAGAGTAGCAGAGATGGTCGTCAATTCTACCAATGTAGACCCAAATGCTAAAATCGGGTATCTAGAGGAAGAAAAAATTGAGGAAGTTAGAGAATCTCTTGTTAACTTTACAGATGAAGCCCCCTCATGGGCAGTTAATAGAAAAAGAGATCCCGTTACTGGAGAAAATGATCACGTCCTTAAGAACGAATTGGAAACCGTCCATAGAGAAGATATCAATAGGATGCAAAAAATAAGTTCTTACAAGGGTATTAGACATGAAAGAGGACAAAAAGTCCGAGGGCAGAGGACAAAATCCAACGGACGAACTGGAATGGAGCTTGGAGTTGAAAAGAAAGTTGCTAGAGCCCAAGCTGCTAGCAGTGGAGAGGAAGAGTGACAAGAGGGTGACGACAAATGGGAGATCCGAAATTCAGTAGAAAAAAGTTCGAAAAACCATCCCATCCATGGCAGGAAGAACGGATTAAAGAAGAAAACGATTATATTAGGCATTACGCACTAAAAAATAAAAAGGAATTTTGGAAAGCACGCTCTATTCTAAAAAACATTCGGGCACAGGCTAGAAATCTTCAAGCCCGTCTAAGGTACGGTGAAAAACAGGCTAGAGAAGAGATGGACAACCTTTTAGAAAAGTTGGTAGATAAGGGATATTTGAAGGGACAAGATCACACTTTAAACGATGTATTGAATCTGAGCGTAGAAAATATTCTAAATAGGAGACTCCAGACCCTTGTCTATCATAAAGGGCTAGCTCACTCTCCAAAACAGGCTAGACAATTCATAATCCACGGTCATGTATCCATAAATGGAAGAAGGGTGACCGTACCCAGTTATATCGTAAACAAGGAAGAAGAAGCGACTATCGAGTATTATTCTAATTCTCCATTATCAGACGAACTTCATCCAGAGCGACCAGAAGAAGAGATCACTCCTACCAGAATTCCTAAGATGATAGAGAATGAACAACAAAGTCAAGGAGAATATAATAGGAGATGATAAAACATGGGAAAATGGGGTATAGCTCACGTATATGCGTCTTACAATAATGTAATAATAACGATTACAGATATAACCGGCGCTGAGACCCTCGCGAAATATTCTGGAGGTATGGTCGTTAGACAGGATAAAGATCAGTCATCACCATATGCAGCTATGGAAGCTGCCGAGGAAGCTGTTAAAGAGGCAAAAGACAAAGGAATCACGAAGTTACATGTCAAAATAAGAGCTCCAGGTGGAAGCAAATCAAGATCTCCTGGGCCTGGATCACAGGCTGCTATCAGAGCTTTTGCAAGGTCAGGTATGAAAATAGGAACGATAGAGGACGTGACACCGATACCTCACGACTCCACAAAAGCTAAAGGTGGGCGCCGAGGCAGACGGGTATAGAAAACAGAAGAGGCAAAGATGGAAATAGAAGTGAGAAAACTGGAAGAAAGAAAAGGCGAACTCTTGCTTTCGGATACCAATCCACCGATGGCAAATGCTCTCAGAAGAGTTCTTATCGCTGACATACCAAAGTTGGCTATAGAAGACGTTGAATTTCATCTAGGAACAATCGGTGGTGAGGACGATAAAGAATACGAAAGTGCGGCTCCCTTATTTGATGAGATCATAGCCCATAGATTAGGGATGTTACCAATTCCAACTGACTTAGAGCTTTTTAATTATCGATCCGAATGTGAGGAATGTGATGGCGAAGGCTGTCCGAACTGTACCGTTATCTATAGTTTGAATAAGAAAGGACCATGCACAGTTTACTCAGGGGATCTAATACCCGTCGGAGAAAATGAACTAAGACCAGTAGATGATCTTATACCTATAGTAAAACTCAATGAAGAACAAGCATTATTGATGTACGCCACCGCAGAACTTGGAACAGCTAAGGATCATGCGAAATGGCAGCCTACAAGTGGTGTAGCTTACAAATATTATCCGGAGATAGAGATCAACTCGGAAGAATGTGATGAATGCAAAGAATGCATAGAAGTATGTCCTGTCGATATCTTAGAGATGAAAGATGGTGAATTGACAGTTACTGATTTGGAGGAATGCAAACTCTGTAAAGCTTGTGAGGAAGCTTGCGGTAAGGACGCTATCGAAGTGAAGGGACGAGATGACAAGTTCATACTCACCTTTGAAACTGATGGATCAGTAAGTGCTGAGGATGCATTGAAAAAAGGCTTAGAAGTGCTTAATGAAAAGTTCACGCACATGGTCGATCTTATCGAGGATATCTAATTAGTGGAAACTTTCACGTTTTAATCAATAGAATTTAAATATCCGAGTTACTTCTCTTTTTTGCTCAGATAAACAACTGATTACACTACTTGCTAATCCTCACTGCGAGGGTTGCCGAGGAATAGAATAATCCTCATTCCCCCTCGATTACTCGCTGATGCTCCTAAAGCGAGGGTAGCCAAGCTAGGCCAACGGCGCAGCGTTGAGGGCGCTGTCCCGTAGGGGTCCGAGGGTTCGAATCCCTTCCCTCGCATTATTTTTACTTTCTAGATGTTTGAAGAATTGGAGAAATAGAGAGGAATTTTGTATACAACTTTAAGAATCACGAAAAACTAATAGATAGTTGGTTCTGTCTTTGTAAAGATCTACAATAAGTCCTTCGATAGAGGCTATTAGCAAGGGTTTAAGGAAAAAGAGATGATCAGCAAACCGAAGTTCAGGTTTCGGAATCATCTGCCTGCAAAGGTCTACAGGAAGATACGATATATACGGAGGATGGGAGTTCTTAATACACTAAAATTCAAATCGGGGTTGAGCACTCCGCAGGAAGAATTTGTTATGGAAGAGGATCAGTAGAGAGGTGAAGTGATCGGGAATATTCAGAATGAATAAAAGATAGAGGATGCAAGAGGTGAAGTTGATGTGGTAACGGTGTTGGGAGGAGTAGGAAGGTGTTTTAGATTCTCTGGTCGTATGGACGGGGAATCGAATATCGACTAGGCAAAAATGTTTTATAAACTACTTACGCTATTAATCGTATCTCGGAGGACTATCTTCGGGTGAATAGGGATATATGTTGGAGGCTAAATGATGAGCATGAAAAAATGTTTGGCGATATGTGTTGTGTTCTTTTTAGTGGCAAGTCTTTTTGGCGTAGTTGCCGGGGCTACTAGAAGAGAAGAGCATATCGAAAAATATACATTAACCGTAGAAGAGCCGATAGGAGAAGGATTCATCCATATTGACGATGACAAAGTAAACCTAGTCTATACAGAAAATTATGAGAAAGGGACTCTGATTCAGCTAGAAGCTCACCCAGCAGAAGATTATGAATTCGTAAAGTGGCAAATAGACGAAGAGGTTTACGAGGAACAAAACCTTAACTTGACGATAGAGGAAGATAATGAAGCGAGAGTTCATTTTGAAAAAGGAACAGCTTACGATCATTCAAGAATAGATGTAGAAAATGGAGAAACTACAGAGTTCGACCTGGATAAATTTGAAAAAAGAGAGGAAAATGAATTCCCTTTGAACAATGATGAACATGGAGAACAACTTAATGTCAATTTTATTTCAAGAGAGAATGTAGATAAATTTTTCTACACGCTTAACGGTTTTGACGCAAATGGTGTAGATATAGATGGAGAAGAATATACCCGCATAAATCTAAAGGAAGAGTCTAATAATTTAAAGGAAGGAAAACCTGAACTGCCTGTGGTGAGCAGAAATATGATTGTCCCCGATGACAAAGAAATGGAAGCAACTGTTACGGATGCAAAATATATTGAGTATGATTCTGTTTCCGTAGCGCCCTCTAGAGGGAGTATATCGCGTAGTGAGCATCCCGATACCTCAGAAGTACCTTATGAATTTGGTGACATATATGAAGAAGATAAATGGTACCCTAGAGAGAAAGAAATAGTCCAACTACGAGAACCTCATATAATCCGTGATTTTAGAGGTCAAGTGGTTGATCTATATCCTTTCCAATACCATCCAACAGAAAATTTATTGCGTGTATACACTGAGATTGAGGTAAAAGTGTATTCTATAGGCGAGAGCGAAAATAACGTGCCCTCCAGATCTGAACCAATAGAATCTATACCTAGAGATTTTGCTAGAATCTATGAAAATAGATTTATCAATTACGAAGAGCATTTAAAAGAACTACAATACGACCCTGTTGAAGAAGAAGGTAACATGCTGGTGATAAGTCACGATGATTTCTCCGATGAAATGGATGACTTCGTGGATTGGAAAAACGAAAGAGGTCTGCCTACAGAATTGGTAGATCTCTCTGATGTTGGGAGTACAGCCGACGAGATAAAGGATTACATAGAAGATTATTATTATGAGGAGGAACTCACTTATGTTCTCCTAGTAGGCGATAATGATCATGTCCCTACCCCTATAGTGAATGTGGATGGAGTAGATCCTGGAGATCATGCATCTGATCCGAGTTACTCTTTCATCGAAGGGGATAGTTACTATCCTGATATACTCGTTGGTAGGTTTTCCGCGTCCGAAAAGAGCCATGTTGAAACTCAGGTAGAGCGCTCTATAAATTACGAACAAAATCTAGAAGGAGATTGGCTTGAAAGAGCTATGGGAATCGCTTCCGATGATGACAATACTGGTTACCAAGATATGCATGACTATGAATTTATGGATATGTTGAGGGATAGGTTGCTAGATTATGAGTATGACCATGTAGATCGATTTTATGATGGAGGTCACGGTGATTTACCCGGAGATCCCGATGCTAATGATGTAGCAGATGCGATTGAAGAAGGTAGGCATTTGATAAATTACGCAGGGCATGGAGATACTTACTCTATCGAAACTAGCGGTTTCGGTACCGGGCATATGACGGAATTGCAAAATGAAGAACTTCCCTTTTTCATTACAGTAGCATGTGAAACTGGAAATTTTGCTGAATGGGCAACTGCCTGTTTCGCAGAGCAATGGACTAGAGTGGTTGATGACGGCGAAGCAACGGGAGGGTCAGCAGCTTTTTCCTCTTCTAAAAAGCAGGCTTGGGAAGAACCGATGGCAGCTCAAAGTGAGATGATGCACCTTTATACAGAAACTTACGAAGATAATATAAAGACAACCACTGGAGGTATAGCATTCAATGGATGCATGTATATGAACGATGAATATGGTGTGTCTGGGGAATGGGAAACTGCCACCTGGCACATGTTCGGTGATCCATCATTGGAATTTGGAGGTGGAGTGGATGCAGAAATAGTTCACCATACTATTTATAATCATGAATGGGAGGAAACATCCTGGTTTGACACAGGAGAAGGTGGTAAAGCAACTGTAACTATCGAAAATACTGGTTCGGTTACAGCCCAGTATAGGGTCGGTTTTAGCCTCTATCCCCCTGATGGAGATCCCTATTTCCCTTCTGAGGAGCCTTACTCTATAGAATTGGATCCTGGTGTACAAACTACAGTTAGTTCTCATTGGTGGGTTCCAAATGATGCCCCTGGGTATGGGACTAGCGATTATTACGACTATGCTATAGGGATATGGAACAGCGATTTTTCAGAACAGTATGATAGTATGTTTGTAGAAGATGCTTTGAATATTTGGGAAAGAGGGGATGTTGAAATTGATGAGATAGGACATCACCCCTCCTATGAAAGAGGTGATCCAATGCCGTTTTGGTTCAATACAACAAACCCTTGGGGGCCGTTTGGACATCCTAACTACACACCCCCTCATACTAGTGTAGTCGATGTTGTGTACCAACCAACTGAGTTATGGGATTGGAAAGTAGATGTCACATCTATCGATGAAAACGATAATGAGGTTTTTACAGAAAGATTAGATATTCCTAATCATCATGATGACCTCGGATATGGTTGGGAAGATGGACAAGAACTCACTAACATTTATCAACTTTCGGAAAGTGAGGAGGATTTCTTCCCCACTGACGGAGACTATAAGATGGAATTTGAGTTATTAAAACCAGTATTAGAAACTGAGACCCCCC
>SL_8KL_010_SEDDRAFT_10001632_pt1 | contig 19366 bp, 25 predicted proteins | sample SodLakKL_010_SED_4_FD_11160 | JGI IMG/M metagenome (IMG submission 11160)
GACACGGAACTTTCGCTCGAGGGGAGAACTTAGAAGAAGCGTACAATTGGATAACAGTGGTGGAAAGTATCTGTAAGATCATCTATCTAGTGGAAAATTTAGGTGGAGATACGCTAGAGGAGGTGGATTGGTGACGTTTCACTACATCGAGTTCAAAGCTTATTGTCATGCGACGGAAAGTTTAGATAAAGTTAAAGAGTCGCTTGAAAATCTAGCAGGAAGAGAATTGGAACTGGAGATATCAGATGCTGAAGGTTATTACGGAAATCCGATCAAGATCCTTGAAGGTGAGATCTCTAAGAACAAAGAGATGGACGATTTTTTTGAAAGTCTACCCGAAGAAATCATCCAGCGACTTCGAGAAGAGTTAGATAAAAGGATAGACGAAAGATGCAATTTTTTCTTTCGTATCGACAAGGGTAAAGCTTACCAAAAAGATTTTGTTTTAACGAGTGGCGGAAACAGTATAAGAGTAAGGGCCCGGGTTGAGAGCTATCCTTCCAAAAAAGAAACTGCTGTAGAGAAGATGAGAGACTATCTATCTCAGCTTGTAACTGAATCTTAAAACCGGAGTAGAAACATTTATTTGGTCGTTTTTCTTAAGAGGTACGAGGACAAAACATGGCAGACGTTGAAGCACTGTTGGAAGAAGCGGAAACTCTTCTCAATAGGTTCGAATACGAAGAAGCTTACGAAAAATTTTCGGAAGTTCTCAAAGAGGAGCTAGACGAAAAAACAGAAGCTCAGGCTCGGTTCGGCAGAGCGGAGGCTTCTTTGGGACTTAATGAGATAGAAAGTGAAGAGATCTTGGAAGACTACGAAAAAGCGATAGATTTGAATGACAATCCCTTTTATAGACAATCAGTAGGCGGTTTCTGCATAGATATAGGAAAGTTCGAGAAAGCAGAGGAGCATTATAGGAAGGCTGCTGAATTGGACCCCGATAACAAACACCACTATCTTTCAGATCTCGCGGTAGGATATAGGTTCAAGGCTCCGATCATGATGGAGGAATTTGTTGAACAGGCAGGCGAAGACATAATCCTCAGGAAATCTCTAAATTACATGTTGGAAGCTTTAGAGATAGACAAGGAGAAAGCTGTCGATCTATTATCTTAGTCACATAAACTTTATATCAAACCGTATTACCTAAGAATACGTGAAAAAAGATGTTCTGTCCGGATTGTGGTGCATTGATGAAGCCTTCAGGCGATGAGTGGGTATGCAAAAATTGTGGACTGACGAAAAAGAAAGGCGAGGATGATAATAACATAATCAGTTCTCAGAAAGAAGAGCGAGAAACAGTCGTGATCGAGGAAGAACTTGATACTCTTCCAAAGACAAAAGTGAGATGTCCGGATTGTGACAACAATGAAGCTTTCTGGCGGCTAGAGCAAACTAGAGCTGCAGATGAACCAGAGACTAGGATATACCGATGTACGGAATGTAATCATACTTGGAGAGAGTACTGAAAAGCCTATGATCGGGGTTGATTTCGATGTTTGAAATAGGTAGGATAAGATTTAGAGCACTTACAAAAGATGATCTTTCATTTTTAGAAAAGTGGGAAAACTCTTTTCAAGTTACTCTCTATGCCCGGGCCCAACCATTAGTTTTCAAGAATACTCAAGAGATCAGAGATGAATTTGAAAAGTACATGGAGAACGACGACAAACAGCAGTTCATCTTAGAAAAGAAAAAAGATGATAAAAAGATCGGGATAGCGACTTATAAAGATCGGTCAAACAGCGTTAAGAACGCTAATATAGGAACTTATATCGGAGAATTAGAAGAATGGAATAAAGGGATAGGTAGGGAGATAACTTTGGGGTTATGTGAGATGCTGTTTTTCCAAAAAAATTATGATCGATTGAGTGCACGAAGCGCTTCATTCAATAAAAGAGCACAGACCATTCTTGAGGATGTTGGTTTCAAGAAAACTGGAAGATCTAGAAAGAGCGGATATGTTTTCGGCAAAAGGATCGATTGGGTGATGTTTGATCTTTTGAGGGAAGAATATATGCCGAAAAGAGAGGAACTTTTGGATGAAATACTGGGTGAAAAGAAAGAAGAATACATTAAAAACACCTGTAAGATCAGAGTTTGAGCAGTTAGAAAAAGAAAAAATTATAGTGTAAGTTAGTAATAGTGTTTTGAAAGATATGACGGACCCATCATCCTTGACGTATAAACAGAAAATTCTACTATATTTACGAGATTATCAACATCAACGGGACAGGGAAGAAAGACAAGAGGAGATCACCCAGGAAGGGATATCTAAGAACGTAGGGATCTCTAGAACCCATCTTTCTAGAGTTCTCAATTCCCTTACGGAGCAAAACTTAATCAAAGAAAAATTGGCTTCAGTTGTGGGTCACGATAGAAAGATGAAAACTTATTCACTCACTTCTCAAGGTCTAGCAGTATCTAACAAAATCTCAGAGGAACTTTCAGAGACATCGATCGATTTGATAAGAGGGGACGAAAAAAGAACAGTAAATCTTTCTAGAGTAGAAGAAGAAACTGATGGTAAGTTGGATCTACTGACATGTATCTCAATCCTAGAGGATAAAGATAGTAAAAAGATAGACCTACGTGAAGAAGGGATCTTTGAGCCCGTCAAAATGGTCGAAAATCTTCCTGATATATCCGAATTTTACGGAAGAGAAAAAGAGTTAGACAAGATGGAAAGATGGATCGAGAGTGATAATTCAGTGATGGTGGTTTTAGGACGAAAGGGTCATGGTGCTTCTACCTTAACTGCGAAGTTCATAGAGAGATTGAAAGAGAGACATATCCTTTGGATAAATTTAGAAGAGACCAGTAAAGACAAAATAAAAAACAGGATATCTAATTTTCTTAAAAAAATAGGCAATGAAAGTGAAAAGATCATAGACGAACTCGCTTCCCAGAAAGCCGTAGTCGTATTCGATGATTATTACGAATTAGAAAGCGATGTGGTAAGCTTTTTGAGTGATTTTTTAGAACGTATCGAGAAGAGCGACCCGTTGAAAATGATGGTAACAGGTCGAGAGGGGACTCCCGTATATGAAAGATTTTATCGAAGAAATCATGTTGAACAAGGTGTAGTTAAAGAATTGAAAGTATCACCACTCGGTAAAGAAGAGGCAGAAAATATACTTAGGGAAAATATTGAGGAAGAGGCTCTTGATAGGATAATGATGTTCACTAAAGGTTCTCCCCTACTCTTAAAATTACTCCGGGAGGGCAACAAAGAAAAACTATGCGAATTGACTCCCTGGGAAGAAGAGCAGATATCGCTTTTGATTTATCTAAAAACGGAAACAAAAGATTAAGGGGTTAGATAACAAGTCGGCGAAGCAGTTAAATAGGTATATTGAATAATTTAATCTGATAATATGGTGATGCCTAACCATGCTAAACTTTTTGTTATCTTCCTTGGGCTCATCTTCATCTTGGCAGGTATAACGATTTCTATATTATCAGAAATATTTAATATCGTTCCCATAGGTATGGGTATCATCGGGATATTCCTGATGTTGATACCCTTCACTTACGGAGGGAAAAAATAGTAATATTTTTATCCTAGAAGAAGAGTGGGAAACCTGAGAAATATGTACGAAGTGCTGGAAGTCGAAGCGGAAAAAAAGAAAATAATCGATGATATTCTGTCCGATGACCTCATAAGCAAACAGAATACCAACGTAAGAGATGGGTCTAGTCTAGGATTTAAAGAAGACGTTTCCTACGTAATGGTGGAAGGTAAAGAAGAAGCTGTAGAAAAAGCTATTGAACTATTCAAGGAAGAAGGTGTAGAACCAGCTGAAAATAGAGAGGAAGTTAGAGAAAAAATAAAAGAGGAAGGAGAAGCCGCAGCAGAAGGTATAGGAACCGTTTTTGGATAGACGCGGTAAAAATTCTATCCTCTTATTTCAATCTTATTTTTCCCTACCCGCTAATAAAGTTACTCTTACCCTTTCCCCTATTTTGGCATCTCTTTTGAGCCCCCACATGATATCCGCTTCAGGCGATGAGTTTTGGACCTCTTCCAGCGCATCTTTTACATCCATGATCTCTTTTTCATCGCTGATTGTTATCACACCTATTATCTTATCAAAGTCTGTTGACTCTTCCAACCAGGGCGATCTTAATGCCTCTTTTGTAGCTTTTACACCTTTTTTTCTCCCCTTACCGTAAGCGGCTCCTATCTTGAATTCATCTACTTTTTTACAAAATTCCTTCAAATGCGAGATGTCACTCTTCGTTATAACCGCGTTGAAATCGACGATCGGAAGCTTTATTATTTTATTCATTACTGAAAAAGCTTTACTGATGGGTAGATTAGGATTGATTTCTAACAATTTGCTATTAGGGAAGATCGTGGATGTATCCAGAAATTTATTAGCCTCAGCTTGAGATTCTTCGGATAATTTTTTTCTATTCGGACTTTCACACTCAAATGGCTTTGCCAACAATCCCATCGTGAAAGAACTGTACTTCTTACCAAGTTGTGCACAGACTGGAACGGTCCAACTGCCGGTTCTACCCCCCAATCCAGCGATCAGATAAACGACCTCAAAGTCCTTTATCTTATTTCTTAACCTGGTTTCTGTTTCAGTTTGGGGCCTTTCACTCAAATCTATTTCTGAATTGTAAGCTTCCTTCATATCTTCTTTTGAGATCGGTAGGAAAGACAGCTTAGAAGGTCTAGAAGAAGTTCCGACTTCACATATCTTCACATTAGAAGAAGACAACTCACCTATCTCCTCAACTATATTCCGACCAGCTCCTCCTATTCCTAAAACTAGTGTTGGCGGACGCCCTTCATCTACATGATCTTCACCAAACTTCTTCCTGAACGGCATGATTTTGACCTATCGAGATAGAATAGAAAAGGGGTCTAATAATCTTTATTTAGTAATCCTATCTATATCTTCCTCTAACCTTCTCTTGTCGTTCAACTCGGTCCATCTACCAACTAGAGCTCCCACAATCGGTCCCAAAAATGAAGCATAGTAAGCAGATATACCATCCCCAAACAAAAGAGTCGCTAACGGCGCGCCGAGAAGGCCTCCGAGAAGGCCGACCCAAAATCCTAGAGGCCAACCAATCTTATTTCCTACATAGAAACCAATAAAAACCCCAACCACCAGGGAAACTCCCAAAGCCATGGTAAATTGATAAGAACCAGATTTTCCAAGTAAAGAGATTATCATGAGAAACCCTCCAACGGCCACAAGAATACTCAAAGTCATTCTTCTTTTAATATCGGATAATAAAAATTCCAGGATTTTTTCTTTGATATTCAAGTCTTCCACTGTTTCTCACCTTAAGTATACAGAACTTCAATCATGCCTGTTAAATTTTAATCTTTTGGTAGTATCCCTATTCCTTAGTGAGATGGTGTTCGATAGTAAAGTACAAGTATGGTTTTAAATCATATTAATGATGAGATACCTTGATGGAAGAAAAGATTTCCGCAATAATAATTATATTAATCTTGCTTTCCCTTCTGGGGAGCTCTCCGCCAGCTATGGGAGGTCAAGGTAGTCTATCTGATATAAATACAACTCTAGGAAGCGAAGAGATTAGAAATATCTCGATCGAGGGTGATGATGAGTTGCGAAAGTTTGCCGATAAGAGAGACCTATACGGTAACGGTTCCCAAGAAGCCCCTTACGAACTAACCAATCTTACAATAGACGGTATGGGTGAGAACTACAGCGTATATCTAGAAAATATTGAACTACACTTTGTTATCAAAAATTGCAAAATTTACAATTCCTCCGAGTCAGGTATTAAGATAAACAGAGTCGCCAACTTTACTCTAGAAAACAACTTTGTAAAGAACTCTACTCACGGGATCAGTATTTTATCTAGTGAAAACATAACCATTAAAGAATCAAATATCTATGATACTACTAATGGTATCAATATAATATCTAGTGAAAATATCATCATCAAAAACTCTAGCATATTTGAGAACGATAGAGGGGTCTCTCTGAGAGAAGGTACCAACAACAATACCATCACAAACAACAATATCTCAAATAACGATATTTGGGGTGTCCAGATTTCAGAGTCTAATAACAACTTGATATATCATAACATTTTCTTCGAAAACGAAATTCAAGCCCATGATGAGGGAGACAACCAATGGGATAGAGGAGAAAAAGGCGGAAATTACTGGTCAGATTACGAGAATCGATATCCTAAGGCTAATGAGTCCATATATACAGGTGTTTGGGATACGCCTTATGAGATTTTACCGGAAGATGATAATGAGGATGGATATCCCCTTATCTCTCCGATCGGGCCTCCTACTAACTTTAGAGTCCACCCAGTAAGAGACGAGTACGTTGAAATTACCTGGGATAGCCCTCGATATTCGATAAGATACCCCGTAGAAGAGATAATATTATACCGAGGTAAAGAAAGAGAAAACCTTTCAGTTTATGCGACGTTTAATTCGAGTGTCCGGGAATTTCGAGATGAAGATGTTAACGAAACAGAGACGTATCATTACGGCCTCAAAGCTTCTAATGAGAACCATGTCAGCGTTATGAGTGAAATCAGTAGTGCCCAACCGGATACGACACTTCCCGAAGTCGAAAATGTTTATCCTATGGGTGAAGATGCACCAATCGATCCCACTATCAAAGTAGAGTTTTCCGAAGAGATGATAGCGGATTCCATTCAAATCTTTATGGAAGATGATGATGGAGAAAACATCGAGTTGGAAGAAATGGACGAAGATCCTGATGATATCGAGTTCTATTTTGTGCCTAAAGAAAATCTCAGTTACGAAACGAGATATGAGGTTAGTGTTAACGGTAGTGATAAAGCTTCTAACTGGTTGGAATCACCATACACTTGGAGTTTTACCACCATCTCCGACACAGGTATGATAAGAGGAAGGGTAGTAAATGAAGAAGGAGAGGCTCTAGAGAACGTGAAGATCTATGTTGATGAGGATCATCAAACTTTCACGAATGACTCTGGAGGATTTCAATTAGAAGTGCCTTCTGGAAACATAACGATTGAATTTTCTAGGGAAGGATATGAAAATAAAGAGAAAGAATTTCAGATCAATCAAAGCGATTTGAAGATCATCGAGGAGGATATAGTATTAAGAGAGCAAGAAGGTATAATATCTCGTTGGTTCTGGCCTATGGCTTTCGCCGGTGGAGGAATATTACTTCTAGGTGTACTCGCTTTGCTCATCTCTTTCTATCATTGGGAAGAAGAAGAACCTCCGTTAGATGATGACATCTATGATATAGATTACGAGGATGTCGATCAGGAAGAATTCGAAAGCTGGTGGGAAGACGAAGATTCATAGATTGGAACTGCTTCCTGCACCATCTATTGGTATAGCTGCACCATCGATGAAGCTGGACCTAGGGGAGGATAGAAATGCGACTAGTTCTCCTAGTTCTATTGGCTTTCCTAGCCTATTGAGAGGTATATCTTCGGTCCATCTTTTCAATCCCTCATCATAGGACTCTATATTCCCTCTCTCAAGTTCCTCCTCTATGAGTCCCTTTATCCTGCTAGTTTTATGAGGGCCAGGCAGAACGGAATTTGCTCTTATCTCGGGACCGAATTCTTTTGAGAGGGTTTTCATCAGACCGATCACACTCATCCTTACCGAGTTAGATAGAACAAGATTGGGGATGGCTTCTTTTACGCTGATAGAAGTTATATTGACTATCGTACCTTCTCCTTTTTTAAGATATTCCACTGATTCTCTAACACTCCTGACCACGCTCATAACCAATAGGTCAAAGCTTTCGTACCAGTCCTCATCGTCTGTATCTAAAAATGCCTTGCTGGGCGGTCCTCCGGCACAAGTGACTAGATGATCCAATCCGTCCTGATTTTTGACAGTTTTTTCTACAAGCCTTTTTATATCTTCTTCCTTGGTTATATCTCCAACTATACCTTGTATTTCTCCTTTTGACTTGCTGTTGAGTTCTTCTACAGATTGTTTAAGCTTTCCCTCATCCCTACCATTGATCGTGACATCCGCTCCTTCTTTTGCTAGAGCTTCAGCAGAAGCTTTTCCAAGACCGCTGGTAGAGGCCAAAACAAGAGCTGAATTATCTTCTATATCTAAATCCATGTTTTATCCCTTTTTTTTAACGGTCACAAACCTTTATATAATCTGTTATACATTTAGAATATGGAGGTATAAGGATGCCAAAATATGTGATATTATCAAATCTGACGGATGAGGGTAGAAAAACTATTCTAGATCATCCAGAAAGGATAGAAGAAGTCAATCAGGAGATGGAAAAGAAAGGAGCTAGTATCATCGAACAATACTTTCTGCTAGGTAAATATGACTTTATAACAGTTGTAGAAGCACCTTCAAAGAGTGCCATAAGCAAGATCGTTATGGAGATAGCTTCTAGAGGTTCTATAGACACGATGACCTTCCCGGCGATGGATGTGGATGAGCTGATCGAGGACTTAAAATAGAGCAGATTTATTAACACTAGATGTAAAAAGTGCGACTGTGACCCCCTCTCCCTACGCTGCTTTTATAGTTTAACGAGTGTACCAAATATCTAAATATATTCTTCATATTTTTTGACCATGGAAGACGACATAATCGATCTTCGTAGTGATACGGTAACGAAACCAACCGATGAGATGAGAGAGGCTATGAAAGAAGCGAAGGTGGGAGACGATGTTCTGGGCGAGGACCCCACGGTTAAAGAACTCGAAGAGCTTGCCGCGAAAAAGTTGGGAAAAGAGGCAGGTCTTTTTGTAACTTCTGGGACTCAGGGTAACATCACTTCTTTGTTGACCCATACAGAACCGGGTGAAGAGATAATCTTTGGTAAAGATTGCCACATATATAGATACGAAGTCGGTGGTTATGCTTCACTTGCTGGTTTGTCATCTAGGACTTTAGATGATAGTGAAGGATATATCGATCCATCAGATATTAAAGAAGCGGTAAGAGAGAAAAATATACATCATCCTGAAACATCATTACTCTGTATAGAGAACACTCACAATGTCGCAGGCGGCATCCCAGTCGATTCTCAATATACCAAAAAAGTTTGTGGTATAGCCCGCGAGAAAAATTTGAAGGTGCATCTGGACGGAGCTAGAATATTCAATGCCTCTGTGGCTTTAAATGAAGACGTTTCTAGCCTCGTCGAACCTGTTGATTCCATACAATTCTGTCTTTCCAAGGGATTGAGTGCTCCGGTCGGCTCGATGTTGGTCGGAAGTGAAGAGTTCATAGAGAGAGCGAGAAAGAACAGGAAGAGGTTAGGAGGTGGGATGAGACAGGCAGGTGTGATAGCCGCACCTGGCATCATCTCTTTAGAGAAGATGGTCGATAGACTCGAAGAGGACCATGCCAACGCTAGAAGACTGACCGAAGGTCTAAAAGAGCTGGGCGTGAATATAGATCCTGATAGGTTCAAAACAAATATCGTGATGATGGATACTTCCCAGTTCGGTATGAGAGCGGAAAAAATGAGAGCGAAGTTAGAAGAAAAAAATATACTAACGCTCGCTTTGGGGAAGAACTCGATGAGATTCGTTACACATCGTGAGATCTATACTGAAGATATAGATGAAGTATTGGATGTATTTGAAAATGAAATCCTTTAAGATGGAAAAAAAAATAGGGTTTTTGAGAGGTCAAAACTAGGTTCTTAGTTCTTTACTTTTTTTCCTTGACAGACCCGAGTTCTTCCGCGACCTCCGGAAGATCCAATCTCTTCAACGTGTTCTTAGTGGGAATACCTTCTTCGTCCCAACCTCTAACATCATAGTAGCGGTCGAGTTCCTCTTCGAATTCTCTTCTAGATAGAGTTTCACCCTCTGTAGGACCATACAACACTTCGTCGTCGAATACTCTATCGGGTAATCTATCATCTTTCCTTCCGAAGCCGTTCCTTATGTTGAATGCTTTGGAAAGATTGTACATTCTTTCTCCCGCTTTGAGAAATTCCGATAAATCCATCTCAAATCCTGTCATAGCGTTCAATAATTCCAATTGACCTTCATCGACCATAAGACCTCTAGAGAACTTGCACATCCCTGTCATATCGTAAAGGGCCATGAGATCCTCCATCGCTTTTAGCGCGAATGCCTTACCTTTCAATTCGGTCCTATCATAATCTTCGAAGTCCCAATAACTGCCGGCCATCTCTATCGCGTACAAACAAGAGGTGAGATGGTCGGCGCCTCTCGGAGCAACAGCAAAAGCGAGAGCCATACCTTTTACACCTCTAACTTCGAAACCAGCGGGTGGCATACCTTTGACGTGGATAGCGAATTTTTCAGATCCCTGACCTACTTTCTTTGTCGCTTCGTATACTCCATCACCTAGTAATTTTCCTAGTTCTCCTTCTTTGTGAGCTATTTTTTTCAATGCTTCTAACATCGCTTCCTCATTTCCAAACTCAAGATCTAGATCAGTGTCTATCATGCCTTTTTCGTAAGCTTCCATAGCCCAGGAGATGGTTAATCCAGCGGAGATCGTATCCAGTCCTAGCGTGTCGCATATCTCGTTTGCCTTCGCTACCGCTTCGATATCGTCGACTTCACATGCACTTCCCAGTGAATATTGCGTTTCATATTCAGGACCATCCACAGCTATATCACCATAGGGAGTGTCTTCCGCTTTGAAGTACTGACTGCACGGTTTCGTACAGTATGGACAGGGCCTTCTTCCTTCTCTGTAAACCGCTGTCCAGTACCTTGGGTTCAACTCTATCCTATCATCTGGATCTTCAAGGTTGTCGTAAGCTCTTTTGAAGTAACCGGCCTGCCAATTCTTCGTTGGAAAACACCCATAAACTTGATTCTTGGCTGCCATAGCCTCACCGGTTCCATAATCCATCTGATCCTGGGGATCGAAGCTTTCGTCCGCAGTCTCTCCTTTCCCCGTCGTTATCTTCCTCCATTTGCTATTGAGTTCGTCAAGTTCTTCTTGATCGTGGATCGGAATAACCTTTGTACCTTTAACTGCTATCGCTTTCAAATTTTTAGAACCCATGACAGCTCCACCGCCTCCTTTTCCTGCCTGGCGGTCTTCGCATTCTATTTCAGATATCTTGGAGAGGTTCTCTCCTGCTGGTCCTATGACGGCGGTAGCGAAGTCTTTGTATTCTTCTTTTATTTTCTGGTCTGTATCTCTAGTATCTAAACCCCAGAGATGCTCTGCTTCTTTTATTGTGACTTCATCATCTTCTATTACGATCATCGAAGGTTTTTCCGCTTTACCTTTGATCGCTAATGCATCATATCCTGCTTTCTTCAGCTGATCACCCATCTTCGCACCAACAACGGTCTTTCCATATCCGCCTGTTTGCGGAGCTTTGAAACCGAAAGTGGTTTTAGAAGCTGTAGGTATTTTCGGTCCCACTAGCGTTCCAGGAGCAACGGCTAGAACGTTCTCCGGGTCGAGTGGGTCTATATCTGGATCAAGTTCATCGAAAATGATCTTTGTAGTGAATCCTGCACCACCGATGTATTTCCTCAAAAAGTCATCAGACAGTTCTTTTTCTTTGATCTCTCCTTTAGTTAAATCAATCTCCAAAAGTTTTTTCCAATATCCTGACATATTATCTTCCTAATCGTGGATTCAATATCGTATATTTAAAATCAACGGGGTCATGAGACGATCTTGATAGACTATATGGAAAAAACTACATAAAAACAAAAAGCTTATATGTCTATGTCATAATCCTGAAGCGAGGAGTCATGGGTATTGGGGACCTATTCAAGGGATATGTATTCTTCAAATTGCTATCACTTGGAATCGCTTTCATCGCTGTAGGTATCATAGGTTTTGCATTTACTGTCTCCACTGGTGATCCGTCTCTTCTTCTGATCGCTGTCCCGTTTTTGTTGATCGGACTCGGTGCCTTGTATGTTTGTTTGAAAATATATAGGAGCGAAGAAGACTCCTCTTCAACAGGAACAACTACTAAGATCGGTTATTCCAAAGAGCTCAAAAGAGACGTTTGTCCCGAATGTGGTGAAAAAGAGATGGATGTGTCTTTTGACGGTTCCGGCGTTTGCGATAACTGTGGATATGCAACTAGAGATTATCACTCGGAAAAATGAAAGGTTTAGTTCACTTCTCAAACTTTTCTTTTAATGTTTTATCAGCAAGTTTTCTCAATCTCTCGTCTCTGGTTCTGGCCAAATACTTATCCTGTATTAGCAAAGAGATGAACACGAAGAATAGAAGGATGCCTCCGAGAGCTCCAGTTATATTGCCGATCATAATCCTGAGAGAATCACCGGGTTCTGCGGTGAGAGTTAGACCTGCAATCACGGATTTATAAATGGACTCAAGGAGTAAAGAAGATATAGTCAAAAGTACAAAGCCCACCAGTAAAGTCCATCTGATTATACTATGTTCATTCAACAAAATCATCAAATCTCCTAAAGCTGATGTTTCTTTACCTAGAACTATAGAGCGGACTTGTTCCCATATCTTTTTTTGTTTACCTTTTTTATATATCTGATCAGAGATGAGATCATCTCGTTTTTCTGAATGGGTATAAATATCATCTTGTAATTCAGAACAAATGTCTTCCTGTAATATGACTAACAATACGTTTTCAGCCTCCTGTATCTCTAAACCTAAATAATCCTTTATTTTATCGACTAGTTCGCTCTTTATTTCGTAGTAATCTTCTTTTTCCAAAGCTTTCTCGATATGGTATGTGATCTTATCTCCGTGAACTCCTTCAATATTTATAGATTCAGTTATATCTTTTAATAATTGTTCTCTTATCTTTCTATAGTTGGTCTCTCTAAGGAGCTTTTTGCCCTTGCTATTCAAGCTCATACTATCTACCCTTTATGTAAAAATACATTTCTAAATAATACACTTTTGGGCATATCCTGTAGAATGGATTTAAGTGAGATATTAAATAAAAATATATTGAAAATTGAAGGAGTAGATATGGTAGATGGAAGACCACCTTTAGATTTAAAACCTTACTTTCCTGAGTTCGATATGAGAGATGTTGAATCGAAAGTCTAGTTGTCAAATAATGCTCATCGAGTAGAATATGTGAAGTCTTAAGAAAGCTTTGGATGAAATTTTGAGGGGAAATTTTATATCACGATCAAATTTTCCAGGATTATGACAGACATACAATTTGGAATATGTGGTGATCTAGATTGGCACAATACATCGGCTGAAGACAATCCTTTAGTTACGCTAAAAAAAGAGAGAGTCAAAGAGTTGATCTATGATCTAAACCGAAATCCCCTGAAAGAAGAGAAGCTTTTTTCAAAATATGAAGAGTTGGAAGAAGAGATCAAAAAATTACTAAGGCTAGAAACTTTGAAAAAAAGGGAAGGAAAGGTCTATGTAAATTTCACATTTCTAGATGAAAAAGATAATGAATTCATGTTTGACGTCTGTGAGGATTATGTTGAAGACTTGGTTGAGAAGATAATCTCAAAAGAAGAAACTATTCAGACAGTGCTGTCTAGATATAAAAACGATAGAGTCGAAAAAGAAAAACTCGCTTTTTTCATAATTGGATGTTATTTCTTGGATTGGGGTTCCTTAACATTTTTTAGAGAATGGGATATAGCTAACAATTTGAAATCTCAGCCTGGCGGAAACGAATACATCCTCTGGGGTGAGAAGCAGGATGAAGGAATGTTGAAGGAGATATACTGGGGAGGACATATGATCCCCGATGTGAATTATATATTCCAAACATTTGGCGATCATCACTCAGATACCAAAAGAAATACACTACCTGATATACTGCATAGGTTCAAAGATTTTGATTTTCCAGGTGGAGAAGAATACCGATCATTACTTTTTGAAAAGAGAAAGGAATTGGCTTCGGAACTAGCGGAAATCATAAACATGGTTGGTAAAGACGGTATAGATGCTGAAGAACTTGAAGAATCGATCAGAGAACCACTATCGGAAAAACATCTTTCTTTGTTGGAGAAGCAGCACTATATTGAAGAAGAGGAAGGAACATATTATCTTACGATCCCGTATTTCACCGAAGAGGACATAGATATGATAGTCGACTGCATAGAACCTTTTATACCTGTACTGAAAAATTGGCTCGACGATAATTGGGAAGATTTTAGGAACGACCTGAAAGAAACGAGGCCTATTAAGAATGGAGTTCCGTTCGATGAATTCTTCATCCAGGCATGGCACTATATCTTTGGATCGGTAAACAAAAAGTTGGCTAGAAATGGTTTCATCTATGACACCTATTCAGAAAAATCTAAGCATAAAGGATACTTGCCTGGGATAGCAGAGAAGGATGTACTAGAATCTCTAGAAGATTTAGTGGTCTCTTGAGGCTCATTGAGAAGTACATATAAATAAACCTAGAAAATTAAGATGAACCATGTTGAAAGAACTAAAAAAGATGGCAGAGTGCTATCAGAAAAAGAAACCATCCGATTTAAGAGGGAAGATACATCTACTGATAGGTGAGGAAGATGGATTTTTAGTTAGTTTAGGAGAGAGTGATGTTGAAGTGAAGGAAACCGGTGTGGATAATACAGGAGATCTAGGTCTTGTTATGTCAAAGGATACTTTTACTAAACTCGATTCTGGAGAATGGAACGGTATGACTGCTGCAGGAAGGTCATCGATGACTGATCCTGCTCCTCTTGACTTTCGTTTATCCGAAGGAACACAACTAGATGAAGAGACCCTACAGATGATGTATCATTTTTTGACCCATTTTTTCAGTAAAGATTATCCTACCATAACGGAATTAGGAAGAAAACATGCGAGAAAAGTTCATGGAGGCAACGCCGTACCAATAGCTTACGGACACGGTATAAGATCCGCCTATTATACCATCCAAAAAGGTGAACAGATAAACGAAGACGAGATCGATCCGTGGGACCAGGTTTTTACCGTTATGGGAGGAAGTGGTAAAGCTTTAGTTGACGGAAAAGAGATCGATCTTGAGAAGAATATGTCTGTCCATGTACCTCCTAAAACAGAGCATATTGTCAAAAAAGAAGAAGGCGACGACGATTTAGAGTTACTGTGGATAGCTTATGGGGAAAAAGCGTGATCTTCAGAACTGTTTAAATAGAATAATAGGCCTATGCAAGATCATGGATGATATCAAAGAACATTCTATAATCACCAGATGTGGTTATAGATGTGACCTTTGCTTAGCTTACAAAGAAAATATTGAGAGCCAGGAAGACAGAAAGATCATCAGTGACGGTTGGTTCAAATATTTTGGATTCCGTATACCTCCCGAAGAGATATGCTGTGACGGTTGTTTGAGTCCCAAGGAAGAACCACATCTTATAGACGATGATTGTCCGATAAGAGCATGTGTTATTGAAAAAGAAATTGACGACTGCTTTGAATGTGAAGAATTTAGCTGTAAAAAATTCGAAACTAGAGTAGTAGATAGAGATGATTTTGAAGGAATTCCAGAAGAGGACTATCAGCGATTTGTTCGTCCTTATGAAAACAAAAGAAGATTTGAATCCTATAGGTGATTGGATTTAGTTTCAATCTTCTCTTGAAGGCAAAAGGCCTGAAATTATAGCGATGATAGGGCCTATTATTATGCCAGCCCAAACGAAGAAACCCAAGAGGCCAAAAATTATCACTTTGACTCTATCCATTTTTTCAGGCTTTTTGAAATCTAACGATTTCTCCCAAAGCTTGTAACCGAGTATCAATGGTATCAAAGCGAATATGATCGTCACTATAACAGCTAAACCTGGATTAGATCGGGCTGAGGCGATGGTCATCTGCATCAACAACATTGCTCCGCTTCCGATGTAAAGAAGAGCAGATGTGAGAAGACACCATTCTTTTGCATTATCAGGTTTTTCTCTCTTATCGTAGTATTTCCAACCTGTCCAAACAAAACCTATGCCTAATACAGATACCATAGGAGCGAATATCAACCAAAGAGACTGTCCTTCCCAGATACGGATGTTGACTACGTCTAAAGGCAGTCTGATCCATTCCATCGGACTCCACGTTTCCTGATAACCTACAGCGAGCCCGTACTTACCTCCAGTTTCTTCTTCGTTGTAAACTACCACATGATACGTTCCACTTTCGTCTATTTTCTCGTCGTACCTCGCTGGATGGTAGTAACTTCCTGGTGTGAAAGGTTCATACTCTCTTTCGCCTAGTTCACCCTCGATGATTTTTACTCCAACATCCGCTGGTTGCTCAACAAAATCAGGGACAGGGTCATATTCTTCAATTCCTGGACCCATCACCGCTAGGTTCGGTACAAAATCTTCATTTTCAGGTGTCAATATACTCAGATAAAGCCTTTCACCCTCTTCCATCTCCATCTCATAATAGTTCGCTATTTCTCCATGTCGAAGTTCCGAATATATCGCCCAAGATTTGATAGGGTCTTCGATAACCATAGCGGTCTCAAGACTTTCGTTTTCCGCAGCAGTTCTTGGAACATGGGCTGCAGCGGTCGAAATCAATAAAATGATCAAGAACGTAAAGGATAGCAACAGAACTCTTCTCAAACCCATAAAATAATAGATGTTTCTCGTATGATTTAAAGTATTCTCTTTTCAAATCTTCATTTGTTTTTAAACTTTTTCTAGTCACTATACTTTGTTGCTACACCATCTATTATAGGTCCGTATGCTAGACCGGCAAAGAAACTGGGCCAGTCTCTGAACTCACTCGTAAAAGTGATAGCCAGGGTCAATACGAGACCTAAAATCAATCCGCGAACTATAAAATTTTTATCAGATTTTATGAGTTTCACGTCATAGGCTAGACCTATCATAAGACCCATCACGACTCTATTGTACCACATCGCAAATAAGAACATCATATTATCTTCGAATCCGATCCTCCAACCTACGCCTACGATACAGAGAATTCCAAGTAATGCTCCAGCTAAAATCCCGATTATAATCCTTCGCTTTTTTTCCATATGCCTATATTGATTTTAAAGTATTAAAAATTAATCTAATTCACTCGTCTTCGTACTTCTCAGTATGATCACAGTCTGGATATCCTGTACATCCCCAAAATTTTCCATATTCACCTTCTCTAACGACCATCTCTTCTCCGCACTCGGGACACCTTTTTTTATCCTCTCCTTTCAACTTTTTGGCTAAAAAATGATCTTCAAGAGCTAACTGTGAAAGTTCGTCCGCCTTAACATTGTTTTCCCGCCCGACGTGTTCAATTTCTACCGGTTTGTTTTTGTCTTCAAAGTATCCGATGAGATCTCTAACTTTCTTATACAGGTCTTTTAAATTATCAGAATTGACACTCCATTCTCCATTTACCTGCTTAACTAATAATTGAGAATCTGATCTGATAGTGATATTTTCAAATTGCAAATTAGAATCTTTTATCCATTCTAGACCTTTTATTACTGCCATGTACTCAGCGTAATTGTTCGTCACTCTCTCATCTAGAAGTACATTGTAATCTTCCCTGATGGTTTCAGAATCTTTCTTCACAAGATAACCATAAGAGGCGACCCCCCCATCTTTTCCGCGGTATGCTCCGTCCGCTTGCAACAATATTTTACTCATGATTCTGACCCTATCTATGATGCATGATTTATCATTTTTTACCTCTCTTATAATTTACCGGATAAATAACTATTCCCGGCTTCCGCATTTTTTCTCTTTCACTCCATCTCAAATTTTCGGTATAAACGTACCAAGCAATCCATAGCAGAACATCCCTCTTTTGAGAAGAGACCGATGATCAGGAAGGCGAGAACACCCACCGTGAAGATTGCTAAGCCAGCGATCATGAATAATCCCTGGTAATCTAGACGAGCTAAGATAGTTCTATTGATGAAGATTCCGACCGCACCTCCTATGAACATGTTAAATGAGGCTAAAGACATGACTGTGCCCCTCTTTTCAGGAAGATACTGTTGTGCTGTCATGATGATGGTCACCTGCAAGATCACGAAGGCTAGACCGAATCCAAATAGTGCAGGAAGTATGAAATATATACTAATCCAATAGCTGATAACAAGGAGAGAAATAAGCCCAAGAACTCCTGCAATGAAGAGAATTTTTGTTCCAATCTTTTTTTTCAGCGTCCCTGCTCTTCTGCCCCCTATGAAAGCTGCGAGACCAAACAGTGTTAAGATCAAACCTACGACTAAAATATTATATGAGGTCATCTCATCAAGATATTCTCCAAGATAAGTGAAGCTACCAAAAACGGCAAATCCTACCAGAGAGAGGAGAGCGACAGTTCTCAGCAATTCAGGGTGAGAAATCGCATCACCGTATGCATCTCGAAAACTGAGCCTATCCACTGTACCTTTCTCGAATGTTAGAAACTTGTAAAGCAATACAACAAGAATCAACTCAGCGATCCCGTAGGTAAGATAAACAATCCTCCAACTTTCTATAAAAGAAAGTCCTCCACCTATCGCTGTAGCCGCTGCAGCTCCTAAAAAATACATTCCCATGACGGTTCCGATAGAATTCATCTTGGTTTTAGGTTCTTCGAAAATATCGCCTATCAATGAAATGGTAACTGGAAGAATAGCTGCAGCGAAAGCCCCATTCACAGCTCGTAAAGCTCCAAGAGAATATATGTTAAATGCTGCTGCGGCAAGACTACTGAATATCGCAGTTCCCAGTGCTGCGGTAGTGATAACTCTCACCTTTCCGAACCTGTCCGCTAGCGGACCGAAAGCTATAGTGAAAAGTCCAAAAGGTAACATGTAAGCAGTCACTGTCATAGCGGCGGTTCCGATATCAACGGAAAACTCTGCTGCTATTTCAACGAGTAAGGGTGATGCGGCGTAATTATCTCCCATCACCCAAAAGCCCATGAAACCTAGAAGATATACTAGTAGTTTCTTTTCTTTGAGGGACTTTCTTGACATCAGCGCATCTATGTCTTCTAAGTTTTTATAATTTTTTGGGAGCAGCGAAAGAGTTTTTATCTCACCGGTTATGCTGAACATATGCCTGAGAGAAAAACAGAGAGACTGAGTTTAGAGAAAATAACGCCTAGTCAATTGTATTTAAGCCGGGAGAGATTGAAAGATCTGAAGGAAAAGGAACTTGAACCTTTACCGGTGAAGCAGATCGGAGACGAATTATTTTTCACAGACGGACACCATAGAGCCTTCACTCTTTTTGATATAGGTAGGGAAAATATAGAGGTATATAAAGACGAAGACGATCTAGGCTGGTTGGAGTATCTGATATGTGTAGATTGGTGTGAGAATGAAGGCATCGAGTCCATATCCGATCTTGATGACAGGATAGTACCTGAAGAGGATTTCAGAGAGCTGTGGATAGAACGTTGTCAGGATATGCATGAAATAGTAGATGAAGATATGTTCAGATATCTCAATATTCAAGAGGAAAAAGATAGAGCGAGAAAGAG
>SL_8KL_010_SEDDRAFT_10001633_pt1 | contig 19359 bp, 17 predicted proteins | sample SodLakKL_010_SED_4_FD_11160 | JGI IMG/M metagenome (IMG submission 11160)
AACCAAAATTCCTGTAGTAATAATGAAGAGTATTCATTCTCATACTTTGAGAATATGCCATTGCTTAACGATAAAAATATTGCGAAATTTCAATCTTTAACAGAGGACCAACCCGAAGTTTTAAGGGAGATTATGTATTCTTTTATTGAAGAATCTTCCGTGTTAATTAAAGATATTGAAAGTTGCATTGATGATGGTCAGTTTAATAAATTTGAGGAATATGTTCATGCATTTAAAGGGCTTGCTGCCACAATAGGAGCTACAAGACTATTGGAAATTTCCAAGTACATGGATAGTAATAATAAACAGAAAAATTTTGAAGTTGCGCGTAAATTCTTCCCATTACTTAAATCAACATATTACGAACTTGAAGATGTTTTAAAGGAAAAGTTCTTCTTAAATGATCAAAAGTAATTGTGCAGGAATTACACAAATATATCCCGATTAGGTTATTAGGTTAAAAAAACATTATTGTAAACTTTCCTTTATGTATTGCTAACATCTACTATTTTATTAATTAAATACTTTCCGGCATCGAGATTTTCTTTTATTTTAGAAAAAGCCTCAAGTGTGTATTCCACATCTTCTAATGTATGTACTGCAGTTGGAATTATTCTTATAATAATCACACCTTTTGGCACAACCGGATAGCCTACAATAGAGCAAAAAATATTATAATTTTCCCTTAAATCGTAAGCTATAGCAGTAGCTTCTTCAGTTTGTCCTGATAAATAAACCGGGGTTACCGGCGATTGAGTATTGCCAAGATTAAATCCTCTTTTTTTCAAGCCGTTTTGGAGAGCATTTGTTATATTCCACAAATTTTCACGTAGTTCCGGATGTTTGCGTATAAAATCAAGCCTCTTTAAGCCTCCTACTACTAATGGCATGGGTAGTGATTTTGCAAAGATCTGGCTGCGCATATTGTATGCAAGATATCTAATCACTTCAGGTGTTGAAGTAACAAAAGCCCCTATTGATGCCATAGCCTTGGCAAAAGTACCAAAATATATGTCAATACTGTCTGTTACGCCAAAATGTTCTGCTACTCCTGCGCCTGTTTTTCCCATAGTACCAAAACCATGAGCATCATCTACAAATAAGCGGAAATTATAGTCTTTTTTTAATGCAACAATTTCATCAAGCTTACCCAAATCACCTGACATACCAAAGACACCTTCTGTAATGACTAAAATCCCCCCGCCGGTTTTATTTGTTATCTTTGTTGCTCTCTCCAGTTGCTTTTCCAGTTTGTCTATGTCATTGTGCGGATAAACAAAACGTTTTCCTAGATGCAGCCGGACACCATCAACAATACATGCATGTGATTCTGAATCATATACTATAACATCGTTACGGTCTACTAATGCATCAATAATAGAAACCATCCCCTGATAACCGTAATTCAGCAAATAGCCGGACTCTTTTCCTACGAACTCCGCCAACTCATTTTCAAGTTTTTCATGTAAGTCAGTCTGACCTGACATCATGCGTGCTCCCATAGGAAGCGCTAACCCATATTCGGCAGAAGCTTCTGCATCAATTTTCCTTATTTCCGGATGATTTGCTAAACCCAGGTAATTGTTTAAACTCCAGACCAATTTTTCCTTTCCCCGGAATTTCATCTTTGTAGATATTTCTCCTTCAAGCTTAGGAAAGGCAAAATAGCCATGTATTTTGTCGGCATATTGACCCAAGGGGCCCGGGTCGTTCGTTATTTTATTAAATAAGTCCACTTCTCCTCAAATTTTGATTAGTAAAAGTTGCAAATCTATAATATTCTTAAATTATTTACAAGTTAAAAATCAATTTTAATAATAAATATATTTTTTATTATAATAGCATCATTTGAGATCTTTAAAAAATATACCGATCATAGATATATATTGCTAAAGTACAGTACAAAAAAGTTATTTTATTGTGTTTATTTAAGTAATATTATCATTAACAAAGGAATTTCCGAAAAAATCCCCCGGATCAGGGCAAATTAGTTTGTATTTCTCCAGATTTTTTTGAGTTGTAGCTCCGGGAAAGTCTCCGGCATAACCCATTATATCACCAATAACCTGGAAATGCAAGTGGGGAGGCCAGTTGCCGTTCTCAGAAGCTTTGCCTATGTTACCTCCTTTTTCTCCGGCTTTTACTTCCTGTCCAACACTGAGGTTTTTTATCGAATCCTCTGATAAATGTCCGTATAAAGTATAGAACTTCATACCCTCAAGCAAATGTTCTATGATTATAGTAGGTCCGTAGTCACCATAGTTATTATTGTTTTTGAAGCTATGAACTTTTCCGTTAAGAGGAAAATAAAACGGATAACCTGTTGGCGTCCATATATCAACACCCAGGTGAATAGTCCTGTGCTCTTCGCCTTCTGCAAATAATGGACTGCGCTTGTATATATCACGGTCTTCAAGATAACCCCCATAACCATATAAATAATTTCCTGAAACTATCAAATTGGAAATATATTTATCTAAACTTGAGGTATTTTCAATATCAATTGATTTCAACCTAGTATTGGCACCGGAAAAATCCATTATAGCGGTGTTATTCTCGTTAAGCTCCGGTTCAAAGATAGAATGAAATATATTTTGATGTTTGCGAAGTAGTTCTTTAAGCTCCATAAAATTAACTTTCTCTATTATTTAACATATTTTGAAGTTTTTGCAGTTCATCGCGTAATCTTGCTGCTTCCATGAAGTTAAGTTCTTTGGCAGCTTTTTCCATTTCTTTTTTCGTTTTATTAATAGCTTTTTGCAGTTCATCTTTACTCATATAGTTTATCACCGGATCGGCTGCTATATTTATCTCTTCGTTTTCAATATATGCTTTTTCCGGTTTTGCACGGGTATCTGCTACAGATGTTTGACCATGAATGGCTTCCACTGATTTTTTAATTTGTGCGGGTGTAATATTGTGTTTTTCGTTATATGCTAGTTGTTTTTCCCTTTTGCGGTTGGTTTCGTTGATTGCTACCTTCATTGAATTAGTTATTTTATCTGCGTACATAATAACTTTACTGTTCAGGTTTCTGGCTGCTCTTCCGGAAGTTTGAATTAGAGACCGTTCCGACCTGAGAAATCCCTCTTTATCTGCATCCATTATTGCTACTAAGGATACTTCCGGCAAATCAAGGCCTTCCCGTAAAAGATTTACTCCAACCAGTACATCAATATTGCCAAGCCTCAGGTCCCGCAGAGTTTCAACTCTCTCAACTGTGTCAATATCTGAATGTATGTACTTGCACTTAATATCTGCTTTGTTAATATATTTTGCCAATTCTTCAGTCATTCGCTTGGTTAAAGTTGTAACCAACACTCTCTCATTGGAAGATGCTCTTAGATTTATTTCTTCTAACAGGTCATCAACCTGATTTGTACTGGGTCTTACATCAATTGGTGGCTCAAGTAATCCGGTTGGTCTTATAAGTTGTTCAACAATGATCCCACCACATTTGTGTAGCTCGTAATCACCGGGTGTTGCACTAACAAAAATAATCTGGTTGATAATTTGTTCAAACTCCTCAAATTTTAACGGCCTGTTGTCCAGCGCTGATGGTAACCTAAAGCCATATTCTACCAATGTTTGTTTGCGCGAACGGTCACCTCCATACATTGCGTGAATCTGTGGTATAGTAACATGGCTTTCATCTATGACCATTAGATAGTCTTTAGGAAAATAGTCAAGTAAACAAAAAGGCCTGGCTCCCGGTTCGCGATTATCAAAATAACGCGAATAATTCTCAATTCCCGAACAATAACCTAACTCCCGGAGCATTTCTAAATCATAGTTAACCCTGTCTTCAAGTCTTTTTGCCTCGTTATGTGCTCCTATGTTTTTGAAATACTCCAACTGCTTTACAAGATCATCTTGTATGTTACGAATGGCTGAATTCATCTGATCTTTAGATGTAACAAAAATGTTTGCCGGATAGATAGATATGTCATTAAAGGTGTCTATGCGTTGTCCTGTTAAAGGATTTATCATTTCCAGGGTATCAATTTCATCACCCCAAAAAACTATACGGAAAGCATTATCCGAGTATGCGGGAAAAACATCTACTGTATCACCTCTAACTCTAAAGCTACCTCTTTTAAATTCAGCATCTGTTCTTTGATGAAGGCTCTCAACCAGTTTGTGTAATAGTTTGTTGCGAGTTATTTTCTGTCCGGTATGCAACCTGGTAACATTGGCATTAAAGTCATCCGGATTCCCAATTCCATAAATACAGGATACTGAACTTACAACTATAACATCTCTTCTACCCGATAATAAAGCACTGGAAGCACTTAAACGAAGCTTTTCAATCTCTTCGTTAATAGACAGGTCTTTTTCTATATAAGTGTTTGTTGTAGGCAGGTATGCCTCCGGTTGATAATAATCATAATAAGATACAAAATATTCTACTGCATTATGTGGAAAAAAGTTTTTAAATTCTCCATATAATTGAGCCGCCAGGGTTTTATTGTGGCTCAGTATGAGTGTTGGGCGTTGGGTTTTTTCAATAACATTGGCAATAGTGAAGGTTTTACCCGAGCCTGTAACACCCAAAAGCGTTTGAAACCGGTCGTTGCTTTCAATTCCGTTAACCAGTTGCTCAATGGCTTCCGGTTGATCCCCGGTCGGCTCAAACTCTGATATTAGATTAAAACCCTTGTATTTATTGTTACCATACATATCTAACTGAAAATCCCGCACCCATAAAAAATCCGGTATGCCCAAAAATGTTTAACCTAGGCATTACATCCATAGATATACTTATGGGAATTTCTTCTATTTTATAATCTAAACCTACAATTCCATCAACTCCTAGTGTCATATGTGTTTCATTGTCAGGGAACCAACCTCTGGGATGATCAGAACCGTAAATACCAATGTGAGCACCTCCTCCATAGTACCATTGTAGCCCGGGTACATCAAAAGCTGTAGCATGATATTCATACAAACCGGTAATCAATAATCCTCCGCGGTGAAAAGCTGCAATGCCTTCTACTGCATTTTCAGCAGACAAAAAGTGTTTAAAATTAAGACCACTTGAAAATCCCCCACGTGCACCTATTCCGGTATTGTATTCCTGGGCTTTAATGTTTCCACAAGCAAAAATTAAAATAATTAGTACCGTTAATAATCTTAGCTGTTGTCTCATATTTTGATTTCTTTTTTGTTTTTAAATACTTTAATTACTTTCAGCGGTTTTGTTATAATCAGTCCTGCTGAAAATATAACTTCAATTAGCTTAAAGATAATAAAAAAATGTAGTAAAGTTCAAAAACTTTACTACTTAATTATTTTCCCATCTTAAATAACAGCTCTTTTTCTTCTTTTGAAAGGCTTTCGTAACCATGTTTGGATATTTTATCCAGTATTTTGTCAATTTTTTTCTGGGTTTCAACTTTTTCCTTATTATATTCATCATCTGTTACTGGCCTTTGTTTGCTATATTTTACTCGCATTTTAGGTTTTGGTCTGAAAAACGATTGTATTTTTTCAAAGATTGTATTGAAAAATAGACCCGTTTCATGACCCTGTTTCAGAAGCATTATATAAAGAAAACCATAAGCTGCACCGCCGAGGTGTGCTATGTGTCCGCCTGAATTTCCCTTGTCTATACTTATCAAGTCAATAATCACAAAAAAAATAGCAATATATTTAAGCCTGACCCTGCCTAGCAATATAAGAGGTAGATGATAATTTGGCATATAAGTGGCAATAGCTACAAAAATAGCCATAACTGATGCTGATGCCCCTATGGCTACCGATATTGCAGCATATTCGCGAAATACAGGGAAAAAGTTATATGATAAAATAAAAAATAATCCACCTACAAGGCCGCCGATTATGTATGTACCTAACAACCGTTTCTCACCAATAAACTGACAAAAAAGCCTCCCACCAACATAAAAAACTATCATATTAAATAAAATATGAAATAAACTAAGGTGGGTGAACATATATGTAATTATAGTCCATGGCCTGGCAATAATAACGCCGGGATTTGATGATATACCCAGCCAGTGAATTATGGCCTGGGAATCAGGGCTAATGGCCAATAGAAAAAATACTAAATTGATAAGATTTGCAAATATAAATATACCGACATTTACAAATATCAGCTTTGATAACATGTTACCCTGCAAAAAATAGTTTTTTATCTCCTGGAAGATCGACTGTTGCATAAAAAGAATATTTTAATATTTACATTACCATAAAAAAACAAATTACAAAATAATTTCTGATTTTCAAAATTGGTTAATTAATAAACTACTAGTGAAGAGTTCCCTTCTTGCTCCAGTATTTTAACATCAAGTAGCCAAAAAGCATACCTCCAAGGTGTGCAAAGTGAGCTATATTGCCATGTGCACCGGTTATTCCGGAAAATAATTCAAATATACCAATAATAATTACAAAATATTTTGCTTTAATAGGTATTGCAAAAAACAGGTATATGTTTGTATTAGGAAACAACATGCCAAAAGCAAGCAATATACCAAAAACAGCGCCGGACGCACCAACAACTATATGAGCATTTAAGAAGTCAACACGGTATTGGTTTAAAAAATTTACCGCTTCCACCATTGCTGCTTCAGTTTTGTCTTGATTCAATAAGTTGTTATACTCAGTTCTGAAAGCCTCGAAATTGTTTCTTATCTCGGTACTTATAATCCTGAAATGATCAGAATGTAAAAATGCTTGTAATTTATCGTGTGAGGGATCAGCAACAAAATCATTTATAGTCTGGAGTGTGGGTATAATTTGGATATATAACACTCCGTAGTGGATTATAGCTGCTCCTATACCGGTTACGAAATAATATACTATAAAACGTTTAGGCCCCCATATGTTTTCTAATACATTGCCAAACATCCATAAAGCAAACATGTTAAAAAACAAGTGGGTGAATCCGCCATGCATGAACATATAGGTGATAAACTGGTATGGCTCAAAATTGGTGGCACCAAAAAAATGCAATCCCATTACCTGGTATAGGTCAATATTAAAGGTGGTTACAAATGTAATTGTTGCCAAAAAAAACAGCCCGTTAATGATTAACAGGTTTTTTACAACTGGCGGCAATATATTAAAACCTCCCGGGCTATATGTTCTCATTGATTTAAAATTTGTTTTTTACTATACTTGTTTTTTACTATGAATTCAGTTGATACTTATTAAAAGTTAATCCTTATGCTCTTTAATATTAGACTTTGGTATAAATAGAAAACAAAAATACAATTTTATTTGAACCTGTCACTTAGTTCCCGGTAACTATATATAAATAGTGTGGGTTTGTTACCGGGTGATTTATCAGGCATTAAGCAAGAAAATAATTCTCCAACTATTGAGTTCATTTCTTTATCGCTAAGGATTTTGCCATGTTTTATAGATTGGCTTTTAGCCAGGGAACTGGCAATGTTTTTATAACTTTCTAGTTTGGGTTCGGAAAGGTTTTTTTTATAATTTTCTAACAGTTCTTCTATAATTTGGTTTATATTTCCTGTTTCTTTAATATCTGCCGGTATTGAGTTTATAACAAAAGTATTTCCGCCAAAATCGCTTATATCAAATCCAAGATTATTAATATGTTGTATAATCTCTTTCAACAGGCTTGCATCAGATTCTATGAGTTCTATTTTTGATGGATGTAGTAATTGTTGAGACGTTGTTTTTTGGTTTTCGTATTTATTTAAAAATTTTTCATAAAGTATCCGTTCATGAGCCCTTTGCTGATCAATTATCATCAAGCCTGATTTTACCGGTGTAAGTATAAACCTGCCATTTAGTTGCCAGAATTTTTTCTCTCCNGTAGTGTGTGTGTGATTAATNTCTTCGTCAGTATCACTTTCTATGCTTTCTCCAAAAAGGTTTTGAGTTTTTTGCAGTTCATCCAGGTCTTGGGTTTCAGATTTATCCATCCCCGGATATAGTTTCTCCCAGTTTTGTGTATTTTTCCGATTTGATAAAAATTGGCTGCCGGATTTGTCTGTTTTAAAAGGGTTATAATCAGGGTCAACATTTATTGTAGGAGGAGTAATTGGGCGATTCTTATCAAAAAGAACATCATCAAAAGCTGTTTCTCTTTCAAAATCCAATGAAGGGGAAATGTTAAATTTACCCAGCGCTCTTTTTACCGAGGAGAGGAGTATTTTATAAATATCGGCTTCATTTTGAAACTTTATCTCTGTTTTTGTTGGGTGAACGTTAATATCAATCATAGAGGGATCAATTTCAAGGAAAAGGTAAAATGAAGGGTGCGCCCCTTCGGGTATCAGCTCACTAAAAGCATTTTCAACGGAATGATTTAAATAAGGTGCTTTAATGAACCTTTTATTTACAAAAAAGAATTGTTCCCGATTGCGTTTTTTGGCAAATTCCGGCTTTACTACAAAACCTGAAACGGAAATAATATCTGTTTTTTCCTCCACTGGAATTAAACGTTGCTTGTAATTATTTCCAAATAGACCACAAATTCGCTGTTTTAGATTTGATTGATCTACTTGTAATATAATTTTATTATTATAATAATACTTAAAATTGATATTGGGATTTGCTAGTGCTACCCTTGCAAACTCATTAAAAACATGTGATTTTTCAACATTTTTAGATTTAAGAAAATTTCTTCTTGCGGGTGTATTGTAAAATAGATTTTTTACGGCAATGCTAGTGCCTACCGGGCATTGACATGGATTTTGACTTTCTGTAACAGAACCTTCAACTATAACTTCCGTGCCTAGTTCGGCATCTTTTGTACGGCTTTTAAGTTCAACACTCGATATAGATGCAATTGAAGCAAGAGCTTCTCCTCTAAAGCCCATAGTGCTTATGCTGAATAGATCTGAAGCATTATTTATTTTTGAAGTTGAATGGCGTTCAAAAGCCATCCGGGCATCAGTTTCTGACATACCATGGCCATTATCAGTAACTTGTATAAGTGTTTTACCACCATCTTTGATACTTAATGTAATTTTTGTGGCTCCTGAATCTAAAGAATTTTCCAATAATTCTTTTACAACTGATGCCGGTCTTTGTATTACTTCGCCTGCAGCAATCTGGTTAGCAACAGAATCGGGTAAAAGCTTTATAACATCGGACATTGAGTAATTTTCCTATATTTGTTTATTTTATAAGTTTTATTTGTATGTTTTTAATCAGACATAAAAGATTAAATATAACAGTAGAAATAAAACAAAAAATATCGCAAAAAGTCTTACATTAGATGCCTTTCGAGCTTTTGCCTGCGACGATCTTTTCCATCTCATGTTCAAACGATCGCGTAAAGCTTCTTCATAATCCTTACCACTCTCCTGGGCTTCTGAGTATGCCGATTTGGAAAGTTTTTCCAAAGCCTCCTTACGCGGATCGTAATAAACAGGTTTGTAACCGTATTGCTTGTTTTTTGGGGTTCTGAAAAATGTTATAGCCATGATAGTTAATTTTATACAAAGTTACCTTATTAGTACGAATTTTTCAAATTTTTTACTTAAAGTATTGAGGCAATGTTATCTCTGTTCCGGATGAGTTTTTTGCCGTATAATAAAGCATGTATCCATAAACATCTACAATTTAATAATTTAGTGTATTATTGTCCAAATAAAATTTTTATTATTTATGAACTTCAATCAAAAAAGTATTTTTAGAAAAAAGTTTGTTATATAGGGCATAGTTTCAATATTAATTTTGCCACGAAAACACGAAGATACAAAGATGCACTAAGTTTTTAATAGGCAGATGTTTAGTCTTTTTGAGTCCCGGAGCCTTTATGACTTATTAGCAGAATTAAATTTAATTTTGATAGTAGTTAATTTAATAAAAAAAAAAGATATTTAGTTTTGTTTTTTAAATAATATGAATTAAATTTACGTTGAAAAAATGAAGTTAAATATTTTTTAAAAATTTAGTAAATAAATATTAAATTTAGGATAATTAAAACAATAAAAAACCAAAAACTAAAGTATTATGAGAAAATTATTTTTATTTCCAATTATTGGATTAGTTATGATGTTTACAGGTTGCGCGGAAGAACCGGAAGTTAAAGAACCCAAAAAAACTAAAGTTGCCGTATTGGTAGATGAAGGCTTTCATGATGGTGAAGCTTACATGCCTATGGGTTATTTAAACAACAAGGGTATTTATAATGTTGTTATAGGACCGGAAAAAGGCAAGGTAACAGCTTACAACTCTGATTTTACAATCAAAATTCAAAAAGGTATCGCTGAGGTAGATGTTGATCGTTTTGATGCACTGATTATCCCTGGTGGTGAAGCTCCGGCTGAGTTGAGAGAGGATGATGCAGTGATTCAATTCGTTCAGGAGTTTTACGAAACCGGCAAACCTATAGCAGCAATTTGCCATGGACCACAAGTTTTAATTACTGCCGGATTATTGGAAGGCAAAACAGCAACCTGTTTTGAAGGCGTTCAAGAAGAAATGGAAGAAGCCGGAGTTGATTATGTGGACGAGTCAGTCGTAATAGATGAAAACATTATCACCTCAAGAATACCGGATGATTTGTACAACTTTAGCCGTGCAATTGCAAAACAAATTATGCCGGAAGAGTGGAAAGACGAGAAAGCAGATAAGGAGTAAAAGGAAGATAAAGAATAATTAATTCTTTCTTTCGGCTAAAAGAGTATATTAAAAAAACCATTGAACCGTTATTTGCAAAATATTGCGTAATGATGGTTTAATGGTTTTTTTGAACATTTGAAAAATGTAATAACTATAATTGCAAAACCTGATATTTAATCAAAAAACTATTAAAGTTCATGTCGTTTTATTTAAGTAATATTACAATATATCATTTTTTGGATTGGTTTTTTCTGGTTTTTCATTTTGCTTTAATTGTTTTTATTTTATTTGGATGGATTTGGAAACGATTGCGTCCTTATAATTTGGCAGTTATATTATTAACTTTTGCTTCATGGTCTTTACTGGGCATATGGTACGGATTCGGGTATTGCCCTTTTACAGATTGGCATTGGCAAGTACTATATGAATTAGGACATACCGGTTTGCCGGCTTCTTATGTTAGCTATCTGTTTCAAAGGATTTTAAATATTGAACTTTCACAAAATTTTGTGGATTTATTGACAGGTGGCTTGGCTGTGTTAGCATTTGTTATATCTTTGACTTTAAATTTACGAGATTTTATAAAAAAAAGAAAGAAAGTTTTATAGATCAAATAATTCTTTTATTAACTCAAAAATAATTTTTTAATACTACAAATAGCCAAAAATAAATATGATTACCCCAGGAATAGTAAGAGATGATCCATATCTAGAAAAACATGCAGATGTAATAAATAATAGGCTTCGCAAGGCTCATGAAAAAGAAAAACAACTTACTGAGAATTTTAAATGTAATTTGAGTGATTTTGCTCTTGGGTACCGGTATTATGGTTTGCATTTTCAAGATGATAAATGGGTGTTGCGAGAATGGGCGCCCAATGCTTGTAAAATATATCTAATTGGTGATTTTTCCGGCTGGAAGTTATATGAGGATTATTCTTTAAACTCATTAGGTAATGGAGATTGGGGTATTGAACTTCCCGGTGATTTTTTTAATCACCTTGACCTTTATAAACTTCATATTTGTTGGGATAATGGTAGTGGTGACCGTATACCTGCATGGGCACACAGGGTTGTTCAAAATCCTGTGTCACACGTTTTTAATGCACAAGTTTGGTGTCCTGGGCAACCTTATCAATGGAAAAACTCCCAACCTAAAGGAAGTTTTGAACCTTTAATATACGAAGCTCATGTTGGTATGGCTACTGAAGAATATAAAGTAGGTACTTTTGATGAATTCAGAACACATGTCTTGCCCAAAATTGTCAAAGCAGGTTATAATACTCTACAGTTGATGGCCATAAAGGAACATCCTTATTATGGATCATTTGGTTATCATGTAAGTAACTTTTTTGCTGTTTCATCACGCTTTGGTACACCCGATGAGCTAAAAGCACTTGTTGATGAAGCCCATGGGTATGGACTTAGGGTAATAATGGATATTGTGCATTCTCATGCTGTTAAAAATGAAGTAGAAGGGATTAGTTGTTATGATGGAACGTATTACCAGTTTTTTCATCAAGGTGAAAGAGGTTTTCATCCGGCCTGGGATAGTCGATGCTTTGACTATGGAAAGAATGAAGTAATACATTTTTTACTTTCTAATTGCAAGTATTGGCTTGAAGAGTTCCGTTTTGATGGATTTCGTTTTGATGGAATAACTTCTATGCTGTATCTTGACCATGGCTTAGGTACCCAATTTATGGATTATCAGCAGTATTTTGATGGTAACCAGGACGAGGACGCTATTACATATCTTCATCTTGCCAATAAACTTATTCATGAATTTAATCCCTCAGCGGTCACTGTTGCAGAAGAAATGAGCGGTATGCCGGGAGTAGCTACGCCACAAAGATCCGGAGGAATAGGTTTTGATTATCGCATGGCAATGGGAGTACCGGATTTTTGGATAAAAACGATTAAAGAAACAAGAGTTGAGTTTTGGCAGGTTGGTGATATCTTTCACAACCTTACCAACAAAAGACATGATGAAAAAACTATTCATTATGCCGAATCACACGACCAGGCATTGGTTGGAGATAAAACCATATTTTTTTGGCTTACGGATCAGGAAATCTATTACAATATGCATGTTGATAGTAAAAGTTTGACTATCGATGCAGGAATCGCTCTCCACAAAATGATAAGACTCGTTACAATCGCAACAGCCGGTAACGGATACCTAAATTTCATGGGTAATGAGTTTGGCCATCCTGAATGGATAGATTTTCCAGGTGAACATAACAATTGGTCCCATCATTATGCAAGAAGACAATGGAGCCTTGTCGATAATGAAAATTTGCGCTACAGATTCCTGGCTGAATTTGACAGGGATATGATACACCTTTTCAGAAATAATCATATACTTAGAATTTCTACTGTTGAACCATTGGTGAGAAAAATATCCGATCAGATATTGGTTTTCATGCGAGGAGATTTTATTTTTGCTTTTAATTTCAGCCCATTTCATTCATATACCGATTATATGGTTCCATGCAATGACGGGCATTACGAGATGGTGTTGAACAGCGATGCAGAAAAATATAATGGCCATAACAGACTTGATGAAACTATTACTTATCATTCAATGAAAGATAATATAGATAAAAATACTTCTTTTATCAAATTATATTTACCTGCTCAAACTGCCTTTGTTTTGCAAAAAATATAATAATAAAGTTTTTAAACATTTCAAACTTATTTCTTAATAAACCAAATAATAATATGGCTCAAGAGATTAAATTAAAAAAGCGTATAAATGCTCCACCGGAAGAGGTTTATAGGGCTCTAACAAACCCTTTTGCAATTGAATTGTGGACAGGTATGCCTGCTACTCTTAATCTAGAACCTGGCGGTGATTTTAGTATGCTTGATGGTGAGATTTCAGGTAAAATTGTAGATTTTGAAGAGAATCAAAAACTCGTGCAATTATGGAGCTTTGGACAAGAAAATGAGCCCTCGCTTGTTACTATTGAGCTGAAAAAAGATAAAAATGCAACCACTCTATCTATAGAACAAAACAATATTCCCGATGAAGCGTATGATAACATGCTGGAGGGTTGGAAGTCGGTTATTCTTCAGGGATTAAAGGATTTTTTTTAATAAAAAATGTCCATTATACCAATATATCGGGAAATATGGTGAATTTATAAAATATCGTTTATCTTTTTCAATAAATATTGATTTTCAGGCTCTCATCTAGCTTTTCTACGCTCAAGTACCCTTGGGGATATATAAAATATGGATAACAACGTTCCATATAAACATTTTTTTTATTTAAAATTCTTTTAATGTTAGAGAGGGTTTCTGTTGTTTGATTGTATTTTTCCTTAAGATGCTCTCTCATTTTTTCATTTATATTTGCTATTTGATCATTTAGCTCTTTTCGTTTGCCGGGGGGAGTTTCTTTCATTTGACTACCTATGCGCTTCTTTTCCTTTTTATATTTATCCGCAAGTTCCGGGGATAATAAATCTTCCGGTTTTTGGTTATATTTTCTCAGACATTTTTGGCATACATGATAATCTTTTTGAATATTTTCAGGGGTAGGTAAATTTTTTTCCAATGGAAGGTAAATATTTCCTGTTGCAGACTTGAATTGTAATTTAGAGTGAAGCCCAAAAAAAGATTGCATAAAGATGTTGTTCACTTTTTCATATTCCACTCCTCCGGTACCATGAATAAACAGGTCGCTGAAAAATAAGCGGATCATAATTGTTAAAATGGTTGCTTTGGGATATAAAGTAAAGGTTTTGCTCATTTTCGCGGCAATTTGTTCTACTGTCATGCCGGCGACCGAAATCTTTGTTTCGTAATTTATCTCCGGGGAATAAAAATGTAACATTTTATCTCCTGTAATGCACCCAAAAACAGGATATCTCACGTCATCTTTTATCAACCAAAATGGCAGTTCGTACAAACCATCCATTTTACATGCTTCTTTTACAGGTTGATAGTCTTTATTTTTGTTTTGGTAAATTGCTTTATTATAATGAAAACAGAATGATTCAATGTTTTTAATAATGTAATAAATGAAAAGGTTATAAGCTTTTGTTTTTGAAATATCTGAAACTTTCAGGTCATATAACTTTATTCCCAGGGCTGATTCAAATTCAGCCCGCAATGAGTTTGCCGTATCAATAAAAAGTTCTTTAATTTCAAATGTCTGCAAAAATTGTTGTTTATATTGCTGAAAAGCAGTTTGTATTTGTTGAAAGTCATTGCCTAAGGTATTAAGGTAATTTTCTATCTCGGAAAAAAACCTGTCAGCATCTTTTCCGGATGGCTGAAATCCGGAAAAAACAGTGTTTTGATCATTTTTAATTGAAACATGGGTTTTGCATAATCCATGCTCATTTTTGCAGGGGACGGGGATCTCTATTTTGCCGGTATCACTATCCACAACGAAATTCAGTGCGGCTCCGCCTGCTTCTGCAGCCAATTTTCCGGCATAGTAGTTTTTAATAAGAATGCCGGGATAATAAAAAATAGGCTGATGACCTGTGGCAATTTTAGTATTATTGATATTTATGTAATCTGAAATATTTAGTTCGTCCCAAAAACGGTTTTGGATGTTTCTTAATTCTTTATGATTTTCAAAAATTATATGTTTTAAAGTTTTGTTATGTTGAATAATTGAGTCAATGTTCATTATATAATTATGTTATGTAGATTTTTAATTCCTAATACTTCCGGAGTATAAAAAGGTTCGCCATAAGGACTATTTATTCTTGAGCCATATTGCTTGCCTGCTATTTTCAGGTATTCAGGAATGTTTCTATTCTTATGTATGAATTGAGATTCATAGCATTCTACGGCTTTTATTTTCTCCTCGAATGTATCTTCTGAGACGGGTAAAATAAAAGAAGGAGAGGGGATAATTTTAAAATGGGAGGTATAATAATACAAGATCTTTGGTGGATAAAATGGTTCTCCTTTTATTTCTGTTTTTGTTAATTTAGCATAAAAGCGTGCTGCAGTTCCTAGTTCTGAAGCAGCAATATGGTCAGGATGTTGGTCAAGATGAGTCTGAACAAGCATAATGTCGGGTTTGATTTCTCTAATGTGTTCCGCCACCTTTTCCCGGTTTTCTTTAGTATCTTCCAGATATCTATTGGGAAGATCCATTACAATTCGCCTTTTTATTTTAAGGATCTTATCGGCTATGCCGGCTTCTTTTAACCGTGTTTCTATAGTTCCATTAGGTGTGGGTTCACCGTTTGTAAAATTCAATAAATATACTTCGTCTCCCTGTTGTGCATGGGTAAGCATACTTCCCCCAATAGATATTTCTGCATCATCAGGATGAGCAGCTAGTACTAGTATTTTCATAATCTTTCATCGCTTTATTAATAATATTTAAATAATACCTGTATCGCCTAAACACTTTCCGGTAGGAAGATGTTTGATCTCTCTCTCTATTAAGGTATATCAAAGCTACAGGAACCTCCTTGATCTTAAAGTTGTACTTCCATGCCTGAATCCATAATTCCAGGGGCATCCCGTAACCGTGATCCGTTAAGTTTAATTTTTTTAATGAACTTACCTTGTATAGCTTAAAACCACAAAAAGAATCGGTAAGATTAAAACCGGTAAGACTATTAATATATTCCGTTATCCTTTTATTTACTTTTCTCCGGTCTTCAGGCACACCATCTAATTTTTCCTTATTAAATTCCAAATATCTGCTTCCGGAAACAATATCCCAGTCTTCATTTTTAATAGCTTCTGTAAATTTTATGATTTCTTCCGGTTGATGCTGTCTGTCGCTGTCCAAAGTGATGACATATTTATAATTACCGGCTATTGCGAATTCAAAACCACCAATAAGAGTTTTGCCATACCCCTTATTTTTTGAATGTTGTATTAAATGTAAATCAGTTTCTTTTTCCAATATATAGGGTGTGTTATCCGTTGATCCATCATCGATTATTAGAATATCAGCGTTTGGAGCTGATTTACGAACCTCTTCGAGTATCTCCTCAATATAGTCGGCTTCATTATAGACAGGGATAAATATTAAAAAATTATTATTTGATTGTTTTATATGCTTGGAACCTTTTGTTTTCATAGATGGGAGATATGGTTTGCTATTACATATTGTGGTTTATGAAAATAAATTAAGTTAAGTTTATTTTTTGTAAATTTACAATGTTCTCCTGTTTTTACTTATCCAATAAGTGAAAATAACTTTTGTCTTTTTTGATTACAAAATAAGGTGCAAATTTATAAAAGTAAAATAATAATTTCTCGTTTTAGATGTATTGTTGTTATATTTTTTATCGGGCACCGGTGATTTTTTATTAGTTTTATGCTAAAAGAAAAATTATATGCTTGTAGATGGGACTCATTACACAACAATTTGGCTTAAGGACGATTACACTGTTCAAGTTATTGATCAAAGAAAACTGCCTTTTCATTTTGAAATTTATTCAATAAAAGATGTTTCAGATACTTATTATGTCATTCGTGAAATGGTGGTCAGGGGCGCTCCTCTTATTGGAGTAACTGCATCTTTTGGTATGTATTTGGCTGCATTGGAAAGCAGGTGTAATGATAACTGGTTTGCATCTATCCGGGAAGCAGGAACTTATTTGAAATCTACAAGACCTACGGCAGTTAATTTAGCTTTTGCTATTGACCAGCAATTGGAAGCAATAAAAAAAGCATCAGATTCTAATGAAGCTATTCAAATTGCCAGGCATACTGCAAATAAATTATCTGAAACAGAAACTGAAAGTTGCAAAAATATTGGCAAGTATGGAATTTCTCTTATAAGGGAATCAGCACGGCAAAAAAATGGCAGACCTGTAAATATTCTCACTCATTGTAATGCCGGTTGGCTTGCTTGTATTGACTACGGGACAGCGACTTCTCCTATGTACCTGGCACATGATGAAGGTATTAATATTCACGTTTGGGTGGATGAAACCAGACCACGTAATCAAGGGGCACGATTGACCGCATGGGAACTTGGGCAACATGGTGTTCCGCATACAGTAATACCGGACAATACAGGGGGGTTGTTGATGCAAAAAGGTATGGTGGATATGGTTATTACAGGAAGCGATCGTACGGCAGCTAATGGTGATGTTGCCAATAAAATTGGCACATACTTGAAGGCTTTAGCTGCTTGGGATAATAATGTGCCATTTTATGTTGCTATACCTCTTTCCAGTATTGATATGTCGATACAGAACGGAGTGAGAGATATTCCAATTGAACAAAGAAATAAAGACGAAATAATGTATATCGAAGGTTTTGGAGAAGAAAGAATACAACAAGTAAGAATAGTACCGGAAAACAGTAATGTACTAAATTACGGTTTTGATGTAACACCGGCAAAGTTTGTTACCAGGCTTATTACAGATAAAGGAATATGTAAACCCAGTAAGAAGGAAATAAGTAAGCTTTTTAGTAATGACAGTTAATGAGGGCTATATTAAATTTAAGTGCGATTGGGAAAAACAAACATTTTGCTTTTCCGATGAACTTTTTAAATACATTAATGAGTGGAGGCAGAAATTATTTGATCACGGATTGATTGGAGCTTATGATAATGGAATCGGATTTGGCAACCTGAGCATGCGGAAAAGAACAAGTAATCATTTTATTATAAGTGGCTCAGCTACAGGGAATTACCCAGCCCTAAATAAAAGCCATTACGCTAAAGTTACTGATTATGATTTGAATAATAATTATGTGAAATGTATTGGAGAAACTAAAGCAAGCTCCGAATCCTTGACTCATGCAGTAATATATAAATCAATGTCGTCGATTAATGCTGTTATCCATACGCATAACAAACGCATGTGGGAAAAATTATTGAATTTGGAAGCCACCACTTCTTCTGATGCAGAATTTGGAACACCTGAAATAGCTTTTGAAATCAAACGCTTGTTAGGCAACAAAAAAACTTTAGAAAGAAAAATTATTGTTATGGGTGGCCATGAAGAAGGGATAATTACATTTGGAAAAGATTTGGATGAAGCAGGAAATACACTACTTAATTATAAAAATAAAATTACGAACCTAAAATAAGCAAATATGACAAAAATTGGTATTATTGGAGGCTCAGGATTAGAAGATCCAACTATACTTAAAAACCCTGAAGAGATAGAGATCGAGACACCATACGGTGAGCCAGGTTCCGCATTAATTACCGGTAAAATTGATGACACAGAGGTGGTAATTTTATCACGTCATGGAAAAAAACATACGATTCCGCCGACACAAGTCAATAATCGTGCAAATATATACGCACTTAAGCAAATGAAGTGTAATCATATTATCTCAACTACGGCTTGTGGAAGCTTAAGGGAAGATATAGAACGTGGTGACCTGCTAATCCTTGACCAATTTATTGATTTTACGAGATTACGTAAGGTAAGCTTTTTTGAGAGTTTCTCACCGGGTGATATGAACCATACGGTAATGGCTGATCCTTTCTCCGGGTTTATTCGTGAAAAACTGATTGAGTCGGCAAAAGAGCTTAATTTAAAATTTCACGAACAAGGAACGGTTGTTACTATTGAAGGTCCGAGGTTTTCCACGAGAGCAGAATCCCGGATGTTTAGGGCATGGGGTGCCGATGTGATTAACATGACTATAGCACCGGAAACTATATTAGCTAACGAAATGGAAATTCCTTACGGAACAATAGCTATGAGTACCGATTATGACTGCTGGAAAACTGACGAAGAACCGGTTTCCTGGCAGGAGATCCTGGAAATATTCAATCAAAACGTGCACAATGTTCTTGACCTGATACTCAAAACCTTACCCAAACTAAAAT
>SL_8KL_010_SEDDRAFT_10001635_pt1 | contig 19345 bp, 10 predicted proteins | sample SodLakKL_010_SED_4_FD_11160 | JGI IMG/M metagenome (IMG submission 11160)
GATTCTGGCCGAGATAAGCAATCATCCCGTGAAGAGGGTGTGTATAACCGGTGGAGAACCGCTGATACAGGATGATCTATTAGATCTCATCGATAAATTAGTTCAAAGTTATGAAATTTCCATAGAGACCAACGGATCCTTGGATATAGGACCGATATCTAAAAGGGAAGTCCACATATCTATGGATTACAAAACCCCATCATCCGGTATGTGTGAAAAGATGAGGGATGAGAATATCGACTTATTAAAGAACACTGACGTACTCAAGTTTGTTATAGCCGATGAAGATGATTACGGATTTGCTAAAGAAACGATAAAGAAACTAGACCCGTCTTCTGAGATAGTTTTCCAGCCTGTTCACGGTATCGATCTGAAAGATTTGGCTGAGTGGGTTATAGAAGACGGTATCGATGTCAGGGTCCTCCCGCAGCTGCACAAACTGATATGGGGAGATAAAAAAGGTGTTTGATCGACTTAGATGATTATAAGGTTCGATAAGCCGTTGACCTGTGCCTAACAGATAGTATATATACTATTTTTTCATCCAAATCCACATCGTAAAATACCCTATAATCCCCTACGCGCAACCTCCAAAAATCAGAGTCACTGATCTTTTTTATATCTCCTTTTCCACCTGGTAGTGGGATCTTCAGTAAGGATGTTTTTGATTTTTGTCTTTATCCTTTCCTGGTCTTTTTTGGTAATAGATCCTATCTCTCTAACAGCGTTTTCTTCGATAAGTAGGCGGTAACTCATTCAAAAGCCTCATCGAAATCAGTGAACTTACCTTCTTGCCGTCTCTCCTTGAGCATCTTGATGAATTTTTCTTTTTTGTAGGCTTCTATCATCTCATTTAAAAGTTCATCGTATGTTTGCCCTTTATGACCTAACTTCTTTAATCTCTCCAGCGTTTCTTTGGTGACCGGTATCCTCTTATCTGCTAATGTCATCACATATTGTAAATAGATTACAATATTTGTAAGTTATGGTAAAAATCGGCTGATATAGTTCTTATCTTATTTAACGATCTTAAATCAATAACCCGATAAAATGCAGTTCCTAAATAAAAAAGATCACTCGCATCGGAATTTTTTTTCTCTAGATCCTTCACCGAGCTTCACCAAACCGTTGACAGCTGCAACACCATCTTCTGGAGTTTCATAAACCGGGATCCCATGATCTTCTAATTTTTTACTCATCATCTGTGTGAATTTACCCCCGGGAGCTATAGCGATGATAGGTTTACCGTGTTTTTTCATATCCACAGTTTTAGAAACGATGTCTTCTTCTATTGCTGGGGAGTGGAAAAGAAATACGACTATAAGAGCATCTACATCTTCATCTTTCAAAACGATGTCCATGGCAGTCTTATACCTTTCAGAGGGAGCATCTCCTACTATATCCACTGGGTTATTCAGAGACGAATGCTCTGGAATCTGGCCGGACTCGACTTTTTTCTTGAACTTCTCTCTAGTGGTTTTTGAGAATTCTGCTAATTTCAATCCAGACCATGTCAGTGAATCAGCGCACATGACTCCGACTCCTCCACCGTTGGTCACGATACTTACTCTATCACCTTCTGCCATGGGCTGACATCGAAGAGCCCTCAATATCACCACAAGTTCCCTAACCGATTTCACTCTTAATATCCCAGACTGTTTGAAAGCAGCATCGTAAACTTCGTCCCTTCCAGCCAAAGAAGCAGTGTGTGAAGCAGCAGCAGAAGAACCTGCACTGGTCCTACCGGATTTCAATGCAATGATCGGTTTTTTGCACTTCTTAGCGGCTTCCATGAATTTTCTACCCTCTTTCAACCCTTCTATGTAATAAGTTATGATCTCGGTCTCATCGTCTTCACTGAGATACTCTAACAGATCAGCTTCATCAAGGTCCGCTCTATTTCCGTAACTGATGAACTTGCTTATACCTATCTCTCTCCCAGAGAACCAATCTAACATGGCCGCACCGAAAGCACCACTTTGAGATAGAAAAGCAACTGAACCTTTTTCTGGGCGGGCTTGTCTTTCAGGAGGATTAAAGATCGTATCTAATTCGTTCTTTGAATTGTAAATTCCGAGACAATTAGGGCCGATGAACCTCACACCATACTTATCAGCGTTTTCAACGACTTTTTCTTCTAGTTCAACCTCTCCAGCTTCTCTGAAACCTGCTGTAACGATTATAGCGTTCCCTATCCCTTTTTCCCCGCACTCTTTTATCACCTGGGGAACGAACTTTGCTGGGATAGCTATCACTGCAAGATCGATATCGTCATCTACTTCTTTTACAGATCTATATGCAGGAACCCCCATGACCTCGTTTTCTTTGATGTTGATAGGGTATACATCACCATCATATTTTCTCATTATAGACTTCATGATGGCATTTCCTACTTTACCTTCTTTATTCGAGGCTCCGATGACTGCCACGCCCTTTGGATAGAACATATCGTCGAGGTCCATTTTTTGTCTCCTACCCACCCATCTATCTTTTATATATACATCTTTTGTTTTTTGACATATAGTTTATTCTAGTTTTAAAAGTATATCAGGGAAACTTTTAAGTCTTATTTATCCACATATACTAAATTAAGAGCTAGGAAATATGGAAAAAGGAGATGTTTTAATAACTTTAGCTATTATCTTTTTACTGATTAATACAGTAAATTCAGCTTTTATTAATTCAAGCTTTATCTCTGAAGAATCTTTAGAAGAAAATAAAGAATCTACAAAGGGAACTGTTGATTTAGCAACTAATTATGATTGGGACCGATCTTTAAATGAGGCATCTCGAGAAAAAGGTGAAGTCGATAATCTTTACTGGAGAAATTATGAAGAGCCTCTAGAAGATATGGTAACGCCCTTTATCGACTACAATGATGATGAATCCAGTATAGAAAATCTCGAATCAGAAAATCAAGATATCCGTAAATCTTACGAAACTAGTATGATACAATCAGAGGATCTCAGAAATCATGACCCGATTGCAATAAATAACGATTCTGATCTAGAAAATCTAGCAGTGGAGGAAAACTTATCGGGAAAAGGAACTGAAGAGGACCCTTACATGATCCAGGGATACGATATAGACGGGGCTGGAAATGGCTATTCTTTCTACATCGGAAATGTTACACAACATCTGATCGTTAAAGATTCTCACCTTTACAACGCCACTGGAGGAGATATCAATGAACCCTTTTCAGGCAGTGGTATGATCTTGTTCAATTCAAAGAATGTTCAGATCGAGAATAATTCGATTTATGAAAATAATCTCGGAGTTGACATTTGGGACTCTTCGGATAATATTTTAGATAAAAATCATTTATTTGAAAACGGATATATGGGTCTAAGATTGGATGGTGCCTTTAAAAATGTTATATCTAATAACAGCATATCGAATAATGAAGATGGAATAAAGTCTTACGCATCTATTGAAAATGAAATATTTAATAACACCATCGATGAGAGTCATAATGGGATTTCACTTTATAGTTCAAGCAAAGGGAACTTCTTTAGTTCCAATTCTCTTAATAATAACATCAACAATATAGTTTTACATAATTCAGATGAAAACGAGATACAGTATAATATTCTTGAAAATGCTCAAACCGGTATAGAAGTAGACCGATCCAGTAAAAATAATATACAAAATAACACTGTTAGAGATGTTTCAGATGATGGAATAGTGCTGATGTATTCAACTAACAACTTTTTGAGAGATAACCAGATGGAAAACACAGGAATTCGATTGGAAGGTGAGTCTAGGTCTCATTGGGATTCCCATAGTATACCTACTTCGAATACTGTTAATGGAGGCCCAATTTATTACTGGGTGAATCAAACTGGTGGGTCAATTGGATCCCCGGCTGGGCAGATAATCCTCATTAACAGTACAGATGTTAACATCGAAGATGTCGATGTTAGTCAGACTGGAACCGGCCTATTTTTCATATACTCAGATCATAATACTATAGACAATACAGTTTCGAGTATGAATAATAACTGTGGACTCCTACTGAAATGGTCTAACTCCAATACCATAAAGAACAGTAACTTCAATGATAACCATGAGGGAACCCATCTTAAAGATTCAGAGTCTAATCGTTTTGAAAATAATACCATAAATGAAAATCAAGGTGGTGTGGTTCTTTCAAGATCAAAATCAACATATCTTATAAACAATTCATTGGAAAACAACCAGAACAGTGTAGATATACATGAATCAAATGAAACGAACTTGAAGAACAATTCTATTATCGATAGCAGTCGGTATGGAATAATAATTTCGTCATCTATGTACAATTCATTTATTGATAACACTATATTAGGTAATGGTTTTTATTTTGAAGGAGATTCATTGGAATACTGGAATACTCACAGTATCGATGACTCCAATAGTGTGAACGGTTTTCCAATACAGTATATTACTGATAAAGTCGGTGAAACTATTCCTTCATATGCTGGTCAGGTGATCATTGTTAACAGTAGTGATATGGAAGTTTTAGACCAAGATCTAAGCGGAACTTGTGTCGGTATAACGCTGAGCTTTTCAAACTATAATCACTTATCAAACGTTACTGCATCTTCAAATACATTTTACGGTATCCGGATGATCAAATCAGATGATAACCTTATTGAAAATAGTAGTTTTGGAGCTAACAGCGATGGTATGAATATCAAAAATTCTCAGTACAACGACTTCGTAGGTACAGAGATCTCTCAAAATAGCAGAGGGATAATAATGTGGGATTCAAGCGATGAAAATACAGTTAGTGAGAGCAAATCTATCAACAACAATCATGGGATATTCATGTACCAAACAAAAGGGTCTGTAGTACAAGGAAGTAATATATCTTTTAACAGTCGTAGCGGAGTTTCTATCTCGTCTTCTGAGGATGTTGTGGTAAACGATAACGTATTATTAGAAAATGTAAGAGATGCCATATCTATATCTTTTTCAGAAAATAGTAATATCACAGGAAATCTTTTGGAGTTGAATGGAATTATTATACGTGGGAATTCACTAGATCATTGGAATACACATGAAATAGATGATTCAAACACTGTAAACGATAAACCGATCTATTATATAAAAAATAAAACAGATTTAACCGTTCCAACAGATGCTGGCCAGGTCATATTGGCAAATAGTACTGGTATAACTGTTAAAGATCTGAATATTTCTCAATCTAGTATGGGAATCTTGCTTGGTTTTTCTGATGAAAATCATATCTATAACAATTCTATACATCTAAATTATCATTCGGGGATCAGAATAGAGAGATCTGTAGGTAATCTTTTGGAAAAAAATAAACTAACTGAAAACGGTAACGGTTTAAACTTTCAACATTCTAAAGACAATCAAATACTTGAAAATGACATCTCAGATAATCAACTTGGTATCTACCAGTATTATTCCCATGAAAGCACCTTCTACAATAATTCATTTGATGCCAATCGAAGAGGCTTTTATATTTTTTTGGGTGATGAGAATAAAATTAATAACAATACTATCACGGATAGCGAGAGGTATGGTTTTTACGTAAGAAGTGCAAAGGGTAATGACATTCACAATAATCGTTTATCTGGTAATGGAGAGTACGGTATACAGCTATCTGATGCAATTAATAATGCGATAAAAAGCAACTTCATAGACCTACATGAGGATAACATTCAATTGATCGATTCAGAAAAAAACATTGTTTCAAATAATACTTTAGTGAATGCTGATCGATATGGGATCTATATCAAGGGATCTCAATTTAACGATATCACTTATAATGACATCTCAAATAATTTCTATGGTATACGTCTATACGGGTCTGATGAAAATATCATAGAGTATAATTCTATAAATAAAGGGGAAGTAAGTGTTAATGATCGATATAAGTCAAATGAAGAAACTAATAATCATGGAACAGGGAGTTTACTAGTGAGGTTCAATGAGAGAATCTTATCAGCGGGAAATGATCTACCAGCTAGAACAGTACTTGAAAGAGAAGCTGATAGGGTAGCGGAAAAAATCCATGGGAAGACTGATCGAGTTTTTACGACCTTACCGGTAGCGGAGATTCAATTAGAAGGTGGAATTAATTTCGAACAGACCATGGAAGATATTTCAAATATGCCTGAAGTAGCTTATGCTGAACCCAATTATTACATCGAACTAGAAGACACTGTAGAACCCCTGTCTACACCTAATGACCCAGGCTATGGATCACTTTGGGGTATGGAAAAGATAGATGCTCCAGGAGCCTGGGACATGGAAACTGGTAGTGAAGAAGTCGTCATCGGCGTAGTGGATACTGGTATAGATTATCATCATGAAGATCTAGTGGATAATATGTGGGCTGACAACTCTGGTTATCATGGTTACAACGCAGTAAATGATTCCTACTATCCTATGGATGGTCATGGACATGGTACTCATGTCGCCGGTACTATCGGTGCTGTCGGTGATAATGAAATAGGTGTTGTTGGAGTGAACTGGAATGTTAGTCTTATGGCACTTAAGATATTTGATGACTCTGGGTCTGGGACGGTGAGTAACGCAGTTGCTTCTTTGGAATATGTTTTACAGAAAAAAGAGGAAGGTGTGAATGTAGTAACAACCAGTAATAGTTGGGGATGGAGAGGTGGAGAAAGTGCTGTGCTTAAGGAGATGATAGAACAACATAGAGATGCTGATATATCTTTTATAGCGGCTGCAGGGAATAATGGGGAAAATAATGACCACGATCCAGTATATCCAGCTAGTTACGAATTACCTAATGTGATCTCAGTAGCTGCTACTGATGAAAATGATGATCTAGCTTCTTTTTCAAATTATGGTGAAAGTAGTGTCCATGTGGCAGCACCTGGAGTCAGGATCAACAGTACAGGGAGGAATGATGCATATCAAAGTTTAAGTGGTACTTCCATGGCTACGCCACATGTCTCAGGTTTAATAGGTTTACTTTCCTCTTACGATGAAACTTATAACCATACTAATTTAAAGAATATCGTTCTTTCATCTGTTGATAAGCTTGATAATCTAGAAGATAAAACGTTGACCGGGGGTAGGATCAACGCTTCAGCAGCTCTTAATATATCAACTGATCCAGAAAATCCTAACTTCTGGCTACATAGTCCTACTAACATGTCTGAGATCACAGTTTTGTCTGAAACTGAGATCATCGTCTCTTTGACAGACGGTATTAATCCAATTTATGGTGCTGATGTAGAAGTCAAATTCAGTTCTGGTGAGGATCCAATCGAGCTTTATGATGATGGATATGGGAGTGATGAAAAAGGAGATGGGTACTATACTGGTTTCTGGTCACCTATTAGGCATGGGGAAATCGAACTTGAGATCACTGCCCAGATAGATGATTGGAAAGAAACTCGTTATGTAACAGTTTTGATACTTGGAGGTAGAACCGGGGTCTCCCTTTTTGCTTCTGATTATAACCTTATAAGGGATAATTATGTTTATTTCAATAATTATCGGGGTGTAGAGATAAGAGAATCACACAGAAACGATTTCATCAATAATTCTGTATCTGAGAATAATGGACTAGGATTTTACTCGAAAGAAAGTGATCACAATATATTGGATGGTAATGAATTTAATCTAAACGAGGAGGGTATAGTTCTTGACGGGTCAGATTTCAATATTTTGTTTGGTAACGATGTAGAAAATAACACCCGATACGGTTTTTATCTTATAGATTCTCATCGAAATGAAATAAGTAACGGGACTATAACGGCCAATAGAAAAGGAGGCTATTTACTCCGATCCGAGAATAATACAATATCTGAAATGGACATCGATTTTAATGAGGAACAAGGACTTTATATCGCAAATTCTTTTAATAACTGGATAACGCAAAATAATATCCATTATAATTCCCTTGAAGGTTTGTACATCTTTGATGATAGCTACAATAATTCAGTAATAAGTAATTCTATAATTGCAAATGAGTATGGTGCGAGTGTATTTGATTCTAATGAGATGTTATTTTATAATAACAATATAACTAGAAATCATATAGGTGTTTATCTTGAAAGCTCCCATCACAATAGTCTATTTAATAATTCATTGGGGTTCAATCACGATAAAGGTATCTACTTATATAGTTCAACGAATAACTATCTAAACTATAATGAGATATTGAAAAATGAGGATTATGGCATATACCTCCTACGTAGTTCTAGATATAATATAATTGAAAATAATAGTGTACTTAACAATAGGAGGGGTGTTTTGATAGGTTTCGGATCAAATCAAAATACTGTTATTGATAATAATATTAGTTCTAACAAAGATGACGGAATATATATAGCCACCAATTCAAATACCGTGATCGGTAATAAAATCTCTTTTAATGAAGGGTATGGTCTTTACTTATCGGGGTCAAATAATAATTTTGTTGGAGGTAATGAGATTTCCTACAATGCTGACCGTGCTTTTTACATGCGTGAATCAGACGAGAATACCTTAAAGAACAACACACTTCAAGATAATGAAGATCATGGACTTTATATCCGCAATTCAGAACTAAATGAGATCTATCATAACAACTTCATCGACAATATTTATCAAGTATATGACAACGGTAATAACATCTGGAATGCTACTTATCCAAAAGGTGGGAACTATTTTTCAGATCATACTGAACCTGACGATTACAGAGGCCCTGATCAGGATGAACCTGGAAGCGACGCTATAGTCGATGTGCCTTATGAGATCGATGGGAGTGAAAACCAAGATAACTACCCATTTATTTCTAAAGATGGATGGGAAACTAGGATCATGGAGATATCTTTGAAGGCATGTGGTGAATCAGATGGTTGGAATTTTGTATCCTTTAATTTAATACCCTTGGAAAATTCTTTAGAATCTATACTCGAAGATCCCGAAAATGGTATCTCTGGAAATTATGATAAATTGATGTATTTTGACTCAGAAACTGATAATTGGCTATCTTATATGCCTGAAAGGGCCGATCATTTTAATGATGACTACAACTGGGATCATACGATCGGAGTATGGATTAGGATGACGAACAATGATACGTTAAAGATCGAAGGTCGGCTTCCAACAACTACTGAAATAATACTGGATCCAGGTTGGAATATGGTAAGTCTACCCAGTTCAACAGCAGGAAACCACGGACTACCGTCAGAAGTTGAAAAGATAGGTTATTTTAACTCGAGCTCTCAGTATAATCTAGACTATGATTATGATCCAGCCAATTTTACTTTCTCACCAGGTCAGGGTTATTGGATTTATAACAAATTTAATGGATCGGTTATATGGACTGTCGACTACTGATGGAGTTTTGATACGAGCTATGACCTTTTTGAGTCTTCTTTTATGCCATCTGAAGTTGAAATATTTATGGATACAAGAATATATTTACATCATATACGCCCGCTCCACTCTAGAAAGTTAAAAAGTGCGAGGGAAGGGATTTGAACCCTCGGACCCCTGTGGGACAGGATCTTAAGTCCTGCGCCTTTGGCCATGCTTGGCTACCCTCGCAGTGAGAAAAGCTTATTTCGACTTCCCTATCTTCTACTTGCAAATAAAATTTACCCGTTATTCGACTTTGACCCTCGACTTCAACCATAAAACATAATATGGTGAATATAACTCTGAAAAGCATGCAGATCTCAACCGGCTGCGATGCCATCGATGAACTACTCGACGGAGGAATAGAATCAGGAACGATCACGGAGCTTTTCGGTGGAGGTGGAACAGGTAAAACCAACCTTTGCCTTCAGCTCACAAAAAATTTGGCATTAGAAGGTAAAAAAGTTGCCTTTCTAGATACTGAAGGAGTGTCGATGGAACGATTGAAACAGATCTCATCAAATAAGTACAAAAAAGTCATGAATAATACTTTGATCTTCAGAGCATGTTCCTTCACGGAACAGGAAGAAAAGTTGAAAAACATCGTTAATCTAGCCTTAAGGGAAGATATGGATGTTGGAGCGGTCATCGTTGATAGTATGACTATATTTTATAGAACTCTTTTAAATAATGGAGAGCATCAAAAGACTTCAGCAAGACTAGGCCGGATGTTGATCAAACTGATGAAAGTTGCTAGGAAAGTAGATATACCCGTGATAGTAACCACTCAAGTTTATGGTGGGGATGATACAACGAAACCTCTAGGAGGACATATATTGTATCATAACGCAAAAACTATCCTCAAATTTGAAGAAATCGGTCCACACATAAGGAAATGCACTTTGATGAAGCATCGTTCCATGGCAGAGCGTATATCTACCAAATGTAAAATCACTGATAAAGGTATCGTTTCAGTTTGATATCACAATACATCCAAAGGATTAAATATCCTGAATTTTTTTCTTAGCCATGAAACGTTCAAGGCCAGCGGATATGAAAGAGATTTATGCCCTTAGAGCAGACACTATCGATTATTTTTTCCCCGATAGAGAAGATGAAATAGAGATATGGGCTGATATAGCTTCAGATTATGGAAAAGAAATATTACATCTTATGTGTGGGACTGGAGAACTGACTATAGGATTAGCTGAAAGGGATTTTGAAGTCACGGGTCTTGATTTCACAGAAGCTATGATATACCTAGCTAAAGAACGTATAAAAAATAAAAACTTAAAGAATATTGATATTGTTCAAGATGATGCTAGACATTTTAGTTTGAATAGAAGATTCGATTTTGTTTTTGTATCGACCGGTGATTTTCACCATTTTGTTGAAAGGGATGAGATCGGCTCATTACTAGCCAAAACTTATGCTCATTTGAAACCAGGTGGAGCTCTTGCCATCGAGCTTTACGTCCCTCCTGAAGAGGATTTCAAAAAGCAGGATAGGAAACACAATCCAATAAGAAAACCTCCTGAAAACCAGACTATATGGAGGAGAAATAAAATCAGCTATCATGAAGAAAAGAAAATTCTTGAGATAATAGAAGAGTTTCACTATGAAGAAAATGGTGAGGTAAAGGAAGGAGAATATGAGATAATTCTTAGACTCTTCCCGGAAATCGAGATAGAAACTATCCTTAAAGATGCTGGATTCGACGAAATTAGACATATAGAGGGCAGTAATTTTTCACCCTATCTTCCGGATGAGTATTCTAAGACTTGGATCGTAGTTGCAGAAAAACACTAATAAATCCATATTATGCTTTGTATTTTTTAGGTTTTATCTTTCTTTTATAGGTGAATAGTATAAAGGCAACTACAGGGACAAGTAGAAAAATAGGCCAGTAAGTTACATATCCCTTTTCTTCTCGTTCACCTACTTCAAACGTAAATATGATCCTATCGTTGAACTCAACGTTCGAATCTGAAGAATTCAACTCTAGGGTGTAATATCCCTCAGGAAGATCCTCCTTTAAAAGAATTATATCTGAACCGGACATGGCATATATTTCGTTCCTTGAAATATCGATTTTTTCTCCGTTCTTATACAAAAACAAACAATCTTCCATCATTCCTCGACTTACATAACTTCCAAATGAGATATGGACAAATGTTGATTCACCCATGCTGGTATGGATTATATCTCGGACTTCTGGAAACACCTCGAATTCCTCACTCTTTACAGAGTAGATCACTCCGGTCTCATCGACAACCTCTAGCATGATCCTACTATTGTAAGACATGGCAAAGGGGAACCTTATAGTCGCAGATTCTTCACCTGGTTCGACTTCGGTCATGATAGACCAGCTATCTCCATCATTACTAAAACTGACTCTCATTAACTGATAGTCTTCTACCATGGGAGGTGCTGTCCAATCGATTGTTATCTGTTCTCTAGTATAGTAAGTTTCTTTTACGGGATCCAAAGCTAAATCCAGGGGATTCTCATCAAGTATCGTAAATTCAGGAGAATGGGCCCAAGTTGTAGCGCCATCACTATCCGTGCAGCTCACGTTTATTATCGCCCTTTCAGCATAGTCATCGATGGTCCAAACATAAATCCCAGTATTCTTTAAATCATAACTCAAGACTCTCCAACTATCCCCTCCATCGATAGAGAGAGATATAGTGATTGGTTCCTCTGGAAGAGATACATCATCGGTAGCGTTCCATCTGATCTCGGTTTCTTGTCCTTTTACCAGAACAAGTCCTTCATAGGGTCTTTCGATCTCAACATGCGGTTTTAAGTTCTCATAGATCGTGAAACTACTTGAATGTCCATAACCGATAAAGCCGTATTCGTTTTCACAGGAAACATTAACGATTACATTTGTAACTGGATATTCGATGAAAGGTTCTTTTAATACCTCCCAGTGATAAGTCCCTTCGTCATCGATTCCACTGGCTATAGTAGTCCAAGTACTGCCCCCGTCAAGCGAATATGATATATCGATAGGCTCCTCGGCTAATCCATCTTGATCTATAGTCCAGTTGATATCTGTAGTGTTTCCTACACGTATCTGGTGTTCTATAGCGGTGGAAACATCTACAATAGGGGGACCTCTTTTAACAGTAAAATCTATTCTAATATCTATATCAAATGAATTGCCTGGGTCACTAGTATCGTTTATTGTACCAGATAATTCAAAATAATAGTCAGGGCTTGGAGTTAACTCTCCAAGTGTACTGAATTCTACAGAATAGTTATCGTTTTCCGAATTACCAGAAACAGATCCTTGAATTTCAATCTCCTCTTTATATAGCGTAAAGTTTTTTCTGAAATCTTCTAGACAGATCTCTTCACTGAAAACAATTTGGATAGATGAATCACTCAGTAAGACACCGCCGTCCTCAGGTTCTGAGTAAAGAAATTCAGGAGGGGTAGAATCGATAACAATCGAAACCATCTCCCACTTCCTATAACCGTTTCCTTCAGCACGGATTATAAAATATACTTCGTCGGAATCTATCTCAGGAACAATCCATGTATGATTTGTTGAATAATTTGTCAAATCGCCCTTTTCGTATCTTTCTATAACAAAAGGTCCCTCACCTTCAAAAACATATTCCATCGTAACCTCGATCTCAGAAAGGTCGAGGGTCGTGTTCAAGGTGAAAGTAATATTCTGCTCACTACCTCCCGTCCAGACATCTCCCTCAATCGGACTATCCAATTCGATGTCAAGACCAGTTTCAGTAGCTGTTTGAGATGTAGAAACTTCTGCCAGGAAACTAAACGAAGTTAAAACGATAATTGATACTACAAAGACCGCAATTAAAGTGTCTTTTACATACCTACAAGTAAACATAAAAGTCAATACTATAGTTGATTTAAAAAACCTTTTTGGTCAAAGAGCAAAGTTAACGAGGGTTCACATAAAATCTTCCAATGACATGCTTTCTTTATTTTTAGATTTTCTTTCTACACTATCATCTTTAGTTTTTGTTTCTTCCTCGTAGTTTTTAAACTGATTCGAAAAAAGATCAGACTGCTTATTTCCTGCTAGTAAGCCCTTTTCATCCCAGCCAAATACATCGGTAACTCTGGCTAGGGTTTTAGCGATCCTCCTAGCGTAATATTTACAGTCGGGCTCCCCATCGAGTTCAATATCTGGTAACCAGGGTTCGACTTCCTGCGGCGATCTACTAGCATCAGTTACTATCCAGGATACCTTCATGCCTGGCGTGAATTCGTAACCTTTTTCTTCCATCTTCCTAGCTGCCTGGACATTTGGCATACTCTCGGGGTTTTTGTAATAGCTGTAGTTTTTACAAGTTCTAGATATAACCAGTTCTTCAGGATCTACATCACTGTTTTTGGTTTTCTCTATCCACTCTTTTGCAGTATCGATAGCTCCATCTATATCATCATCTAATATGTGATGGAAAACGTCCTCTAGGGCTTTATTCTGAGCTTCAAAAGAATCACTTCTCCTTAACTCGTATCCTCTAACTAGCATATCTTCCTCCGGCCAGATAGCTCTTCCAACGTACCTTTTTTTCATTCCGTGGCTGAAGAAAGGATTCAGAACCTTTTCAAATTCAAGTATGATCGCACCTCTACTGTAATCTTCAGCGATCTTACGACTTATTTTGATAGTATCTTCGAGATTCTCTTTTGGGGATCTAAAAAATACGCTATCCGTATCTGAGTATATAACCTTCAGATCGTCATCCTCCAACTCTTCGATCAGCTCTTTGATATTCTTCCTGGCGAATGCTGTAATACTTTCACCGATCCTCTTATCTGTAAATCTATAAAATGAAGAAGCGAAAACCCCATAGAATGAATTCATGAGGACTTTTATTGCAGCCTGTAATCCGCTGTAATACTCTTTTTCCTTTTTCTTATCTGCCTCTCTCATCTTATTTTTAACTAGGTCTCTCTCTTCCATGAGATCTTTTAAAATCTCAGGAAGTATCCCTTCCTTCTGCTCTGGTGCCAGGAATTTTGCACCGGTGGGACTTTCAATGGACCCTTGATCAGATAGAGTCGTAAAACAGATGTTATTTTCCATTATTATACTCGGATACATGCTTTTGAAATCCAGTACACTTACCCAATGATATAATCCAGGTTCTATAGAGTGGACATATCCTCCCTTTATCTTACTGCTTTTTCCAGTATGACTCGTGAGTGGTACTCCGATATTTCTTTCATCCGCCTCCCTGATCAATATAGAATCTACAAGAGTTGAGGTTCTTCCATTTAATCCTTCATCTACAGGAAGTTTGGATACAGTGGCCATATCCATAGCTTTATCTAATATTTCTAGCTCCAGTAAAATCTCTAATGCCAACTCTGCGTCAAGAGTACAGTACTCGATAACTTTTTCCTGATTTTTCTCCCATTCCTCATCTATCTTTTTAGGATCAACATCATCTTTTTTCCTACCCAACAACTCTTTCGATACATGGTCAAGGGTTTCTCTTTTTAGGTTCATCTCAGTACGAACACTCCACCACGCGTCGGCCACAATCCGCCCAGTGACCTTCCAAAATCTGTTTCCCACTTTATTTAGACTCCCTCCATCTCTACCTATCTTTAAACTCTCGATTCCTTTTTCCTGGGCTCGATTATCTAGTAAGGGTAAATCATATCCATTAATATTGTAGCCCGTTATAACATCTGGATCGACTGAATTTACATAATCACAAAAGTCTTCTATTATCTTCTTCTCATCCCCGTGAAAACTTTCTTTTTTTCTTTTCCCTTTATAGTCTACAACACAGCAAATCGTGAATATTCGATTATCTTCTAGACTATTTTCGATATCAAAACTGAGTATTTTAAGATCTAATTTTAGAGGGTCTGCTTCCTGGAACTCTTTAACATCAACTACAAGTTCAGTTGTGTATTTTTTATCATGGATTTTCTTTCCCTCGATGATAATTGTAGAACTCAAGTCCATATCGTATATGAACCTTTGAATGTATGGGATATCCGCAGCTAAAACTTTACACTGGCTCTTGTATTTTTTCCTGTAACCAGGGACTTTGAACGGATACCTTAGGATGACCTTTTTGCAAGGTCCTTTACCACCATCTACCCAAAGTTCTTCATCCTCTAACCGGATTATCTCTTCATCCCTATCCAATTCTTTAACGATCTCATTTGACGGATTAACTAGATAAAAATAAGGTCTAAAATCATCATACAATAACGTAATAGACTCTCCCTGTTCAGTTCTCCCAAAGAGTTCGATAACAACTCCATCATCCTGGGAACTGTAAGACCCAGATAATATCCTTACCTTTCTTCTCACCTTATCACGATCACTTCGAGACGATCTTTATGATATCTCCATTATTCAATTCATGGTCCCGACCTATAACTCTATCGGTACGGGCATCTATAGCCCTTATAAACCCCTCCCCAATGTCAGAGTGAACTTCAAAAGCTAAGTCCTCTGCAGTGCTTCCATCTTTAACCAAGTACGCATCTGGAAGTACTCTACCTTTTTTATCAGTAAAATTATGTTCATTCTCAACGGGATACACGACTATCATATCTAAGAGTTCGTAAACAGCCTTCTCAAGACACTGCTGGACGCCTAATCCGCCGTTTTCACCCATGAATTTCTTGATCTTATCGAGAGCCTCTATCTGAGCATTAGACATGTTTTTATCTAAAATCTCGAAATTTTCGTCTCCGGGCCTATAATCGATAAGTTCTTTCTCAGAAGCTTTTCGAAGAGCTAACTCAAACTCTGCAGAGCTAGGCTGGGTCATATAATCGAGTTCTCTAAGGTCCTCAATATTTTCTTCCGGAGCCATATCGGATTTATTTGCTGCGATCATCATAGGTTTAGTCATTTTTCTCAAATTAGATGCTAATCTGAAAAAATCCTCCTCATCCCAAGCCCTTACATTCTCCGGCATTTTAGATTCGTTCAATGCCTTTATCACATTCCCTTCCTTGACACCTAAACCAGATAATTGTTTGAAAATCACTTTTTCAAGTTTACCCCCGGTAACTTCTAATCTCCTAGATACCTTCTGCCAGTTTTTTTCTAGAATGCCTTTTATCCAATGATCGATTTCTTTATCCAGAAATTCAACATCTTCAACTGGGTCGTGTTCTCCCACTTTACAAGGTTCCCCCTTTTCATTCGTGCTGCCGCTGGCGTCAACGATATGGATCAAAGTTGATGCTTGTCTTAAATCGTCCAAAAACTTGTTACCGAGTCCTTTTCCAGAATGTGCCTCAGGTACTAAACCAGCTACATCTATAATATTTACAGGTATCATCCTGATACCATCAATGCATGGAGCATTATTTGGAGTACATTCCAATTCTAATTCTTCATGTGGACAGGGTGCTCTTACATAACCAACACCTTTATTGGCATCTATCGTCGTAAAAGGATAAGATGCCATCTCAACATCTGCTCTTGTAGCAGCGTTGAAAAAGGTGCTCTTACCTACATTAGGTTTCCCCACTAGACCTACATCCATGATTTCTACCTTTTACTCTCTATATACTTAGGTAATGTTAAATCCTTTCTTCTAAATCGGCTATAAGTTCCTCGGCTTCTTGGTATTCGCCAGCTATAGACTTCGCTATCTTTGAGTATTCTAGAGCTTTCTTATATTTTCCCTGGTCTCTGAAAATTTTTGATTTTAATAGCCATGCAGGTTCAAAATCATCATTGATACCTATACATTTATCCATCAATCTAGATGCTATTTTATTTTCACCTAGTTTATAGAGTGTAACCCCAAGACCATATATACCTTGTATATCTCTTTCTCTCTCCTTTACGATTTCTTTGAAAATTTCTTTAGCATTTTCATAATCCTCTTTTTCCAAGTAAAGATTAGCTGCTAGAAGTTTTTCCTCCCAGTTTGCACATTCTAAAACATCTAATGCCTCTTCAATATTCCCGTTATCACCCAACAGTCTAGCTAGAGCTATCCGTGCTTTTTTTCCATTTAATTCTAAAGCTTTTCTGTATGATTTCAAAGCTTTTTCAGTGTTCTCTAAACCTTCAAAGCCTTCTCCTCGCAATAAGAATAAATCTTCATCTTCATATTTTTCTAGATATTTATTCGATTCTACAATCGATTCCTTGTATCTTTCTTCCTCGATAAGCATTTTAACTTTTTTTACCATGGCTAAAAGATTTTTTTCATCTCTTTCTACGATGTGATCGAAAACTTCGTATGCCTCATCATACCTTTCTAACCTCCCTAAAAGAGACCCTTTATCGTGAAGGTATTTTATATCATCATACATGTTATAATGGTGTTGATAACCTATCAAAGCCCTTTCAAAGGCCCGTATCGATGAATCGTACTTTTTTAAATCTATCAATATATCTCCTCTAAGTTCCCAGGCCTTCCCGAAATTGGGGTCTAGATCTATCGCTTCTTCCAGAGCCTCTAAAGCTTCTTCATTTTTGCCCATGAACCATAATATTTTAGCTTTTGTATACCATGCTTTTTCATATTCGGGATTTAAATCAAGTGCAAGATCAATCTTTTCTAACCCTTCTTCTGCCTTTCCAGTTTTAGCTAAAGGTAAACTTAGCGCGTAAAGTGCGTAATCAAAATCTGGTTGAATCTCTAATGCCTTCTGGTGATAATAGATAGAATTTTCATAATCTCCTAATTTATCTAATGCGTTTCCTATATTGTTCCATGCGATAGCATAATCTGGATTTACCTCTATAGATTTTACAAAAAAAGGGATAGATTCATCGTATTTACCAAGGTTGTAAAGTGCGTTTCCAAGGTTGTTCCACAATATTTCATTTTCACTATCATATTTAGAAGTACGTCTATAATATTCTATAGCATCTTCATATTCGCCAAGAGTATGGTATAGGTACCCTAGATTATAGAGTGTTGGAGAATATCCTTCTTCGATCTCTAAAGATTTTTTATAACAATTTTCTGCTTCGTCATAAAAGCCTAGAGAGAACAACGCATATCCTTTATTGTTCCAAATCTCATTATCCTCGGTGTTATAGTAAAGATAAGAATCATAAACATCAATAGCATCTTGAAAATTTCCCATATTCAGAAGGACATCACCCTTTCGTTTTATGGCTATTAAATTATCTGGTTCTTTATCGAGAATTTCATCGTATAATTTTAATGATTTTTTATATTGTCCAACCTCTTCAAGTATCTCTGCTTTTCTAATCAAAAGCAATTCTTTTTCTTTTTGAGATACCTTCAATGCTTTATCTGCTGTTTTTATAGCTTTACGTTTCCTCCCCAATGAGATCAAAGTATAAGCTTTATCAAAATATGGACCTTCTTCTTCTGGTTTTAAGCGAATAGCTTTATCGTATGCATCAAGAGCCTTTTTATATTCTCCAATATATCTATATGAATTTGCTAAATTGTACCATCCTGTGAAATATTCCGTATTGATCTCTATAGCCTCTGTATAAGAGTTTATAGCTTTTTCATGTTGTTCTAACGAATCTAGTGCTACTCCCTTATTATTCAAAATCACCTCATTAGTTTCGATTTCAAGTGCTTTGTTATATATTTTGATCGCCTCTTCATATCTCCCTTGATCACAAAGTGAATCTCCTTCTCCAAGGAGAATGTTAGCTTTATCCGAGTTCAGATTGTTGTTTTTAACATCTGGTTCGGTGCTAATCGTCGACACAATAAGGTAATTTGATATCATTTAGGCCGCCGTGTTTATAAAAATAGAATTAAAAAAGAAATAAAAGGTTTTCTGAGGTTTTAAGAATTATACTATTCTTTTTTTACCGGAAGTTTTCTTTTCTTCTTTTTCCTCTATATCTGCACCGCAAGCGTAGCACATCTCTGCATCAGGTCCGAGTTCCGTTCCACACACTGGACATTCGATTTCTTCTTTTCCTTCTTCCTCTTCTTCAGATTCTTCTTCCTCAGCCTCTTCCTCTATTTCCGTACCACATGCATAACATATCTCCGCATCGGGTCCAAGTTCGGTGCCACAG
>SL_8KL_010_SEDDRAFT_10001636_pt1 | contig 19340 bp, 15 predicted proteins | sample SodLakKL_010_SED_4_FD_11160 | JGI IMG/M metagenome (IMG submission 11160)
AGGCCATGCCCCTGGCCTGGGCATATACCGTCCTTTTGGCTTTGCTATACTGGCAGGTTCCCTTCACTGTTGCTGCCGCATCTACCATCCAGGGCTTGATCATTGCCGCAACTCTGCTCTACATAGTTTTTGGCGCTATTTTAATGCTGAACACGTTAACAGCGAGCGGGGCCGTTGGAGTAATGCGCAGCGCCTTTGCCAGAATAACCACTGACCGGCGCATCCAGGTGATTATTGTCGCATGGATGTTTGGCGCTTTTATTGAGGGGGCTTCAGGGTTCGGTACTCCTGCCGCGGTAGCCGCCCCCCTGCTGGTAGTGCTCGGCTTCCCTGCTGCTGCTGCCGTACTTTGTGCCCTGATCATCCAGAGCACGCCTGTTTCTTTTGGTGTAGTCGGTACCCCGGTTCTGCTGGGTGTGGGTTCCGGCCTGGATCACCCCGTTATTCACAACCTGCTTGGTTCGGCTGACATGTACGATCCCCTCTTTATGGCCTATCTCGGCCATATATCCGGTTATATCGGTATTGTCCATGCTATCATCGGCACCTTTATTCCCCTGGTGATGATCCTGATGCTGACCCGCTATTTCGGGCGGGATCGCTCCATTAAAGCCGGTCTGGCCGCAGCTCCCTTTGCCCTTTTTGCCGGACTGATTTTTACCGTACCTTACGCATTAATCGCTAACTTTATCGGGCCGGAGTTTCCTTCACTGATCAGCGCTTTGATTGGTCTGCCGGTTGTGGTGTTTGCCGCAAGAAAAGGTTTTCTCATTCCCAAAGAGCCGTGGGATTTTCCGCCCCGGGAAGAGTGGGAATCCACCTGGCTGGGGGAAGCTAATCGCAATGAACCGGAATTATCCGGCTCTATGAACCTGCTTTCGGCCTGGGCGCCGTATCTTATTGTTGCTTTTCTTCTGCTCCTGACCAGGATCTGGTTACCCTTAAAGGAGCTGCTTTCCGGTCCGTTTTTAACAATACATTTTGATGGCATACTGGGCACACCGATAACCACCTCGGTTCAACCCCTCTACCTGCCGGGAACCATGTTTTTAATTGCTGTAATCTCTGCTTACTTTATCCAGGGGATTAAACCTTTTGCTTTCAGGTGGGCCGTAAGTAAATCTGTTTCAACTGTAGCCGGGGCATCTTTTGCCCTGGGGTTTGCAGTGCCCATGGTGCGTATTTTTATTAATTCCAATCTGAATCTTTCCGGTTTTGAGAGTATGCCCATGGTCCTGGCCCGGGGAACCGCTGACCTGGTCCAGGGTGCCTGGCCGTTTTTTTCACCTTTAATAGGTGCTCTCGGCGCATTTATTGCCGGCAGCAATACCATCAGCAACATGATGTTTTCATTTTTCCAACACCAGGTCGCTACAGAAATCGGCATTTCCGGGGCTTTTGTTGTTGCCCTGCAGGCCGTCGGCGGCGCAGCCGGCAACATGATTTGTGTTCATAATGTCGTGGCTGCCTGTGCTACGGTAGGGCTGCTCGGGGTGGAAGGATTGCTGATCAGGCGGGCCCTCCTGCCCCTTGCTTACTACGTTACTTTTGCCGGGCTGATCGGCATAATCGCCGTCTACTTAATTTAACCCCTAAAACGTCAAGTATTTTAAGGCAGCAGCTTAATGGCTTTCAGGTAGTAGTAAATATGGAGGCCGATATTTAACTGCAGGGCATCGTTGGGTAAGAGGGGATTAAAGCCGGTTAGCTTTTCAATTTGATCCAGGCGGTATTTCATGGTGTGCCTGTGTACGAAAAGCACTTCTGCTGCTTTTTTCAGGCTGCAGTAATGAAGGTAGGTCCTCAATGTCTCCAGCAGTGAGCCGGAAGATTTTTGGTCGTACTCTACCAGCGGGGCAGCAGTTTCACAGTAAATGCTTCTAAGCATCTCCATGTTTTCTGTGTCCATAATTAAGCGGTAGAGGTTCATAGAGCGCAGGGAAACAATATTGGTATGCTCCATCAGTTCAAGGTGAGCTGCCTGCTGGGCTTTATGGGCTTCTGCCAGGGCCTGTTTGATCTTGCCCGGATTGTCGTGCACATTGCTTAAACCAATCCGGATCGTATATCCCGGCACCAGCAGGCTTAACTTATCAAAGAGCCGCCTGGCAACCAGGGTGCTGGAATTGGTTGTTTGCCGGTTCAGGGCTTCTACTTGGATCAACAGGGTTAGAAAGTGATCGGAAGGGCCTATTAAGAAAGGGATATGAAGCTGCTTTAAAAGCTGGGCTGCATTTTGCTCCGCGATGGTAAAAAGATCCTGTGTTGTTTCATCCCCCTGGTCGAGACGCTTGCCCTCTTCATCGCAAATATTAAAATCAATAACCAGGATTGGATCATTCGGTTTTAAGTTATGGCGATCCATCTGGATGGTCAGGCCTTCATGGTTGCCGTCAACTATCAGCTTGTTCCAGAGGTTTTTCATGTCGGCAACCTGGCTTTCCAGGCGGCTGCGTCCAGATGTTTTATCCATGTTGTCTAATTCGATTAATTCACTGCGCAGCAGTTCGTTCATTATCGCCCTGGTCAGGCTCTTGAAGCTGACTCCAGGCGGTATTTCGATTAAGGGGATGCTGTAGTTTTCCGAAAACCTGATGAAAGATGATGGGATCGATTCCAGGTAATGCCCGGTCTGTATAGCCATGGCTGCCAGTTTCCTTGAGGCGAAAAGTTCAACCATGTTGCGCTGCTTATCCTTGCTTTCAACATTAAAACCGTGTGCTGTGGTGATTAAAAATTCTCCCGGTTCAATATGGCTTAAATCGTCAAGGATTTCCAGGATATTAACCCAGTGAATCTCATTTTGCAGGCCGGCCTGGCCGGTCAGCAAACAGCATTGGTCAAAAATATCCATTTTGAGAGCTTCAGCGACTGTAAAAGCCATAGTAAACCTCCGCCAGTAAATAATTAGTCCTTTTAACCTATTCGGCATATCTAGATTACTTCCTGCCGCTTTTATACACTATGTATAAGTTATTGTGAAAATCTTTAGCCTTTCAAGCGAATGACCGCGTAAAGGTTCTTTAGTACACTAAATTTAACTCTAAGAGAAAGTATGCGGGGTTAAAACGATGGCCGAACTTTTCAAGCTGCTTGAGGAATATAACTACCGTGCTGTTGCCATTGTTGGCATGACCAAAAATGTCGGCAAGACAGTAACCCTTAACTACCTGGTTAAAAAGTATGAAGAGCAGGGGTACTGCCTGGGTCTGGTATCGGCAGGCTATGATGGTGAAAGGTTCGACAGACTGACCCTGGAAGAGAAACCACGTATTTATACCCCACAGGGTGCCTTTCTGGCAACAGCGAAAGCCTGTTATGATGCAGCGGAAGCACAGCTTGAATTAATTGAGGAAACCAATCTCTCAACACCACTTGGCCCGGTTTACCTGGCCAGGGTTAAAGAAAGCGGCCTGGTGGAAATGGCGGGGCCGGGCAGTGTGAGCGGGTTAAGAAAGCTACTTGATAAAATGATTTCGCTTGGAGCGGAAAGAGTTTTAGTTGACGGGGCCATTAACCGGATTGCTTCTGCCTCTCCCGACTTAACCGGGGGAGTTATCCTGGCAACCGGGGCTGCACTCGGGCCAACCATGGATGATGTAGTAAAAAAAACCGTGGTCAGGAAAGCCCTTTTTGAAAGCGAGCCTGTTTCCGACAAGCATCTTTACCAGGCTGCAAGCCGGGGCTTAAGCGAAGGTGATGCTGCTATTATCAACAAAAACGCTTCTGACAGTGACCAATATGAAGTTAGACCGGTTAATGCCGAAATTCCCCTTTTAGCAGCCCGCGAGGCCTTAGAGCAGTACAGCCGGGAAACAGAAGCAATTGCTTACGGGGGAGCACTGGTTGACAGCGCCATGAACAATATCTTAAAACTGGAACCCCCTTATCCGGCAGTAATTGTGAAAGATGCCACAAAGATTTTTATATCGGCGGAAAGCTATAACCGTTACACCAGCAGGGGAGGTAAATTGCAAGTTTTGAAGCAGTTAAGCCTGGTTGCGGTAACCCTGAACCCGACTGATCCTGGCGGCAGGGGCTACGACCCGCGGATGTTTTTAGAAAGTATGCAGGAAGCTTTAAAACCGTGTCCCGTTTTTGACTTGATTTACGAAGGCAGTTTGTAAAAAGTAAAACTAATATACCAGGGGAGGAAAGTAACCCGGTGGATAAAAAACTGAATCTTGAACAGAAAAAGGTTGATTTAGCGAGAAACACCGCCGCTAAAATAGCCGATCACCTTCATTCGTGGATCGGCAATTATACTACAACCACAACGGAGAGGGCTGCGGCCCGGCTGCTTGGTATTGACGATGTTGATAAGGGGGATGTACCCCTGGCCAATGTTATGGTTGATAAACTGCAGCAGGCAGGCTGCCTGGATAAGGGCCTGGTGCCCTGGTTAGCCAGGGCGGTTGCTGCCAGGGAAGAGCCCCCGCAGGAGATAGCGGAGAAACTGGCCGACGGACAGCTTTCAGTAGATGAAATTCCCGAGCTTCCCGCAGAAAAGTGGCGGGAAATTGCCGACAGTATGGCGGAAGAAGCAGCTGTAAAAATCAGGGGCACCAGGAACAAAAGGGAGCAAAAAAAGCAGGAAGCCATGCCGCCCAACAAGCCGCTTCTTTATGTGATTGTTGCCACCGGCAATGTATATGAAGATGCAATTCAGGCCAAGGCTGCCGCCCTGCAGGGAGCCGATATAGTTGCCGTAATCAGGCATACCGGCCAGAGCCTGCTTGATTACGTGCCGTATGGTCCAACCAGCGAAGGTTTCGGCGGCACCTATGCTACCCAGGAAAATTTCAGGATAGTCCGTGAAGCTCTGGATGAAGCGGGAGAGGAAACCGGCCGCTATATTCAGCTGGTTAACTACGCTTCCGGGCTGTGTATGCCGGAAATCTCGGTAATGGGCGCCTTCGAGCGGCTCGACATGATGTTAAATGATGCCATGTACGGCATTCTTTTCCGTGACATCAATATGAAACGCACTTTTATCGATCAGCATTTCTCCAGGATGATTAACGCCTATGCCGGCATTATCATCAACACCGGCGAAGATAACTACCTTACCACCGCCGATGCTTACGAGCAGGGACATACGGTGCTTGCCTCCCAGTTTATCAACGAGCAGCTTGGTTTGCGGTCCGGCCTTAAAGAAGAACAGATGGGGTTGGGGCATGCTTTCGAGATTAGTCCAAGTATGGAAGACGGCTTGATGATGGAGATTGCCCAGGCCCAGCTTTGCCGGGAACTGTTTCCCAATTCACCTCTAAAATATATGCCACCCACCAAGCATGTTACCGGAGATATTTTTAAAACCTACCTGGTCAATGGTATGTTCAACCTTGTATCGGTTCTGACCGGACAGGAAATACAGCTACTGGGTATGCTGACCGAAGCTATCCATACCCCCTTTATCAGCGACCGATACTTAAGCATTGCCAACAGCCAGTATATCTTTAATAACGCCCGCCACTTAGGGGATGAAATATTCTTCAAAGAAGGTGGAAAGATTCAATCCCGTGCTGAAAAACTGCTTGGTGACGCCTGTGATATGCTGCAGGAAATCGAGAAGATCGGCCTGGAAGCGGCCATGGAACAGGGCTTCTTTGCCGACATCAAGCGCAGTCAGCAGGGTGGCAAAGGCGGCAGTGGGGTAATTGAGAAACACAAGGATTATTATAACCCCTTCATGGATATATTTTTAAATGGGGCCGAGGCAGGGAAAGGGGGGCAGTCCTGAGATGGATGTTGATTTCAGCAAGGTAAAAGCATATGGTGACACCTTAAATGACGGTTCGATGCAGGTAAGCTTTACCCTGCCGGTTCCGGCCGGTGACGAAGCCAGGGAAGCGGCCCGCCAGCTGGCCTTAAAAATGGGTCTGGAGGCTCCTTCGGTAACCGAAATGGTCGATCTTGGCGCCGGTTTTACTTTCTTCGTGCTTTACGGCAAATGTACTCACACGGTTGACTATGCAGCAATCAAAATACCGAAACGGCAGCAGGAAGTGCTTGATTTTAAACAGATAAATGAATTAATCAAGAATGAACTGGGGCGTAAAGTTGTTGTAGTGGCGGCCTGTACCGGCAGTGATGCTCATACCGTGGGGATAGATGCCATTATCAATATGAAAGGTTACATGGGTGAGTACGGCCTGGAACGTTACCCGCAAATGGATGCCTACAACCTGGGCAGCCAGGTGCCGAACGAAGATCTTCTGGCCAAGGCAATTGAGCTAAAAGCCGATGCTGTTCTGGTATCCCAGGTTGTTACCCAGAAGAATATTCACCTGGAAAACCTGACCGAGCTGGTCGAACTGGCAGAAGCCGAGGGACTACGGGATAGAGTTTTGCTGATTTGCGGTGGTCCACGGATTTCGCATGAACTGGCCATTGAGCTCGGCTACGATGCCGGTTTTGGTCCTGGAACTTTGCCCAACCATGTTGGTTCATATATTGCCGCCGAATTGATTAGGCGGGAGAAAACTGAAGAGTAACAGGATAAACAGGGCATCCTTCCAGGCTGCCCTGTTTTAGTGGGAGGTGATTTAAGGGAATTAGTTTGTAAGGCAGTTTGGTTTGAACTAGCAGTGAAAAAAGTTTAATGGAGGTTTTATTATGTCTGCTGAAGTAAAAACTGAAAAGGACAAAAGACCAAGTTTTGCCGGTGCATTATTTGTAATTCTGTTTCTTTGTGTGGCTCTCTTTGTCCAGGTCTTTGTGATTGATGAAGCATGGGTAACTCATATTACATTGATCTTAGCCAGCGTTGTAGCGATTATAGTTGCTACCCAGTCCGGATATACCTACAAGGAATGCCAGGATGCCATTTTATACGGCTGCAGTATTGCCATGCTGCCCATGTTAATCCTGATGATGATCGGGGTTCTCATCGGTTCATGGATCCCGGCCGGTGTTATTCCTTCCCTGATTTACTACGGGATGCTTATTCTTACCCCGACGATTTTCCTGGCAACTGTTTGCCTGGTTTGTGCAATAGCGTCAGTGGTTACAGGTAGCTCCTGGACCACGGGAGCAACTTTCGGTGTTGCTTTCATGGGTATCGGCATGGGCCTGGGCATTCCCGCAGCGATGACTGCCGGGGCTGTTATATCCGGAGCGATATTCGGAGATAAAATGTCTCCGCTATCCGACTCAACCAACCTCGGGGCCGCTGTCGGTGAAGCCGATCTCTTTGATCACATTAAGAGCATGATGTATACAACCATTCCGGCCCTGGTTATATCCCTTATTATTTACGCTATTATGGGCTTCCAGTTTGCAGGAGGGACGATTGATGCAGAACAGATTAGCGTGGTTCTGACAGGATTGTCTGAGAATTTCTCGATCAGCCCACTTAACTTCATTCCACCAATTATCGTGGTAATCCTCGCTGTAAAGCGCGTACCTGGTCTTGCAGTAATGATTATTGCTTCCCTGATCGGTGCGGCCTTTGCCATGATCTTCCAGGGATTCAGCCTGGCAGAAATGCTGAACTTCATGAATTACGGTTACGTATCTGCTACCGGCGTGGAAGCGCTTGATGATCTGCTCAGCCGCGGTGGTCTGCAGAGCATGATGTGGACAATTTCCCTCGGTTTTATTGCCCTTTCCTTTGGTGGGATTTTGGAAAAAACCAAGATGCTCCATGTTCTGCTTGAAAAAATGGGTGCACTGGTCAGCAGTGTTGGCGGCCTGGTTACAACCCATGTTCTTTCCGGAATTGCGGTTAACCTCTTCTCGGCCAGTCAGTACATGGCGATCATTATTCCCGGCCGGATGTACCGCCCGGCTTACAAAAAGCAGGGACTATTACCGCAGGTTCTTTCCAGGACTTCCGAGGACTCGGGAACTGTCTTTTCACCCCTGGTACCCTGGGGGCTTTGTGGTGTGTTCTTCTACGGCTGCCTCGGTGTGCCGACAATAGAATACATTCCTTACACCTTCCTTTCCTTCCTGGTCCCGATTATTGCGGTCATTTACTCATGGGTCGGTTTTGCCATGTTTAAAGAAGGCGATATCAAGAGTGTCAGCCAGTATAGGGATGACGACGAGGAGCTTGCAGTTTAAAGAGAGAAATTTCCGGAATTGCCGGGGGAGGCTTTCTCCCCCGGAATTATCCGGTTTAACAGCACCTGTACAGCAACGAAAAGGGCAAGGGGACAGTACATATAAAAGTTTATATCTGCAGGGCTGTTATGGTTTGGAATAAAGGAGGTTTTATAAATGCCCGTTGATCAGAAAGCGTTTGAGAAAGCTTTAAAGCTGATCGACAAGGAAGATATGGTTAAACTTCTTAAAGAGCTGGTCAGCATCAAAAGCCCTTTTTTTGAAGAAGCTGAAATAATTGACTACCTGCGCGGCCGCATGTCTTACTATAACCGCCTGGAAACAAAAATTCACCGCTACGAAGAACCAGACATTACCGGCTTCAAAGGAGAAAACTTAATTGTTAAGCTTAAGGGAACAGGCGGCGGGCCCAACCTGCTCATTAACGGGCATGTTGATACCGTGCCTCTCTGCGACGGCTGGACAGTTGACCCTTACGAGGGTGTGATTAAAGACGGTAAGCTTTACGGGCTGGGCGCTCTCGATATGAAATCTGGCATAGTTTCCTCCGTCTTCCTGCTCGAAGCCCTGGTTGAAGCGGGAATCGAGCTTAAAGGCGATATAGTTTTTACCGCGGTCAGCGATGAAGAGGGGCCGTTCGGGCTGGGCACCCATTATACGATCATGGATGGGATTACCGATAACTGTGACCTGTGCATTATCCCCGAACCATCAGGCCCTTTTGCTCCGGGCAATGAAAAGTTCCCCTGTGTAGCCTTAGGCAGCCGGGGCACCGCAGTTTACCATGTTAAAGTCAAGGGTAAGTCTGCCCACGGAGCTACCCCGGAAAAAGGGATTAACGCAGTGGAAGATGCTGCCCGCGTCATTAACGCAGTTAGCGACAATCTTGACCTGGGTGAACATCCCCTGCTCGGCAAGGGCACGATGTGCATCACTAACCTGAAGGGCGGGGAAAAATACCTGCTCGTTCCTGAAGAGGCCAGCTTTACAATTTACCGCCACACCGTTGAAGGGGATGCTGATCAAGCCCTGCGTGAAGTAACAGAGATAGTTGACAGTCTGAACCTGGAAAGCGAAGTGGATATTAAACTGCGTGACCTGCCCCACCCGGAGGCCTACTTCCTGCCCTGGACCATTGAGGAAGATACCGACCTGGTCCAGTCCCTGAAGCGCGGTAGCAAGGATGTTCTCGGCAAGGAGATGCAGACTACCTATTTCCGCTCCGAATCTGATGCCAATCATATCGCACCCAGGTTGAAAATACCCACGGTGCTATTTGGCCCTGACGGAGCTAACTTCCACGCATCCGATGAATATGTAGAAATAGATACCATGGTTGATACTACCCGGATCATGCTTTACACAGCATTAGATCTGCTTTCTTAAAGAATATAACTCCTACTTTTTGCCCTGCTGTTCATTATAAACAGCAGGGTTTTTTCTATCTTGCGACGACTTCAAAATTTCCAAAGGGTTGATGTAATGTCAATCGAAGTATATAATAACTGAAATAAAACTCAGTACTTTAATTGCCATAACTCTCATGAACAAATCCCTGATATTTGTGCCTGGCTTGTATTAAGCTTTGTTTGCAGTATGATCAGGAAAGACCTTGATTTAATCATTAAACCGGGAGGTGGTTGCGGGGTATTTTAATAGCAGTTTTTTTAGGGGTTCAACAATAACTAAGGAGTGATACTTTATTATGTTAAACCAGAGAAATTTGATTATTTTTGTTCTGCTTACGGTAGCACTATTGTTTGCAGTTGCCGGCTGCGGTGAACCGGGTGAGCCGGATGAGCATATCGGCCCTGAAGATGAAGAAGAATTGGAACCGGATGCAGATGATGATGAAGCTGCACCCGAAGGTGACGGTAGCCTGCAGAGAGTCTTAGATGCCGGAGAGCTGGTTGTTGTCGGCAGTGGTGGCTACCCGCCTTTTAACTTCTACGGTGAAGAAGATCCCGATACCCCGATCGGCTTTGATGTTGATACAGGTAAGGCTATTGCCGAGCGCCTGGGTGTTGAACTGGTCTATGAAACCTCCGATTGGGACGGTTTGCCTGACGGCCTGAGGGCCGGTCGTTACGACGCTATCCTCGGCAGTATGGGTATTACCCCTGAACGCCAGGAGATCGTCAGCTTTACCATTCCCTATTATTATTCCGGGGCCCAGCTTATTGTTCGCGAAGATTCCGGAATTACCGGTCCTGATCAAGTCGAAGGCCTTGATATTGGTGTTATCACCGGTGAAACTTATGTTGACGATGCCCTGAACCTGGGTGCCAATGATGTTCACTATGCGGAAGTTAACACGATCCTGCTTGAAGTACTGGGCGGCAGGATTGAAGGTATGATTACCGACCGCCTGGTGGCAATTCGTGGTATGGAAGAGATCGCCGGTGGCGATGAACTGATCCTGGCCGGTGATTTAATCAGGACTGAAGAGATCGCTATCGCTTTTCGTCCGGAAGATGTTGAACTTAGAGAGAAAGTAACAGAAATACTGGAAGAACTGCATGCTGACGGAACTATGACTGACATCAGTATGGAGTGGCACGGTACTGATATTACCAAGCCTTAATTTAGATGCACAGGCGCGGGCTGTAACAGGCCCGTGCCTTTCTATTTTCCCCGGCCTGCCCCGGGGTTTATAATGGGGTTTTCCGGATTTAAGGAGTTGAGTTAATGTTAGATCTTCCCTGGGATTTTACAGCAATAGCAAGATACTTCCCCGGTTTTTATGCCGCAGCATTACTAACTTTACAGATCACTTTCTTCGGGATCCTGGTCGGTCTGGTCCTGGGTCTGGTAACCGGTTTGATGCGCTTATCTACTTTTAAAATTCTTAACCTTCCGGCCAAGGGCTATATCTGGGTGATCAGGGGTACTCCACTGCTGCTGCAGTTGATGATCATTTATTATGGCCTGATCGACCTGGTTAACATAGACAGGATGCCGGCCGCCATTATCGGCCTGGGTGTGCATAACGGCGCCTATATTGCCGAGATCTTTCGGGGGGCGATCCAATCCATTGAAAGGGGTCAGCGTGAAGCGGCCCTGTCCCTGGGCATGACCCCGACCCAGGCCATGATTCGGGTGGTTCTGCCGCAGGCTTTTAAAAGGTCGGTGCCCGCACTCGGTAACCAGTTTATTATTGCCCTTAAAGACTCATCCCTGGCCAGCGCCATTGCCGTGCGCGAACTGCTGTTGCGTGCCCGGCAGATGGGTTCTTCGACCCTGATGATGCTCGAAATGTTAATGATTGTCGGTATCTATTACCTGATGATGACTACTGTCCTTACTCTCCTGGTAGGCCGGGTCGAAAAGCGCCTCCAGGTTAGTGATTACCGGGATTAGAGGTGTTAACCGCAGATGATAAAAATCAGAGAATTAAATAAATGGTTCGGTGACCTTCACGTCTTGAAGGATGTTGACCTGGACGTGGCAGAAAAAGAAGTTGTCGTCGTTATCGGGGCCAGCGGCTCAGGAAAAAGCACCCTGCTGCGCTGTATAAATTTCCTGGAGTTTGCCCAGAAAGGGCAGATCTTCATTGATGGTAAAGAAACTGATTCCAGGAGTAAGAAGCTGCACCTGGTGAGAATGGAAGTGGGTATGGTATTCCAGCACTTTAACCTGTTCCCCCACAGAACAGTGATGGGCAATGTAATTGAGGGGCTGACCCAGGTTAAAAAATTGCCCCGCGAGCAGGCGCTCGGCCAGGGTCGGGAGCTGCTCGAAAAAGTAGGTCTTTCCGATAAGGCCGATGTTTACCCGGCCATGCTCTCCGGGGGTCAGAAACAGCGTGTTGCCATTGCCCGGGCCCTGGCCATGAAACCGAAAATTATGCTATTCGATGAACCTACTTCCGCCCTTGATCCCGAGCTGGTTGGTGAGGTGCTTCAGGTCATGAAAAACCTGGCCCTTGAAGGGATGACCATGATGGTAGTCAGCCACGAGATGGGTTTTGCCCGTGAAGTGGGTGACCGGGTTATCTACATGGACGAAGGCCGGATTATAGAAGAAGGCTTACCCGACGAGCTTTATAAAAACCCGCAGCATGAGCGGACCAAATCCTTTTTAGCCCGACTGCTTTAGCAGTGAAGCTAAAAACGGCATGGGTAGTCCCGGTTTTAAATTGTTGCTGAATAATTAATTGCTATATGGTAAGATATATTTGTCCGGTCACCTGCAAAACCAGGCCGGGCAATATTTTTGTGAGGATTCATATGAGCGATAAAGCACTTAATAAGCAAACCATCCTGGCAGACGTTTCGCTGTTCTTCGTAGCAATATTCTGGGGCTCCAACTTTGTGATTATGAAAGAGGCCCTGGAAATTATCGAGCCCTTCACCTACCTGGGCCTGCGCTTTACCCTGGCCGCCCTGCTGCTGGCCCCTTTCTTCTGGAGAAGGCTCGCCAGGGCCAGCGTAAGTGACTACCTGGCAGGCTGTGTGATCGGCTTTTTCCTTTTTGCCGGCTTTGCCACCCAGACCGTCGGCCTGCTTTACACCACCCCGGCCAAGTCCGGTTTTATCACCGGCATGGCGGTGGTAATCGTGCCCTTTATGTACTACTTCGTTACCCGGATAACACCGGGCTGGATTGCCACCCTGGGTGCTGTTCTTGCTGCTTTTGGCCTCTACTTCATGTCTGTAGATGAAGTAACCGGTTTTAATATCGGTGACGGTTTAACCCTGATCTGTGCCTTCCTTTTTGCCGCTCATATCATATATATCTCTATATATGTGAAGAAGAGCGATCCAATAGTTTTAGCCGTTTCCCAGATAGCTTTCACCGGCATCGCCAGCTTTGCCGTGGCTTTTGCCTTTGAACCGGCAGAAATAATGCTTCATCAACCCCCGCTGATCTGGGGAGCTATTCTTTATGCCGTGGTATTTTGCACTATCGGTGCTTTTGTCACCCAGACCATCGCCCAGCGCTATACCCCGCCAACCCATGCTGTTTTAATCTTATCCCTGGAAGCGGTCTTCGCCGGTCTCTTTTCCTACCTTTTCTGGGATGAACTATTCACCCCGCAGAAACTGGGCGGAGCCGCCCTTATCTTCACCGGTATCCTCATTACCGAAATGCGCCCCTTCATTGCAGCCAGGCTGGCAGCCAGGCGGCGGGTATGATTCCACAGAAAATATATTTTAGTAGTGAGAAGTAATTTTTAAATATTTATCCTTCATGTGTCACTTGTGTTAAACATATCTTTGTTATAATATTCATAACACATTCCATCAAATATTTTCTGTGGAGGCATAATTTGCAGGATAAAGTTGAACGGGATTTCAGTAATATAGTTGAAAGTATTAGTGAACCTGCTGCCCTGCATAAGATTATCCTGGACAGCAGGAACTTTCCTGTCGATTATGTTTGCCAGGAGATTAACAGTGCGTACGAAAAGCTTTTTAATGTTAAACGAAACCAGGTTATTAATAAAAAAGCTTCAGAATTGTTGCCCCGACTTAAAGCAAGGGGCGGTAGCTGGCTGGATACTTTTGCTAAGGCAGCTTTAACGGAGCAAAAAAATCAGATTGAAAGCTATTCCAGCCAATTGAAGCGCTGGTTTGAGATAACTGCTTACCAGGTGCACCCCGGTTACTTTATTACTATTTATAAAGATATTAATAAGTTCAAGCAGGTTCAGCAGGCTAACCGCAGCTTGCTCTCTATTCTTGACAATATTGATGCCTTGATCTACGTTGCTGATTTGCAAAGCTACGAGATTATTTATATGAATCAGTACGGGAAAAAGATCTGGGGCGATGCAGAGGGCAAAAAATGCTGGCAGGTCATCCAAAAGGATCAGACCGGCCCTTGTAAGTTTTGCACCAACGGTAAGCTNCTGGATGAAAATGGCGAACCGGCAGGCACNGTTAAGTGGGAAGTTTTTAACACCATTAATAACAGGTGGTATGAATGCCGNGATACNGCCATTCACTGGATTGACGGACGTTTAGCCCGTCTGGAAATAGCTACTGATATNACTGAGCGCAAAGAAATCGAAGACAGGGTCCGNTATTACAGTTTTCGCGATCAGCTTACCGGCCTTTATAACCGTCACTATTTTGAAGAGGAACTAAAAAGGCTTGATACTGAGAGGCAGCTGCCTCTTGGTGTTATAGTCGCTGATATCAATGACTTAAAGCTGGTCAATGATATCTATGGCTATGCCAAGGGAGATAAGTTTATAACCGGTGCTGCGAAGATGATTAAAAAATCATGCCGTAGTGAAGATATTGTTACCCGCTGGGGTGGTGATGAATTTGTTATCCTACTGCCCCAGGTAACATCGGAAGAACTGCAGGCAGTAGTTGAAAGGTTGCATCGCAACAGTCTCGAGATGCAGATTAACGATCTGCCATTTTCTATGGCTTTCGGGACAGCTTTAAAAAGCAGGCCGGAACAGTCAATGATTGAATTTCTGCAAACAGCTGAAAAACAGATGCGCAGTAATAAAAATGCAGAGAATAAAGTAGTTAAGGCTAATCTGCTTAAAGCCCTTTATAAGCAGTTGGAGCAGAAAAGTAATGAGTCTGTGAGGCATATCAAAAGGCTGCGCAGCCTGTCCCTAACTATCGGCAAAGGGTTAAACCTTTCCAAAGAAGAATTAAACAAATTATCCAGCCTGTCAGTGTTACATGATATTGGTTTAATTCAGCTGGTTGAAGATACTCTGTTAAAAACAGATAATCTGTCTGTACGGGAATGGTCAATGATAAAGGAGCATCCCAGGGAAGGATGGAAAATTGCCCGGGCTACCAGGGATTATGCCCATATTGCCGAAGATATCTTAAGCCACCACGAATGGTGGGATGGAAGCGGTTACCCCCGGGGTTTGAAGGGCGAAGAGATTCCCCTGCTGGCCAGGATTATTGCTATCGCTGACGCTTATGAAGTTATGACCGGTGGCAGGCCATATAAAAAAGCGCTGAGCCAAAAGCAAGCGCTCAGAGAACTGAAAAAAGCCGCTGGAACACAGTTCGACCCGGAGTTGGTCAAACTGTTTATTAAAGATATAGCAGAAGGAAAACATCCTTGCCTTCTAAGTTCCAACAGCTAGGAATGTTGAAGCTTTTATATGTTAAAATAAAAAGTAGCTTTGCTAAATGGTTGAGGCATTTTTCTGATGCCTTTTTATGTCTGGGGATATAATTACCGGTGAATTTCAATCCTGATTTGTTAAAATCTGAGCGTTATCTATACCTGTGCTGGGCAATGTGGATCTGCCTGGTGCTGCTTCATTTAATCACCACTTTTCACCGTGTATCATTTAATGTTGTAGCCGACCTGTTAACGGCAGAATTTGCCCTGACCGGGGCAGGTCTTGGCAACCTGGCTGCCGCTTATACATATATGTATGTAATAATGCAGATTCCCGGGGGCATGCTGGTCGATCGTCTTGGCCCGAGACGAATTGCTTTCCTGACAGGGGCTTTAATGGCGGCAGGGTCAGTATTGATCGGTATANCACCAGGTTCAGGTGTGGTTTTTCTAGGCCGCCTGCTAATTGGACTTGGTGGCTCGGTAATTCTTATCAATATCTTTAAGTTCCAGGCTTCCTGGTTTTCTCCGTCCAGGTTTGCCACCCTGTCCGGCCTGGCAATTCTCTTTAGTGGTTCAGGCGCTTTGCTGGGGGCTACCCCGCTGGCCCTGTCAGTTGATCTGATTGGTTGGCGCAGCTCATTTATAATGGTTGGAGCTATTACCGGCCTGGTGGCCATAGTTAGCTGGTTATTAGTTCGCAATAGCCCCGCTGACTGTGGTAATAATATTAATCCATCTGGTATTGTCAGTGAAAGCTCTAGGGGTGAGGTAAGCGGGCAAATTTCTTTAAAGAAGATTGCCCGGGTTTTGACAAATAAGCGGTTACTACCGCCTTTTTTTATTAATTTTGGTGTCTTCGGCGGTTTCATTGTTTTTTCAGGAACCTGGGGTGTGTCTTACCTGGTGCATATTTATGGGGTGAATGTAGCGCAGGCATCGAGCTATATGATGCTTATATACTTAAGTTATATGGCTGGTGCGCCTATAGCCGGATGGTTGTCAGACCGAACCGGTTCGAGGAAAGTGCCGGCAGTACTATTAACCTTCTCCAGCGTGCTCTTCTGGCTGTTTCTTTTTGCCTGGCCCGGAGGAATCCTGCCCCTGGGGTTTATTTATATCCTATGTGTAATGCTAGGCCTTGGTGCTGCCTCTTCTATCTTAAGCTTTCCCATGGCAAGAGAGGTAAGTCCGACCGGATTTACCGGGTCAGTTACAGCAGGAGTTAATTTAGGCATTTTCCTGGGACTGGCAATTCTGCAGCCTCTTTTTGGGTTTATCCTTGACCTTGGATGGGCGGGAACGGTTATTGACGGTGCTCGCATCTATACCATTGAATCCTACCGTTACGGCTTCCTGGTTTGCCTGCTCTTTGCAATCACTGCATTTGCAGCGGCACTCATCTACCGGGAGCAGTAATTAGCCTGCTACTACTGGGTTGTACTGATCATACGCTAAAATAGTAATCTGTAGCTTAATAAATATATCCTGAAATAAAAGAAAGCCCGACATATGGAGGTCAGGCTTTAAGATTATGTGTGAACGGTTCTCATTAAAACAGCTTGAACCAGTCAGTGAGTGCTCCGTCACCAGGAGCCAGATTATCCATGCTGAAGGACTCTTCAATGGTTGCTTCGCCTACTACCGACATATCTTCGTATAAGTAACCGTGTGACCAGGGGCTGCTGATATCGATGTATCGGCTCAGTTTGCCCCCTGTAGTATGAGCAAGCTGTTCAATGTGGAAATAGCTGCCTACATAGTCTTCACCTTTGACAACTTTTGTTGAGCCGTCATCATCTTCGACTAAACCGAAGGAATTTTTATCTACCTGATCGGCACTATCTTTATCAACATCCCCGTCATAGGGACCGTGTGCCGCCTCGAAGTTTTGCTGCAGGGTTGCAGATTCACCGGGCTCAGCTGTAACCTGCACAGCCCAAATCTGGCCGGAAAGCATGTTTTTCCTACTAAGATTGTCCTGCTCAGAAGAGTCAAAACTAAAACCGCTGGTCAGCAGTGCGGCCATTGTTAATATACATATTAATGGAGCGATCTTGATTTTTTTTGTCATGACTGTTTAGCTCCTTTGTTGAGAGNAATATTTCAACACTCCCTNATCTGAGAATACCACATCACGACTCTTTTTTCAATTGCTGTGTCTTTTCCCGGGTATTATGATAGCATTAGATTAAACTTAAGGACTCTTCCACATTATAACAGTTATCTTTTTAATCTATTGGAGAGGTGATCTCTTTTGTACAAGCTATCAAGCTGGCTTTATCGTGTCTCAGGTGCTCCGATATTGCTGGTGGCGATCCTGGTTTTTGTTGCTTTCATGGTGCTGGTTTTGCCCAACATGGCCGGGCAGCTTGGTGAAATAACCGGTGTGGATGTTTCTCCGGATACATCGTTTATCTACTCTTCAACGGACCTCTACGAAATGGCTGAAGCTTATGGTGAAGAAGGGCGGGCCTACTATATTTATTCCCGTTTTACCTTTGATGTGGCCTGGCCGCTCGCTTATGTGTTCTTTCTGGCCGTGACAACTTCATACCTCTACCGTAATCATTCACCCGGTAAAAGCTGGAAACTGGTTAACCTGCTGCCCCTGGTGGGAGGGATATTCGACTTCCTTGAAAACAGCGCAGCTTCCCTGGTAATGTATCGCTACCCACTTGAAACACCGGTTGTTGCCACTCTTGCCCCTGTTTTTACTTTCATCAAGTGGGTTCTAATTGTCTTAAGTTTTGCTGTTCTAATTATCGGGCTGCTGCTAAAAGTGAAAAACTTTATAAAGGTTATGAGGACCAGCTAAAGCCTAATTTCCAAATCTTGTTTTTTACGCCTGAGAAGACTCTAAAGCTGGCAGAAATCTTTATCTTCCAGGGTCAGCTCTGCGATTTTCAATTTATTGAATTCATCCCTGCCTGTGGCAGAGGCTGCTTCCTGTTTACCTGTTCTCACTGGCAGCAGCATGATATAATTTAATTGCAGCATTTTGGAAAGTCGGAATGCTTTAACCCCTGGAGGAAAGGAAGAGCGGCATGCCCTGGTTTAAAACCTTCCTGTTTTTACTTATTGTAACATCCTCCTTAATCATTTTTAGCGGATGCGGGCTGCTTTTAGAAAAGCCGGGTAATGCTGAACCGGTTTTAGCTAGTACAGAATTGCCCGAATGGCTTAAACTTTCCCATCGCCAGGCCGGTCCCTTAAATTTCGAATATGTGCCGCTCGATCCTTATGAAATAGAAAAGGCTTCAGGAGAAGAGGAAGAAATTAATGATGAACAGGAGGCCGCTTCAACCGGCTCCGGCAGTAGTTATAGGCCGAACCCGACTGGCAGTCCCTATGCACCGGGTACACTCGATGATATGATCTGGCAGCAGAAACAAAGAGACAAGCAGTAGTAATCTCCCCATATCTACCTTAAAATTATTTAGCATAACCGGATTCCCCATTTAATTGACCCCTGCTGATGGGGACTTTTTTATTTCCATGTCTGTACTTAACGTTCACTTCAGTTTTCTTCAGCAGGCCGAACAGTGCTAGCCGAAATAGGTTGTTTACTTTGGCTTATTCGGCCTGACCCTGAATTCTATAACATGAGAAGTAGCATATTTAACGAAAGTAAAATTTGAAATATGGGGATTCTAAACAGGAAAAATGGGGAGTTTTCTTTGACAATATGGGGAGTTTCCCCATGGGATAATTTCTTTGTAGGGTTTATTCTTTTAATAGAAAGATCTATATGGCGGCTATTGGAGTCGCTTTAAAACGATGCGCTTACAGTCCAGAATCAGCTGGACTGTAAATACTATTCTATTTTTATATTAAGCTGCTCAATCCGGATGCCGCTTTTTGAGGAGGGGTTTATGTATAAAACAAATCTAACTGGTCTTAATAAATATACTTGTGAAATTAATTACACTCGAAGGAGGATTGAAAAATGAGTTTAAGATTTAAGTTAATAGCGCTATTTTTATTAATCGGTATAGTGCCGCTGGCAGCAATCGGTGTTATCAGTTATGTTATGGCCAGTCAGAATATAGAAGATGAAGTTTATTCGGCCATGGAAATGTTCGCCGGCCTGGCCGATGATCAGATGGGGCAATATTTTGCTGAAAGAGTAGGCGATGCCCAGGTTTTAGCAACTACCAGTGATGTCTATCAAAGCCTGAATATATTAGAGGGAAGAGAATATATGGGGCAGGTTA
>SL_8KL_010_SEDDRAFT_10001637_pt1 | contig 19334 bp, 23 predicted proteins | sample SodLakKL_010_SED_4_FD_11160 | JGI IMG/M metagenome (IMG submission 11160)
TCAACCAGACCCGCAATTCTTAAAAAACTATCACAAAGACACTACGTAACCCAACAAAAAGGATACAAACCAAGTAAAGTAGCATTCGCAGTCATAGATTCACTTGAAAACCACGCAGAAGAAATAACCAGGCCAAAAATGACCGCGAAACTCAAAAAAGAAATAGACGAAGTAAAACAAGGAAAAAAAGAAAAGAAAAAAGTAGTGAGCGAATCCAGACAAATGCTCAAAAAAGTACTGAAAGAACTCGAAGAAAACAGAGACAAAGTCTCGGAAGAACTACAAAACGCGCTCAAAAAAGAAGAGAACATGGGAAAATGCGATAAAGACGATTGTAACGGTCAACTAGTAATAAGAAGGAGTAGAAGAGGCAGCAGATTCATAGGATGCAGCAACTACCCTAAATGCACAAATACGTATCCACTACCCCAAAAGGGGAAAGTGGAGCCACTGAACGAAGAATGCGAAGAATGCGGATCACCAAAAATAAAGGTAATCAAGAACAGCGGAAAGAGCTACGAGATGTGCCTGGATCCCGACTGTTCCACAAAAGATGACTGGTAAAGATAAAAAACCTGATTAAGATGCCCGAAATAGAGATAGATCCCAATAAAAAAATAACGAAGAATGCTGCAAAGTACTACGAAAAGAGCAAAAAGTACAAAGAGAAGATAGAAGGAGCTAAAGAAGCTATAAAAGAAACAAAGAAACTCATAAAAAAAGCCAAAAAGAAAGAACAGCAAAAAGAAAAACAACTAAAAAAGATAAAGAGAAACGACGAATGGTACACCAAGTTCCACTGGTTCAAAACAAGCAACGATCATCTAGTCATCGCTGGAAAGAATGCCGACCAAAACGAAGAAGTGGTCAAGAACTACATGGAAGAAGAAGATCTCTACTTCCACGCGGATGTGCAGGGAGCACCATCAGTAATACTCAAAAACGGAAAAAAGGCCGAAGAAAAAGACATGGAGCAAACAGCAGTATTCGCTGGAAGCTACTCCTCAGCCTGGAAACAAGGAGTGGGAACAGCGGACGTCTACCAAGTAGCACCAGACCAAGTAAGACTGGGAGCGGAATCCGGAGAGCACATGGGGAAGGGATCATTCATGATAAAAGGAGAAAAGAACTACTACAGAAACACCGAACTAGAGATCGCGTTCACGGTCCAAGACAGTGAGATAAGAGTAGCTCCACCACGTACATTCAAAGAAAAAGGAATAAACGAACAAAAACTCGTGCTGCTCCGGCCGGGAGACACCGAGAAAAACAAAGCCAGCAAACAGATCAAGAAAAAACTAATACAGAAATTCAACGTGAAGATAGATCTAAACTGGATACTCGAGAGAATGCCACCTGATGGTTGCCTTGTTAAATAAGTTATTTAAGTGATTGGTTCGTTTGGTAACCGTGGTTGGTATGAATAACTCGGTTTTTAGGAATGAACAAACTAGGAATCTCACGATTTTAGGGTTGATCATAGCTATTGCTGTGGTAATTGCCATTTCCTTGAACCTCTTATTCCCTTTTTCCTACAGGATAAGCAATTGTAGAGAACTGCAAAATATAAGATACAATCCTTTTGGAGATTATAGATTGACTCAGGATATAGACTGCAGTGATACTGTGAACTGGAATGATGGGAAGGGATTCGAACCGATCCTTGAGTTTAGAGGGTCTTTTGATGGACAAGGATATGAAATAAGTAACTTGTATATCAACAGGACGGAGGGAAGAAAGAACTGGTTTATTGATCTACCTGGTCTCTACATTGATTACCCTGATGGTAGATTTGTTGGATTATTCGCGATTGCATACAATGCCACTATCGAGAATGTTGGATTAGTAGATGCTGATATAACAGGGAATTCAAGTGTTGGTGGTTTAGTTGGAACTAGTCAACACTCATCCACTATCTCTAATAGTTATACTACTGGAGTGATAGAAGGTGATTTTTACATTGGTGGGATGGTTGGAATGAATACCGATTCAAAAGTTTTGGATAGCTATTCAACTGCCTCTATGAGAGGAATTACTGGTATTGGGGGTTTAGCCGGTCTTAATAGTGATTCTGTTTTGAATAATACCTATGCCACTGGAGCTGTGGAAGGAGAAGATTGGGGTATCGGTGGTCTAGTTGGGCAGGGAGGTGGAGATGTTTCTAATAGTTATGCTACTGGAACAGTAAAGGGAGAAGAAGAACTAGGGGGATTGATCGGTTCCGGTGATGAAGAAGATGTTGAAAGCTCTTATTGGGACATTGAAGCCAGTGGAATGGAAGAAAGCGATGGAGGCACTGGTTTAACAACTGATGAAATGCAGACCAAGTCAACATTTACAGATGCTGGTTGGGACTTCGAAGAAACCTGGTACATAACCGAAAATAACTACCCTGATCTTCAGTGGAATAAATGATTAAAATAAATAGATCAATTTTTCAATATCGAGAGAATGCCTCCGAACGGATGCCTTGTTAAGTAAAAAATTGGAGCACTACATTATGACAAGTGTCATAAGAAGAGTATGATAAATGTAACCAAAGAAATATAAATGACAAGTGTCATAAAAAACATATGACAAATGTCATAAATAAATAAGTTATGAAGAAAATGTAAGAGGAAAAATAAAGATAGGTCAATATGAGAACAGAAAAACACCTTGAGAGCTTAAGAGAAACTTTAGACGAAATACAATCAGCATTAAAAGATCCAAATGGATTAGAAAGCCATCAAAGAAGATTAGCATTCATGCTATCCACAGGTGCAGCTGAATTAATTGAACTGTATTTCCATAGATTAGGGATAATGAAGCCAGGAGCTCGAATAAAACACAGCTGGCTCAGAAGAAAAAACCCAGAGGAAAAGCTACGAAACCAAGTTACAGGAGACCTAGACCAAGTAGAAGAACTGGAAAAAATCATAGAGAAAATGCGAATAATTGAAAAAAGCCGAAACGACATAGCCTACGGATCACCAATCCAAGACGAAGAAGAACTAGAAAACAAAATAGATCAATTCCTGGAGATAAAAGAAATAATCGAACGGAAAACAGGTGAAAAAATTGAATAAAAAACTAAACCAAGAACTCAAAGCCTACGCCTCCAGATTCACATCCTACCTAATTCAAGAACTAGGAGAAAAAATACAGGAAGTAGACCATATTATCCTGTACGGATCCGTAGCAAGAGAAACCGCTGACTCTGAAAGCGACATTGACCTATTCATAGATACAAAAGCAGACTTAAAAGAGAAGATTGAAGATCTCCTAGAAGAGTTCCGCAAAACCAGAGACCATAGAATATACAGAGCAAAAGGAATCAACAACGAAATAAGACCAAAGATCGGAGAGCTAAAAAATTGGAAAGAACTACAAAGAAGCATTATCTCCACAGGAAAAGTGCTCTGGGGAGACTTCAAAGCCACTGAAAGACCAATAGACACAAAGCACAGGATCCTAATATACTGGGGGAACATAGGAAAAAGCAGATCCTCCTTCCTAAACAAACTCTACGGATTCAAAACTAAAGGAAAAAAAAGAAAAGGACTACTCGAAGAATGGAACGGTAAAAAAACAGGAAAAAGCTCTATACTAATACCATTCAAACATAAGAAAGAAGCTTTTGACCTGCTTGAAAAACACAATGTAGATGCAAAGACCATAGAGCTATTCACAACTGATTAGAGATCAAGATAGAAAAATCCAACGTAAGATAAAATTAGCGAACACCATCAATCCCGTTGTGGCAGATATCGAACCTTGCTGATTCTCCTTCTTCCTTGAAAAGATGCTTTCTAAGTATCGCCATCCTCTTATCACCGTCCTTCTCCAACTGCACAATCACCTTGGAAGCGTACTTCAGTACGTCACCACCAATGGGTCTTACTCCATCACCATTCGATTCAAAATCAGAATAAACCTGGTTAGTAACCAATACAGGTATCTCATTCTCTCTAGCTATGCTGGAAAGCTTCTGAACCTGTCTACTTAGCTCTTGATTAACCTCACGGGCATTACCATTACCCAGTTCCGGCCTGTACTGAGACGTCAAGGAATCAATGATCACCAGATCAACATCAAGGTCCTCGAGTTTATCAATAACTTCTTTCTGTTCCGAGAAATTCAGAACACGGTGAAAAAACACATCCTCCAAAATAGAGCTAGCATCACCACCATTTATCTGCTCCAACCTCCTCTCGGAGAAACCACCCTCAGTATCAACATAAACAACATCCTTACCAGCCTTATGAGAAGTCACCAGAGCCTGTAGGCACAGATTAGTCTTACCAGTACCCGAAGCACCGTATATCTGATTAATCCTCTCCGGAAGAAGCCCTCCACCTAGCAAAGAATCAATTGACCCACATCCAGTTTGAACCGTGCTCATTTTGTTGACCTCATTAAACTTCTATCCCAAAAATATAAAATACTTTACAAACCATAGAACAACAAAAAACTAAAAAGGAACAAGCACCCAAAGAAAAACACGGAAGACTTAAAAAACAAAATCTCTTAAAGGTACTTTATCCACTCATTTAAGGTGATCAATATGTCCGTAAAACTAAAAGTAGCTGAAAGCCTCCAAGACGACATGGGAAAAGGAATAGCAAGAGTAGACACCAAAACAAGGAACGAACTAGGAGTATCCAGCGGAGACATAATAAAAATCGAGGGAAAGAGCGAAACAACAGCAAGAGTATGGCAAGCTTACCAACAAGACGAGGACAGAGGCATAATCCGGATGGACGGAATGGTAAGACAAAGTGCAGGAGCTTCGGTCGGAGAGACAGTCATAGTTGAAAAAATGGAAAAAGTTAAAGAAGCCGACAAAGTATCACTTGCACCAACAAAGAAAGTCAGATTCACAGGGGACTTTACCGAATTTGCAAGAAGACACCTCAAAGGCAGGCCACTCACAAAAGATGACAAGATATACATATCAGTATGGGGGCAGCCACTATTCTTCCAAGTAGTAAAAATAAAACCAGAGGACACCGGAAGAGTAACAGCAAACACAGAAATAAACATACTGGAAGAGACAGTGGAAGAACTGGCAGAAAGACCACAAGTAACCTACGAAGACGTGGGAGGACTCGAGGAACAAGTACTAAAAGTAAGAGAAATGATAGAGTTTCCACTGAGACACCCTGAGTTATTCAAGAAGATAGGAATAGAGCCACCAAAAGGAGTACTGCTACACGGACCACCAGGAACAGGAAAAACACTACTAGCAAAAGCAGTGGCGAACGAATCGGATGTCTACTTCACCTCTATACAAGGGCCGGAGGTAGTTTCAAAGTTCGTAGGACAGGCCGAAGAGAACCTGAGAAAAATATTTAGAAAAGCAAAGGAAAACTCACCTGCAATAATATTCATAGATGAAATAGACGCAATAGCATCAAAAAGAGACGAAGCAGTGGGAGAAGTGGAAAAAAGAATGGTAGCTCAACTACTATCACTAATGGATGGAATGGAAGAAAGAGGAGACGTAATAGTGATAGGAGCAACCAACAGGCCGGACACGCTGGACCCGGCACTAAGAAGAGCGGGAAGATTCGACAGAGAAATCGAGATAGGAATACCAAGCGAAGACGAAAGAAAAGAAATCCTACAGATACACACAAGAGGAATGCCACTAGCCGACGGCGTGGATCTCGATAAAATGGCTAAAAGAACACACGGATTTGTTGGATCCGACCTGGAAGCACTGGCTAGAGAAGCCGCAATGAAAACACTGAGAAGGCTGTTCCCTGAAATAGACCTGGAAGAAGAACAGGTACCAATAGAAATACTCGAGGAACTGGAAGTCAAAAAACAGGACTTCGAAGAAGCATTCAAAGAAGTACAGCCATCCGCAATGAGAGAAGTATTCGTGGAAAAACCAGATGTAGCATGGGACGACATAGGAGGCTTGGAAAAAGCCAAAGAAGAAATAAAGGAATCAGTGGAATGGCCAATACAGCATCCTGAAAAATTCCAAGAACTAGGAATAGAGCCTCCAAAAGGCATATTCCTATACGGGCCGCCTGGAACAGGAAAGACAATGCTAGCGAAAGCAGTGGCGAACGAATCGGAAGCCAATTTCATACTGGTTAATGGACCAGAACTACTTAACAAGTATGTGGGAGAAAGCGAAAAGGGAGTAAGAGAAGTATTCCAAAAAGCAAGACAGTCAGCCCCCTGCATCATCTTCTTCGATGAAATAGATTCGATCGCACCGAGAAGAGGAAAATTCCAAGGCTCACACGTAACCGAGTCAGTAGTGAACCAGCTACTAACGGAAATAGATGGATTAGAAGAATTAAAAGATGTGATGATAGTGGGAGCAACAAACAGACCAGATATAGTGGACCCAGCACTACTAAGACCGGGAAGATTCAGTAGAATGATAGAAACGGAAGCACCTGATCAAGAAACACGCAAGAAGATACTCGAAGTACACACGGAGAAAGTACCAATAACAAAAGACGTGGACCTCGACAAAATAGCCTCCGAAACAAAGAACTACTCCGGAGCGGACCTAGCAGCAATAGTACAAGAAGCAGGATTAAACGCACTGAGGGAAGACAGAAAAGAACTAAAAGTTACTGAAAAAGACTTTGAAAAAGCACTGGAAGAAGTGGAACCAAGCCTAAAAGATATATCAATGGATCAATACAGGGACTTCAAAGAAAGCTACAAGGGAATGGAATACGCTTAGAAGATTACTCCAGGTTGAAAGAAGAAAGCAAAGTAAACCAATGCGCCGAAGAAAACCATCCAAGTAACTTTGTTCCAATTCAAAACACTATAACCATCCAAAGGCGGGAAAGGAAGCATATTAAACATTCCCAGGAACATATTTATCTGAAAACCCAGCATACCAACCGTACCAAACGCTGGAAACATGAATATAACTCCTAGAAAAACAAAAGCAAGCAGGAAATTTACCATGGGACCAGCCAAGCTAATCAATCCATTCTCCCTAACGGTCAAATATTTCTTATGGATATATACAGCTCCAGGAGCAGCAAAAATAAAAGGAGTAAATATAGCAAAAGCTAAAGCAAGTACCAATCCAGCGGTCCAAGCCCTGTAAACAGCTGTACAGCCAAATCTCTGAGCCACTGATTTATGCCCTAGCTCATGGAACAAAAACGCAGCACCAACAGTTAAGAAAACCGCGCCTAAACCTGCTTCAACACCTGCTTTAACCAATATGATATGAAAAGCTGCAGTAATGGTTAATACTGATATGGTTAAGTGTATTAATTCGGCCCTATCAAATTGCATGTATTAACTAACCTCTTTCTCCCATAAAAAACTACTCTTGAATCAATTCATTCGCTTGAAACTAACTACTGTTAACTCAAAGAAATGGAAAAATCCATCTAAAAGACCAAACACACAGAAAAATATGGTCAGAAACACAAGAAAAAACAAAAAACAAAACAGCAAAGGATTCCTAGCCACCACTATACTCCTAATATCCATCACAATGATCTACCACGCAGCAATAACACAAAACACAATACAACAAAAAACCCAAGAAACCATTAACACGGTCAAACTGCACCAAGAAACCCAAGAAAACAGATACAGGTTGACACAGGGATTCAGAGATTCAGTAAAACAGTCAATGCATAAAACGGAGGGACAAAAACCAATAGTGAGAGAACAAAAAGCATGTAAACAGATAGAAAAATGGCTCAATCAATTGAAAAAAGAGAAAAAATACACTAAGATTAAAATTAGATCAGGATACGTGGATAAAAACACTTACCAGCTCCAAGAAGCCCTGACCAGAATGATAAATGCTTTCGAACCGGTAAGATCAAAACTAAAGAAACAACCAAGGAAAACACTGAAAAAACTGAATTCAGAACCAACTCTGTGCGTGAACTACATTTCAATACAAGAAGAAGAACCAAAAGCTCGGATAAAACACAACAACTACCTCGTAGAACAAGCAACATCGATAATAGACAAAGAACCAACATTCAAAATCCAAGCAAACACAGGTAAAACCAAGCAAAATATACTAATCCCGGGAAAGACCACGATACAAACAAAAGAAAACCAATAGGGAAAAAATGAAGAAGATAGGAAACAGAGGACAGATAACTCTGGAGCTACTAATAGCAATAACTGCTTACGCCGCTTTGGTAGGAGGAGCCCTACAGATCCACAGCCAAACACAACAAGAACTAAAACAAGGGACAATAAACGCGGAAAGCTATAGAAAAATCTCCAGAACAGCTGACCAATGCACACTAGAATATTTCCAAGGTCCCTCCACAAAAAACACCGGGAACTACACAGCACCCGACCAAACTGAACAAAACAAGCTAATAAAACAGCTGAACAATACCGAAGTCACAGCAAGAACCCTATCACCCGAAATCACACTGACCAAGGGGAGAGTAAAATGCAGCTCCACAAAGCCATGGTACCTACAAAAATGAATTCAAAAGCACAAATAGCAACACTTGATACAGCCATAGCAATACTAACAGCGTTATCCCTCATATCCCTCACTACAATCCACACCTACAACATAGTAGACAGATCCACGGAAAAAGAAGAAAGAATAAACCTACAGAAAGAACTTTACTTTGCCACGGAATCATTAATAACAACACCAGGCGAACCACTGGACTGGGAAAAAACACGAGAAACTGAGAGAATAGGCCTGGCAAAATACAGAGAAAACACGGTACAAAACCACCAACTGGACTCAGAGAAAACTCATTCTCTAAAAGAAAAACCACTTGAAGAGATAAAACAAGGCCTTGGACTGGGACACAGAGATGTAAAAATAACAATCCAGGAAATAAACGGAGAACAACTATTGAATAAAACCGATATAGATAAAAACTCGAAAACAACCCAGATAAAAAGAATAGCCTTGATGGAAGGAGAAAAACATGTTATCAAGCTCAAAGCAAAACAAGAGACAGAATAAAAGAAAAATCAATCAAAAAGGGTTCATACTATCCCTAGAATCCGCTATCTGTCTGCTGATACTATTAATATCCCTTAATTCAATCACCCACACGGAATACCCTAATCTATCAAAAGAGATAGCCTACACACAAGCACAGGACATAGTGGAAACATGCATAGCAAAGGAAGAACCTAACTCGAACTGCTTTGAAAAAATAGAAAAAATAAATCCTCACATAGAACATGTTGAAAAAGGAGAGATAAAAATAAATAGAAGGATAAATGGAGAAATTAAACGAATAAAGTTCACTGGAGTTCGCTGACCGGTCCCTTGATCAAGATCTCCTCTCCTTCCTCCGAAAAGCTACATTCCCTGCTTCCTTTTACCTTTGAGCTCTGATTACCCATCTTGACCATCACCTGGTCACCTTCTCTTACTAAATTTACTCCTGAACTAATATCGATTCTTACCGAATCTCTGGTTACCAGTGCCTCTTCACAACCAGTTGAAAGATCTCTGGTCAAAGAATCCAGCTCTGAATTCTTTACCGAGGCTCTTGAAATATCTCTTGCCCGGGAAAGGATAGGTAAAACAGTCAAGAGCAGGCCTAACCCCAGTGAAAACAGGATCAAGTACTCAAGGGACAACTGACCTCTCTTCAATTAAACCACCGTCAATTCATTTCCACTTAGCTATCTCGATCTGATAATCGAACAATCTCTCTATCTCTTTACGAAGAACTTCTTCCGCTTCCTCGGCGAAAGAATCCAAACCACTCACTAAAATCACTGAAACCGCTAGAACAGCTGCCAATACAATTATCAGCTCGGCTGAAATCTGTGCCCTATCTTTTTTATCTTTTGTTCCGAATTTGATCAGATGAATCACCTTCAGTCGGACGTCAAGTTCCCTATCTCATCCAAAAGATCTTCAGAAGCTTCATCCAACTTCTCCGCAGCCTCTTCAGATGTAGAGGAGACGTTTTGAATCAATAGCAATGCAAATCCGATTACTGCTGCCATTATAACGAGCAATTCAGCCGATATCTGCGCTACCTCATCCAATTGAACCACCTCGATTATTCAACATCTACCTATTTCTTGAAACTCAGGCAATAAGGAGTTTTCCCAACACCCTTGAGTTAATCTCGGGTAACTTCCAAAGGAAGAATGAGATTCGGAAAAAGGTTAAAAAGCAGTGAAAAACTAATATACACATGGCTAATTCTAATGAGGTTGACACTGGACAAGGAGGAAAGGAGAAAGAACTCCGAGATATAATCTTCGAAATGATCTCCAAGGACAAACCAAAAGACGAAATAATCCTAACTCTCCAAGAAACAGGACTGAGCAAAAAGGAAGCAACTGAAGCATACGAAAAAGTTAAAGAAGACTTTGAAAAAGAAATAGGAACAAGACTGGAACAACAAGTAGAACAACTATTCGAAGAAAACACCGAACACATGATGGAAGCTATAGACGAAAGGGTCAAAAAATTCAAGAAGGACATGAAGACAAAGAGAGAACTAAGCGCTGCAGAACAAAAAGAATACATAGACGACAAGATAAACAAACTGGAAGGCAGGATAGATGAACTGCAAAGCCAGTTCTTCAATTTCAGAGCCAACATGAAGGGAGAACTAAAAAAAGTCCTTGAAAAGCTCGGTGAAGTAGGTCCTGGAGAAAAAAGCAAAAAAGTCTTCTCAATCCTAATAATATTAATATCAATATCCCTAATAACATACCCAGTAATAACATTCAACGCATCCAGAACACTTTTAGAACAGGACCTGCAAAAAGCAGTAATAAGCATTGTATTCCAAGCAGTACTCGTATTCGGCGCGATAATACTAGCAAAATTCGGAAAAGACATGTACAAAGCTTCACACGAAGAAAAACTTGAGGAAATAGGACAGGAATGGCTGGAAGAATAAAAAGGTAGATAATATGAAAACACTGCAAAAACTAGAACAAGAAAAACAGGACAAGATAGAGCGAGCTGAGAAACTAAGAAAAAAAGCTAAAAGGAAAAAGGAAAAAAGAAACCAAGAAAACGAAAAAGTATCCGAATACAAAGAAAAAAGAAACAAGAAAAACAAAGAAAAGAGGAAAAAGAAAGAACAACTCGAAGAGATAGAACAAGAGTTAGAGGACCTATCAAAAAATATAGATACGAAAAAATCACCCTCATACTACAAGGACCAGTACAACAAGATCTACTGGAAATACCAAACAGAACCAACCTCACCGGAAAAAGAAAAAGAACTGGTTGAAAAACTAGAAGAATTCGAAAAAAAGAAAAAAAATGCCCAAAAACTAAAACAGAAAAAGAAAAAAGCCAGGCAACTCAGGGAAGAAATAAAGAACCTAGAAACAGAGGCAAACATCTACCACAAGGTGGTTACCAAACACGCAGAAAAGAGCGAAAGGCACCACCAGGAAATGATAAATCTCTACCAAAAACTGGACAACCTTGAAGAAGAAATAGACAAAGTAAAAGCCAAGATAAAAAAACGAAGGAAGATAAACAAGAACTCGAACACCAGGGAAAAAGCACTAAAACAGGAAAAAGCCGAAGAAACACTAAAAGAATTCAAAGAAAAAGGAAAAATCACAATCAACAACATAACAAAATGATAAAATGCCGGAAAAACCAATATCGGACGAAGAAATAGCGTACAAACTAGTAAGACTCTACGTAGGAGAGATCTCCCGAGGAGGAGAAAAAAGAAGAATGGGCCTAGACACCATAATAAACGCGTATTTCTACACACTAACCCGGTTGAAAAGAAAGAAAGACGAGCTAGGAATGTTTGAAACAGCAGTAAAAGAAGAAGAAGCAGCAGCTGACGAGCTAGGAATACCAATAGGGGAAGAAGAAATGCCATTCGAAAAAGAACTCAAAAGAGCAGCAAAGGAAGCGAAAAAAGAACTCGAAAGAAGAACAAACGAAAAAGACTAAGAAAAACTAGGTCAGAATCTCTATAACATCTCCATGATCCAACTCGGAGTCCTTACCGAGCTTCTCCCCAGACTTAGCGTCAATAGCACCCTTGAAAGAGTCACCAATATCAGAATGAACTGCGTAAGCAAGATCAATAGCTGTAGATCCTTTCTTGAGTAAATAAGCATCTGGTAATACATCTCCTTCGCTATCAGTATACTTGGATTTTGATTCCACTGGGTAAACCGCTATGTAGTTCAACTCATCGAACACCACTCTGTTCAAGGTATCCTGTACACCTGTTGAACCGTACTTATCCAGTACTTCTTCCTCCATGAATTTCAAAGCTTCTTTCTTATCTCTTTTCATATCTTCTTTGATTTCAAAGGAATCTTCTCCAGGTATATAATCTATCAATCCGTCTCTATCCGCCTTTCTGAGCGCTAGTTCTCCCTCGGCGCAAACGGGGAGGATATCGTAATCTTCTTTTAACCTTTCGTAATTTTCCCTTGCTTTTGAAAGATCCACTTTATTACCTGCAAGCACTATGGGTTTGCTCTTTTCCCTTATGTTCGTAGCTAGTTCCAAAACATCATCGTATCCTTTTTCAATGCTGGTCCTAATTTCTCTCTCGGTTACTCCCAGACCGGTTAATTTCCGGTGCACGTTCTCGTAAAGATCTCTTTCTCCCCTTTCCTGTTCTTCTTTCCATTTGTCCCAGTCCTCTTTTAGAAGACTCTCTATCCAGTGATCTATCTCTCCGTAGAGAAAGTCAATGTCTTCCTCCGGATCGTGGTCCTTTACCGGGTTTCCTTCGCTATCCGTTCTTCCGGATAGATCGAGTATATGGATCAATCCTTTAGCTTCCATCAGGTCACTCAAGAACTTGTTCCCCAGTCCTTTACCTTCATGAGCTCCAGGAACTAAGCCAGCAACATCTATCAATTCAACAGGAATCAATCGAGTTCCGTCTCTGCACTTGGAGTTCTTTGGATCGCAGGAAACATCCAGCTCCTTACAAGGACAGTCAGTGGTCACGTAAGTAATCCCTTTGTTAGCCTCTATCGTGGTGAATATCCTGTTGCTGATTTCAACATCGACAAGAGAAGCTGCCTTGAAGAAAGTTGATTTACCCGTATTCGTTTTACCTACTAGTCCTATTTTCACGGAGATCCCTCTGTAAAATTCTCAGTTATATTCATACACCTTAATTATTTATCCTTTCAGGTTTAAAAAGGAAACACGGAGAAATCCAAAAACTGGAAGGAGACCAAGGATGAACAAAAAAGCAAAGGAAACCTGGGCGGATCAATTCACTCCTGGTTCGCTGGACGAGATAATTGGACATGCCACTACCGTCAAAAAGATTAGGAAATGGGTTGAAGCCTGGGAAAAAGGGAAAAAAGAAAAGAGAAAACCACTACTGCTCCACGGGCCACCCGGATCAGGTAAAACGGCTATAGTGGAAGCGATCTCCTCAGAGTACGATTGGGAGATCCTTGAGATGAATGCTAGCGACACCAGGAACAAAGAAAACATAAAAAGAACGATAGGAGATGCATCAAAATCCCGTACACTGACAGGTAAAAAAAGAATAATCTTGATAGATGAGGTAGATGGTCTTTACAGGCAAGATCATGGAGGAACAAGAGCAATAAACCAGATAATAAAGGAAACCAATTCACCTATTGTACTAACAGCCAATGATGCTTACGAACAGAAAATAAAGTCTATAAGAAACAAATGCGAACTAATAAGAGTGAAGAAAGTACACCCGTCCACCATAGCAAAGCTACTCAAAAAAATAACTGAAAAGAAAGGAATACAAGCTGACGAAGAAACACTGAAACAGATAGCGAAATCATCCGATGGAGACGTGAGAGGAGCAATAAACAATCTACAAGCACTAGCACAGGGAAAGAAAGAACTTGGAAAAGAAGAAGCAGAGCTAATGGGAACGAGAAATAAAAAAACAAAGATATTCAAAGCAATGAAGGAGATACTTCAAAAAAGAGGATTCGAAGAAGCACACCGGGCACTGAAGGGCCTTGACGAAGACCCGGACTTCACCCTCAAGTGGATAGACGAAAACATACCAAGACAGTACGAAAAACCGGAGGACCTGGAAAAAGGATTCGAAAAACTATCCAAAGCCGATATATACCTAGGCAGGGTTAGAAACAGGCAAGAATATGGACTATGGAGATACGCAAACATTTTAATGGGGCCAGGTGTATCACTGGCAAAGCAAGAGGAGTACCAAGGCTACACCAGATACAAGTTCCCCTCGCTCATAAGAAAACTCGGATCCACCAAGTCAGAAAGAAACACCAGAGAATCCATAGCACGAAAAATAGGTAGAAAATGCCACGTATCCGTAAACACAGCCATAAAAGACTATTTGCCAATGCTAAAAGAAATGATGAACAATAAAGAAAAAAGAATACAACTAACAGCGGAATTCAACTTCACAGAGGACGAACTAGAACTCCTAGGAGTAAGTCAGAGAAAAAGAACAATAAAAAAAGCTGAAAAAATACGGGGAGAGCACCTGCAAGAACGGAAAACCAAAGAAAAACGGACGAAGAAAGAAAAAACGCTTGATACAGAAGAAGAATCTAAAGAAAAAAATGAGGGGGAAGAGGAAAACCAAAGGAACCTAGCTCAATTCCAATAAACCTCCTCAGTACTTTAGTGATTAAAATGCCTGAGATACTGGACGCCAGTGCTATCATAAACACGGATTCACTCCAATCCAAGGAAAAAATGTACACGACACCCTCGGTAATGGAAGAACTCAAAAAAACAGAATCGAAATCACTTGGAGAAGCAGCAATAACACAAGGAAACCTCGAAGTAATCAACCCAGAGAAAAAATACATCGAAAAGATAGGAGAAAAAGCCAGAGAAGTAGGTAGTGAAGAGAACCTTAGCAAAACCGATATCGAAGTACTAGCACTAGCACTACAAGAAAAACAAAAACTAGTAACCGATGACTACACTATGCAGAACCTAGCAGCGCACCTGGGACTGGAATACGAGGGACTAACGCGTGGAGAAATAAAGAAAAAGAAAAAATTCAAGCAAAAATAGATATATTTAATCTTAGAGCTGTTCTCTAGGTTGCTTTGGCTCTTCTTCAGCAACTAGTCCTTCCGAGAAAAGCAGTTTTATTTCCTTTCTGTAAATTACGGATAACGCTATCAGTATCAATAAAATGATTCCGTATACCGGGTCGCTTATGAACATATCTTTAAAAGTCTCCCATATGCCTCCCGGGCTCCAACTGGTTATTGGTTCGACCACGCTGTACTCGATGTCAATGTCCCAAGTTCCCGTGGTCCACTGGTACTCATTGCCACCGTGGACCATCCAAGGATCCCTTGGAGGGTCCAATCTATCTTCCTCAATAGTCTCAGGTAAATCGATCAATAAATTAGTGTTATCTCCTAATCTAACCATGTCTGTTCCATGTTCATAGAACTCCAAAGCTTCTTTATTAAATCTATAGTGGTTTATTCTTCCTTCTTCTCTAACTAGGTTAATCAATTCATCTGTTTCGTAGCTTATCACCAAGTTATGAGTTCTATATGTCTCTGAAGTAGAGATAACTATATCTCGTCTTTCTCCTATTACACTTGGAGCTATATCAACATCCGGATGCAGTTCAGTTAATTTATCAAAGTTCTTACCCGCTTCGCTGACAATTTGGTTGAAATATTCTTCTTGAGTGAGGTTGGTTCCTTGCACCATCGCCGATCCACTTAGCCTAAAGCTGAATCTTTCCTGCACTTCAGCTGTGGCGTCTTCGTTTATGCTTATCTCTACTGAATGACTTCTTAGCTCTATAGCTCTTCCCAGTGAAGCGAAGAACGATAACAGGATCACGATGCTGAGTAATTTGATTATTTTGTTCTCCATCTCGATCACCATTAGTATATGTGAACGAACTCATTTAAAGTTGTTACATTATACCCTGGTATTATATAAACTAGTTTGGAGGTAAGTAACACGATAGGTTAATTTACCAGAGGTGGATGCGAATGTCTGAAAAAATAGGAGAGGTAACCCATTACTTCACGGATCTCGGAGTGGGTATAATAGAACTTGAGAATAAGCTCGAAGTAGGAGAAAAGATAAGGGTAAAGGGCTCTACAACTGATTTTGAGCAAGAGGTAACTTCAATGGAAATCGACAGGGATGAAGTTGAAGAAGCGGAAGCCGGAGAGAGCATTGGAATGAAAGTTAGGGAAAGAGTGAGAGAAGGAGACGAAGTTTACAAGTTATAATCTCCTGGATTACCTTACTTAGTTTTTTAAACCTCTTTATTTTCTTATCCTGCCAGTCCTTTTGATATTCACAGGATTATACTTCTATCTGCATGAAGTCTTCGGCTGCATAGGATTCTTCGAACGCTTCTCTAGCTTCTTTTTCAAGTTTTTCTTCCTCTTTGTATCTGTTCGAGAAGTGAGTTAGAACTAGTTTATCCACGTTTGCTCTTTTAGCTATCTCAGCCATTCCTTTTGCTTCTCCGTGACCGTATTCAATCGATTTTTTCCGATGTTCTTCTCCAAAAGTCGAGTCAACTATGAGTAAATCCGCATTTTCAGCCGCTCTTTCCAGTTCTTTGCATGGCTTGGTGTCACCAGAGTAAACTACTTTTCTACCTTCTTTTTCCGGTTCCTTCACATCTTCTAACTTTATTGTTTTACCCTTGTGATTTACTTCTCCTTTTTCCTTGAGTTCACTGCACTTCGGGTGGTTGAGCAGACCTATTTCCTTTAATTTTTCTTTATTCAGGTTTATTCTGGTTTTTTCCTTGAATATAAATCCGTAGGAAGGTGTTGAATGCTTTACTGGGAATGCTGTTATTTCATATTCTTCTTGTTCTTTTATCTTTCCCTTTCTGATCTCAGTAGTGTCTATATTGAATTCCAGGTTGAAGTGATCCCAGTTCTTGAAGAACTCAACGTATCTATCTATCCCTTTGGGACCGTACACCTCCAGTTCTTCCTCTCTACCAAGGAATTGAAGGCTCTGTATTAATCCAGCCAGCCCGATAAGGTGATCCGCGTGTAAGTGTGTTATGTATATCGAGTTTATCTTGAATGGGGATATCTCAGTACGTGTTAACTGTCTCTGTGTTCCTTCTCCGCAGTCCCAGAGCATTGAATCATCTTTGTACTGTAGGTGTATGGATGGCTGTCCACGTTTCTTTGTTGGTAGGGATGCACTTGTACCCAGGAATGTCACTTTCATATATCCACCTTATTTTTCGGTATTTCATTTATATAGGTTAATTAGTTCTTTCCTTGATTTAACACTTAGGTGGTTTTTCCATCAATCTTTTTAACCTTCGCACCTACAAAACACATACGAACTACTTGTAAATATGGAATGATTAACCCAAACAAAAAGAGATAAAAGGTAATCGCTTATGCCGGGATCAAATGAAGAGGAATACGAGCCAAAATACAAAGATATAGAAACCACTGAAGAGATAGAGGTACCTGATAGACTTGTCGACCAGGTTATTGGACAGGAAGAAGGAGTAGAGGTAATAAAGAAGGCGGCAAGACAAGGTAGAAATGTTCTTCTGATCGGTGGACCGGGCACAGGTAAGTCAATGCTAGCTAAATCCATGAGCGAACTACTGCCCACCGAGAAACTGCAGGACATACTCGTCTACCCGAATCAGCAGGATCCCAACGAACCCAGAGTGGATACTGTTGACAGGGGAAAGGGAGAAAAGATAGTTGACCAGAAAAAGAGGCTCGTTTCCCAGCAAAATCAGATGCCCACGAAGATGGGTATGAGCCCGATACTGATAATGGGATTGATATACGCGCTTGCGATAGGAGCAGCTATCTACTTCGATCTTTTCAGCGACATAATCCTTGCAGCGGTTATGATAGTTGGAGGAATGCTTCTCGCCATGCTGGCGTTCGGAATAGCAGTTACTTCAGGTTTACAAGGGATGAACATGCCGGGAAAAGGGCAGCAAACCAAGAAAAATTCACCTAAATTACTTGTGGATAATTCAGGCAAGGATAAAGCACCATTTGTAGATGCAACAGGCGCTAGAGCAGGAGCACTGCTAGGAGATGTGAAACACGATCCATTTCAATGTTTTTCCGGCTCTAATCTACGTATTCAATCAAAAAAACCTTCTGACCTTGCTTTGGATGAAATTGGGCTAGACGAAGAGATTGATAGCATGATGAAGAAGTACCCGGATAGGATTCAAACCAAGGAGGACAGGGATTATGAGGCATTGCATCTCCCTGATAATGAGCTTAAAGTGCTCGGCGAGAGAGATGATTCCGCCTCTGCAGTAGAAGTGCTTTCGTCCAATAGGCATCACTACGAAGGCGAAATGCTGAAGATCACGACTTCAGGGGGCAAAGAGATAATCGTCACTCCAGAGCACCAAGTAGCAGTATGGAAAAACGGAGAAATAGAATATAAAGAAGCTGGAGAAATAGAGGAAGATGAGCAAGTAGTAACAAAGTCAGAGGATGTGGTAATCGACGAACAAGATATCATAAGCACCTACAATGAAAAGCAACAAGAACAGTGTAGATTGTACTATGAATACAAAAGGATAAGTGAGGAAAATCCCGACTGGGGGTACAAAAGAATCGCTAAGTCGATGGGTCAAAAGGTCGGTAAGACAAGGTGGTGGCACCAGGGCAAGCACAAGCCACAACCAATCCAGACAGCAGAGTGGCTAAAGGAAAGAGGAATCCTACCATTAACCATAGACGATTCAAAACTCCCATTGATCGCGAAGATCCTGGGAGCCACATTCGGGGATGGAGGTATCTTTGAAAACCTTAATGCCATATTCCTATCCAGCTCCGAAAAAGAAGCGACAGAGGAATTCGGACAAGACCTTATAGAGATCTTTGGAGAAGAAATCGACAAGAATTCCAGAACGATAGAAGCGGGAATTGAAGGACACTCTTGGTGTTATCAAAATACGAACAGGAAGATAATTAGGTTCTTCAAAGCACTCGGCGCACCTATAGGCAAAAAACCAGAAAAGGAGCTAAAAATTCCAGGATGGATAACCCTAAAAGATGATCTCAGAGACGAATTCTACGGATCTTTCCTAGGAGGCGAACTAGGTGCACCGAAGATCCACAAGGAGAAAAACCGGCTCCAAACTTTAGATATAGGGATCACAGGAAACAAAGAATTAGAGCAGAACAGAAAAGAATTCCTTAGAAAGATAGAAAGGTTCTTAGAAGAAAAAGGAGTCAAGTGCACATCACTTAGGGAAAAAGAGCATAATGAGGAATCCGTTCTTTATAGATTAATGATGTCAATAAAATTTAAAAATGTAATCAACTTCGTGGAGAACGTCAAAATAAATTACTGTGATTATAAAAAAGAGAAAATAGTCAACGCTATAAATAAACTAAGCCGTTTGAAAAAGAAAAAATACGAAGAACTAACTTCAGAA
>SL_8KL_010_SEDDRAFT_10001639_pt1 | contig 19330 bp, 25 predicted proteins | sample SodLakKL_010_SED_4_FD_11160 | JGI IMG/M metagenome (IMG submission 11160)
CCAGAGTGACGTATAAACGAATTCAGTTCTTGCATTGCTTTCGTTAGATGGATCCACTTCTCCCGCTGGCCAATCTTCAAATAAATCTTCAGCGACAAGAGAGCCATTTATGCGTTCAATGTTTACTCCCATGTAGATAGTCTTCATAGAACCATCATCGTAATTGGATGCAAAATTATGATTTTCTTCACCCTGGAAAAGAACCTCGCCGTCACTGTTGGTCTCAAATGTGGTATAATTCAATTCATCATTTATCTCTTCAAGTTCGTATCTCAAACTTCGACCCATAGCGTTGCTTTCCTGTCCAACCAACGCTTCGGTTTCCTCACGTTCATCATTGATAGAGGATATACCCATATCTGCCATCAGATCCTCTTCATCTTCCTCGGCTAAATAATCTAGTATATACTCACCCATGAACATCATGTTAGCTCCGGTATCCTGTTCAAGATATTCCTCGATCTCATCTATATCATTTTCATGGAAGATATCGAATTCATCATCTTCATATCCTCTTTCACCTGTTATCCAAAAGACTGAATTGTAGTTTGACATGGTGTTGTAAGAGGGACCCTCTTCCAGTTGTCCATTGTTTTCTATACCAACCTCGTATACATCATAGTCACTTCCTTCTTCATATCCCAATAATTTTAAAGAATTTATGACTTCGCCAGCAGTGTCGTGATAATCATCCACGTCATTATTATCCACATCTGAAAGATCAGCATCAACGACTAAAGTAGAATAATGTACGTTAGCATATATATCATCATCAGATATTTCTAAATTTTTGTATGTTATATCGTTTGTTTCGGGATTAACCTGATCGATATCTCCGAAATAATCTGCCTTCACGATCAGTTCGTGAACGCCGAGCTCATCTGCAACCCACTCGAAAGTCACGCTTGCAGTACCGCCGTTTGCCTCCATGAACAGATCTGCGTCTTCAGGAGGAGTTATGATCTCTTCACCTTGATTCCGGACCAATCTAGCGGTGTTGTCCAAAGTTAGATCTCGAGGACCATTGTTTCTGAAGGTAGCAGTAATATTTATAGTATCCATATACATCGGTGCTCTCGGCTCTATCTTTTGAGAAGTCACGGCAACATCTACTCCAGATCTAGCGGTAATGTTGGTTGACCACTGGATGACCTCTCCGACAAGGGCGGTTCTCAAACCTGAGTCTATGATCTGTTCGAAAAGGAAAGAAGAAACCACGGTTCTTTGACCTTCTTCGGTTTCATAACCTGCTCCATAATGATGATCTTCATTATCAGCATCATTTAATTCGTTTTCCTCCTGAACATCGTCTAAATTCATCCTAAAGTATTCCTCCTCAGCACTGATATCGAATGTAAAATCTCCAAATGTACCTCCTTTTCCTGATAAAGTTTTATCCCCATTATCTGGACCAGATCCTTCACGACCATCGTAACCAACTTTATCCTCTAGATCACCAATATAGCCATCCCAGTTTGTACCTTTTATCCACAGAGTACCGTTCCCTTCTATATAATTGATAAGATCATCCGCGGCCTCCTCCAACAAAGGTTCATTTTCGTTTCCTGTCTGGTTACCTGTCATCCAGATAACCATACTGTGCTCTTCAAAATTGAGTGTGTCCTCCTCATATTCATCTCCAAGTTCTCTAATATCGTAATCGATATTTAATCCAGATAATGCATTGCTCATCAATTCCACTTCGTGTAATTCGCTTGCGCTTCTATCTTCTACAAGAAGTATATGAGGATCAACATGGATGATAACGCTTCTTTCTGCGCCTTCCCATTCGTCGTCTCCAAATACTTCTAACTTTATCTCGTGTCGATCAGTACCTTCTATATTGAAAGTCGCACTTATCTCCGTAGGAGCAGGCCCATGCTCTATCTTTGTGCTCCCGCTTTCTACTACAACTCCGTCTTTTTCTCTGTGATAATCCGTTATTTCCCAGTCAGCAGTATAGTTTTCTGGGCCTTGATTGTAAACATCAGCAGTTATAGTTAGATCATCACCGTGAGAGGGTGAACTTGGTGAATAACGAAGATTTGCGATCTCCAATTCTTTTGGATATCTCTCGGCCGGTCTCTTTCCCACGTTCAACCTTATGTATTCACTCGCTCTTTGTTCACCTGTGATGTTCTCGACAGTGATTTTAACACTGTATGGTTTTTCGATAGCTCCAGGTGATATCTCTATATCTTCATGGACGTATCTGTTTCGAGACCTTTCTTCCAATTCTATGGTGCCTTCATACTCCTCCGTAAAGGGATTCTCGTCTCCCGCAACTGAAGCGTTCACCCAAATCTCATCATCTCCTAAATTCTCAATCATCGCTATGATATCTATTTTCTCTCCTTGCTCTGCGTAGTTTCTCCAATCGTGTTTATATCGGATATAGGCGTTTTTTACGTCTAACTGGCCTGGAATCTCTTCGACTAGAAGGGTCTGATACACAACCCTGTTCGTCTCTTCGTTCTGTATGAGGAGTTCAAGATTTGTAGCGTCCTCATCAAAGATCTCTCCTTTTATCGTCACCTTCTCTCCCACTGACCAAGTCTCTTCATCAAAATCTACTTCATCATCATCTATCCAAAAACGATATTCACTCGCACCATCGGCCAATAGATTGAACACGAGTGACTCAGTATTTAAACTTCTCCCGCTCTGATGAGTTATATTTATGTAATCTATAGCTCCTTCTCTCTCATAATCCACCATCATCTCTACATGATCTCTTCTCTCAGGAGCTTCTAAAGTAGTCACGGCTGCATAAACGCTTGAAAATAACACCACAGTTATTCCCAATGTCAAAATAGTCCCAACAACTTCTGAAACACCTTCCTCATCTTGAAACCTTTTACAAAGAGTTGACATAATATCTCCAAGTTAAAACTAGACAGATTTTCTAGCATATTTAAACATTGTCCGGAAATATCCATTCTTAGATGGAAAATAAGCCCCTCAGAAAAAGGAAAATTTTCAACATCCAGAACACTATAAAATGATATTTCCCTTTCTCAAATTTAAAAATTGTCATCCTACTACTAAATACTCGGAATTAAAAGGAAAAGTTTATGTTTTCCGAAGACATTTGTTCCTTAATAAAATAAGCTCTATAGGTGAAAATATGGGAGAAGAATCCGATGTAGGAATTCTGGAGAGGACAAAGAGTTTTTTCCGAAATAAGGCAATTACACCGTCAGATAAGGCAGATGAATTCATTACGGAAAATCTACCTGAATATATAGATAAATACAGGTTGGCGACTCGCTCGGACCTCAACGGAGTAGATAAAAAAATAGAGAGATTTGTTGAGGAAATCTCTGAAATGAAGGAGTGGAAGGAAGAAACCGAGGATAGAGTTCATGAAGATCTTCACAGGATAGAAAGATTGGAAAAAAAGCTTGGTATTGAGGAGGAAGAATGATGGTTGCATATACAGTTCTCTTGATCATATTGGTCGTACTGATCATGGTCGGAATATACTTCTATTTCAGACAGAGAGCTAGGAAAAAAGCCTTGGAACGTAAGTATGGTCATGTTCCGAGTCATACGGAACTTTATTTTGAAGAGTACTTTGAAGATATCGTCGAAAGTTGGGATTTGGTCAACGAAGGAGAAGCACAAAGATGGGCAGAGAAAATGGACAATAGACTAGATGACCTTTCTAGTAAAATAGAATCCTTAAAGACCAAAAGAGATCAGATAGACCAGGAGTTTGAGATTATGGAAAACAGGATAGATAAATTAGAGACTCAGGAGGAGATGAGGTGAAAACATGGCTTTGTCAGAAACTATATCCAATAATTTCTTGCCTATCTTTTATTCACTCGTCGTTATAGTCATCCTCATAATCATAGCTAAAGTGATCCATACACGAGAAAGATCGCAGGAAAGAAAAGAACTTGCAGAATTGAGACTGAAACATAAACAACTAGATATCCAGCGGAAACAGAAACATATCGATAAATTGAAGGAGGCTTCGATGGTTTTAAAAGATGAGGAGAAAGAAAAAATCGATAAGATCGAAAGAGATAAAGCTGTACTCTCCCGGAGATCACTAGCGATGATGAATGAGATAGAAGAACGAATGCAGAGATTGGAAAGAGGAGCTGACAATGCAAAGTTGATGAGGACCATGAAGAAGGTAAATAGAGCTGAAGAAGAATTATTTGGAGAGGAGGAAAGATAGATATGAATGAATTTGCGAATAGAAGTGCGAAAAAGACTTCAGATATACTCGACCGGATAGAGGAGACCCTTTTTCCCGGAGAGATCGAGATAGAAGGCACGGGATACGATAGAAGGCTATTTGACCGAAGGTTAGAAAAATATTTGGATCAGCATTTAGATGAATATATCGAGGAATTCGGTCTTGTTAGAGAACTTCATCTTGAAATATATGAAAGTAAATACGAGAATTGTCTGAAAGAAGCGAACGAACTAGAGGATTTCCAGAAAGATATAAGGGCAGAGCTTGAGTCGTTGAATAGGAGACTCGATAAGATCGAGGAAGAGTTGTAAGGGGGTAAACTGTTTGAAAACAGCGATAGACAAAAAACGACTTAAACACCTTAGGCGAGCTATAAATAGTTATATACTCGCACAAGAAGATCCTACCGAAAACTTAGATATGCTCCAAGAATATCTTCGAAAAAAAGGATTCGGTGAAGTTAGTATCGAAGTTTTGAAGAAAGAGATAAAAAAACAACTTAAAAAAAGAAAAGAAAAAAAGAAATTGGAGATGATGGAAACTAAGCTGTTCAAGAAGGATGATGAAAAGAAAAAGTATCGGTATGGTTCCGCATTCTGCGGTAACTGCAGTATGTATAAAGACTACCAAAAAGAATGCCCATACTGTGGTGATCTCGAGATCACTAGATAGGTGGTTGTGATAATGGATACGATATTGTATTCTGAAATAATCAGAAAAAAGGTGGATACTCCTGCTAAAGAAGGTAAAGCAAAGTTAGTCGACATATTGGCCAAAAAGACAGATGGATATTGGGACGCCGATGAAATCATGATCGAGACCGGTCTAATCAACAGTAAAGGGAAATATTTCTTCACATACGAACTTAAAAATGTAGGAAGAGAAACCAATATGAAAATCGATAAACCGGTCGAGGCAGGAAGAAAAACTCCTTCAGAAAAGAATGAACTCTTTCTCAGCCGTTTAGACGGAAGAAAGGTGGAAACTTTTGACCATCGAGAGATCGGCAGAATATATGACTTTGAGATATACATAACATCTCATCCTTGGAAAATATGGAAGTTTTTGATCGACCCAACCGGTCTTTCACCGTTGAAAAGAAGAGTGAGGGTACCGACAAAACATGCTAAAGAAGTCACTCAGAAAAAAATAATATTGGATGAAGAATATCAAGGTGTATGATTGGATGATAGAATATTGGATCATATTGGTGTTATTGATTTATTCGGGGGTAATGACATATCTTTATTGGAGAGAAAAGAAGAAGGGCTCTAGAAGTGATAAGTATCTGGATAGGGACGTGGATATAAAAATACAGGAGATAGGGAATAGACTTGAAGAAATAAAGAGAGATTCGGAAAGAACGAGGATAGATTTAGAAGATGAAGATTGGTAATTTTTACTTTTTTTCCTAAAGAAGCATAAAGCTTAAATCTACTGTTCCTAATAACTTTTTGCTACTTCAAAAAAGAAGGATGGTCAACTAAAAAGACGGATGGGATGCCCAGATGTGTAGATATGAGTTTGGAGACGGAAAATGTTCTTATCCTAGCAATATGGCACTTGAATGTGTGGGAGAGGATAAATGCCGCTTTTTAGAGGAAACCGATAGCGAATCATCTTCTGAGAGTCCTATAGAAAAAAACGATCTACAAGATTTAAATACCTCGATTCAAGACGATGATAGATGTCCAAATACTAAAACTGGTGTATACTGCAAAAAATACGGCTATTTCCACTGTGCAGGGGAAGAAAACTGCAAAGATCCCGAAGATTATATGGAGCACCTTGAAAGCCATCAAGAGAAATTTCAGAATATCGATATAGAAAAATAGATATTAAGATACTCAGTCGGTCTCTAGATCCTGACCCCCGTAGAACGCGTCCTGTACAGCGGTATAGATATCCTCCAATCCACGCTGATCCACGCTTGATATAGGAGTTATACCTCTGTGGAGCCCCATATTTTGTATGCTTTTGATCAATTCTAGACTAGCTTGAGTCACATTATCAGCTTTTTCTCTAAGGGCTGAATCTAATTTCCAGAAATCTTCAGACCATGTCTTGATAATCTCCAACTCTTCTTGCGATAGGATATCAGACTTAGATAAAACCGGAAAATAAGGGATGTCGAATCTAAATTGAGTGGTAGCCGCTAGAGTCATCAGAGAAACAAAACCTGAAGGTTGTTTCGACAGTACTGGATCGAAAAGAAAAGTGATCAACGAGTTTTCTCCAAGCGTGTCAACCATCTCTCTACTCGCTTCTCTAAAAGTAAAAAGCTCCATCTGACCCGGTGTATCTATCAGGTAATAGTCAGTATTGAATTCATCCATAACTTTTTTGATCTCCGGGGCTTTCATCGCTACCATATCAGCGGAAACAATCTGAGCTCCATTAGGTCCCAATTCGTGTTCGTCCATAACTTCTGGAAGGTAAACCCAATCTCTGACATCTATGTCTATGGCGTATGGAAGTTTATCGGCTCCGGGGTCCAAATTTACGGTCACAGCTTGATAACCTTGGTTCTCCATCCATTGTTTGAACGCCTTTGTTAGGGTAGTTTTTCCCGATCCTGCAGTACCGACAAAATACAAAGTTGCGGCCATCTATTTTCACCTCAAATATTATTTTTAAAATTCAAAACATTTCATCCAGGTAATGTGGAAACTAACACCGTAATTTCTTCTTCAGCTTCCTCATCTTTCAATTCGTCCAATCTTTCCACCATCTCTTCAAATAACTTATCGACTTCTTCCATCTTCTCTTCTGTAAAAGGGACTTTTTTAAAAGAGACCCAACCGACCTCATGATCTATAGATTCGCTTTTTTGTATGTATTTTATGGATCTATTCACCATGCCTTTGACAGTTCCGAGGGCAGCGATTTTATAACTCTTTTTTTCTTCGATAGTCAGATCGTCCCAGACAGCGCTGGAGTCTAGCCACTCTTCTTCCACGTCATAATATCTTTTGACTATATTACCTTCAGTTTCTTCTCGAGAAACGTGGATCAGTCCAGCATCGAGTAATTTATGGACGTGATGGTGAGCAGTTTGAGGGGTTATTCCGATTTTTTCGCTCAACTCGGTTATAGTCATCTCCTCTTCAAGTAAAAGAGCCATTATCTGGAGTCTAGAGGCGTTGGATAGAACCTTTATCTGGTCTATAGTGGGTTTGAGATCTTCAGGCATGTTGACACCTTCGATAGCGTCTAAACGTACAAAAAAGCCCGAAATATTTAAATATTACTCATATTCTTAACCCTATTAGATGGTATCTAAACGATAAGTAAAAAGGATACCGAAAAGGAGGAATAAACATGGTAATAAGAATAAAAGAAAAAGGCCAAGCGAGCAGATGGGAAGTAATCAGAGGGGAAACGGCAATCTTCGCAGAAGAACCGCCCCCGAATAAAGGCAAGCGAAGCAATGTTAAGTGAACAGCATTGACTTCAAAGACAAAACCTTCTGCTCTTAAAAACCCTTTCTATTTATTTTCAAATATGCTGGTAATATTTAAACAATAAAGAAAAATATGAAGAAAGTGTTTTCAGTACTCATAGGGATAATCATCGCCCAAAGGGCTCATCCATTCTTTTTCATCACCAAACTTAATCTTTTTTCGTCACAGATTTTCTACAACTCTTTCAATCCTATCCATCGCCTCTTTGATGTTTTCCAAGGAATTAGCAAATGAAAGTCTCAGGTGTCCTTCACCTTTATCTCCGAAAGCTGAGCCTGGAGTTGTTGCTACTTTCGCTTCTTCGAGCAGATGCATCGAAAGCTCCATACTATCAATATCGAATTCATACTCAGGGAAAGTGTAGAATGTAGAATTCGGTTTACTGCATTTGAATCCTTCTATCTCGTTCAATCTCTCCACTATGAGTTTTCTTCTTTCTTTATATTTACTCTTCATGAAATCGATAGCTTCTTTAGATTTTATATCGTTTGTGAGAGCTTCTAAACCGGCTTTTTGTGCAAAAGAAGTAGCACAAGTTATTGAGTGAGTCTGGATTTTTGCTATATTTTCTAGTAGTTCTTCGCTACTGACTGCCCATCCAAGTCTCCATCCTGTCATAGCGTACGCTTTCGAAAATCCGTTAACAGTTATCGTTCTCTCTCTCATACCGTCCATAGAACCTATTGAGATATGTTCTCCTTCGAACACCAATTTTTCGTATACTTCGTCGGTCAAAACTAATAAATCGTTATCAATAGCGATGTCTCTTATAGCTTTCATATCTTCCTTGTCTAGAGTTTTTCCAGTGGGATTGTTTGGCGAATTCAAAAGAATAATTTTGGTCCGAGAGGTCACTTTGTCCTGAAGTACATCAGGATCGAGAGAGAAGTCCTTCTCATCTACTGGAGCTCTCCTAACGATACCGTCGGCAAATTTGACTATCGGAACATAAGAGACCCACGCTGGATCAGAAATTATGACTTCTTCTCCATCATCTAGATGAGCCAATACCGACATGAAAATTGCCTGTTTGGTTGGAGTTACTAAGATGTTTTCAGAAGTAAAATCTAGACCGTTTTCAGTTCTTACCTTCTTGGCGATAGCTTCCCTCAATTCCGGTATCCCTTGTGATTGTGTATAATGGGTGAAACCTTCCTTCATAGCCTCGTATGCAGCCTCAATGATGAAATCCGGGGTATCGAAATCAGGTTCTCCTACAGCAAGAGATATTATGTCTTTCCCTTCGGCCTCCATAGTACTCGCTAACTTAGATATCTTCATCGTCTCTGAAAAAGAAACGTCTAACATCCGCTTAACAAATGACTCCATATATTTTACCTCATTTAGCCCATGAGTTCAACCATGAGTCCTTTTTGGGCGTGAAGACGATTTTCTGCCTGATCGAATACGACCGAATGTGGTCCATCCATCACTTCACTAGTTATTTCGACACCTCTGTGTGCAGGAAGACAGTGCATAACTATCACTTCATCATCTGCAGGCTGTAAAAGTTCTTTGTTTATCTGGTAATCTTTGAAGTCCTTCTTTCGTTTCTTTGCTTCGTCTTCGTCTCCCATCGAAACCCAAACATCCGTATATATTATATCTGCGTCTTCCACAGCTTCCATGGGAACGTTATGATGGTTTATCTCCGCTCCGTTTTTCTTTCCCAGTTCTACAGCTCTATCGAATATATCTTGATCCGGTTTGTAGTCTTCAGGAGTGCAAGCAACCATGTCCATACCGACGATAGCAGAACCTAACAATAACGAATTACAAACGTTATTACCGTCACCTACGTAAGCAAGTTTTTGATCAAAATCACTCTTCTTTTCTTTGATGGTCAAAAGGTCAGCGAGTATTTGACAGGGATGTTCCTTATCATCTAGCCCGCTTATAACAGGAACGGAGGAATTTTTAGCCAATTCTACCATCATGTCGTGCTCGAAGGCTCTATACATTATGCCATCTACGTACCTGCTGAGGACTTTTGCAGTATCTGCGATTGTTTCTCCTCTGCCTAACTGGAGATCCTTTGGACTGAGATATAGAGCATGTCCTCCTAATTGGGTTGTCCCAACTTCAAAAGATATTCTCGTTCTAGTGCTTGGTTTCTCGAAGATCATACCCAAACTCTTGTTCTCAAGAGGGGTCGGGAACTCTCCATTTTTGCATTTCTTTTTCATTTCTCCAGCCCTGCGGAGTATTTCTTTTAATTCATCCTTTACGTCCAATATAGATATTAGATCTTTTGTCATTTTTCATCACCATAAGTTCCATCTGTTAATCTAGACATCAGGTTAAGGTAAAGTTCAGAGGTATTCTCGACCATATCATCGGGAAGGGGAGGGATAGGCGGCTCCTTCTTATTTTTATCTCTAGCCTTCATCAACTCTTCATGATATCCTATTTCTCTATAATATTGTCGCACGAATTCCTTGCTCTTTTGTACAAAATTGTCTTTTTCATATTCCTCTTTTTCCCAAAATCTATCTTCATCTGCGGTCCCGAATGTATCTATGATCATCAATTCCCTATCATCGTTCATACCGAATTCTTTTTTACCGTCTACATGAAGTAAATCGTTTTTCTCAACATTTTCTTTAATAATTTCATCTATCTCGAAGACCATATCTTTTATCTGTTCATATTCTTTCTCAGTCAAACCAGCTATCGAAAGCGCTTCTTTTTTATCCAATTTTCTATCGTACTCTTCTAACTTAGTTGTCACTTCGAAATGAGGTATAGGTAATCTATCACCATATTCGGGTTTATCATCGAATCCGAGTTCTTTATGGTCTATCTCTTCTTTTTGTATTCTATCGTAAAGAGAGCCTGCTACGAAATATCGTGAAATAAATTCCAAAGGTATAAGATAGTTGGTGGTCTTTTCATCTATCTTATCGTAATCTTCTATCACTTCCGTCTTCTCTACTTTCATCTTGTCTTCCTCTGTCATATCGATAAAGTGTGTTTTGAAACCCAATTCTTCGCTCTTTTCAAACCAATAGGTTGATGTTTTACACAAAGTTTCTCCTTTTCTAGGTATCTCATTCGGGACCATTTTGTCAAAAACGGATATATTATCGGTAAAATGAAATTCCAACTCATCTGGACCAATTTCATATACCTCCTTCACCTTACCTTTCCTGATCAATTTTTTCATATCTATTACACCGAGGAACTGTGGAAACCATTGATGATTTGTATTTAATCTTTACGTCATTTTGGATTATCCTCTTCTAAGAAATCCTGCGATTTTTCCAATAATCTTCTTGCATTCCTAAAGGTGACTTTTTGTTTCGCTTTTTGATAAGGAAGCCAAATAAATCCCTGATGTTCTTTAGATATCTCGACCTCTTCCTTTTCGGTTTTTCCGAGAAAGAATATCACCTTTTTATGAGAAAGTTCACCCCGTTTTTTATAGAGATAATCTATTGTTTCTCTGAAACCATCTTTCAATTCAACCTCACCTTCGTTTATCCCCGTTTCCTCCTTCAGTTCTCTTAACGCGGTTTCTTCCATAGATTCATCTTCTTCAACATGACCTTTAGGAAAGTCCCAGTGACCCGCAGGATAATGAAGTAAAAGGTATTTAATTTGCTCTTCTTCCCTGTAAACCAGCACTCCGGCGGAGATCTCTTCCAGCATCTTATCCGTAAAGAGGGGGATGAGCGCTTTTCCTGTCCATGTCCTGTTGGGCCTTATTGGCCTGATCGACCATCTTAGCGTACTGTTCTTCTAATTTCTCTGCACTTTCGATTAACGAATCCGTCTCGATATCTATATCTCTATAGTCAGCGAATCTTTGGAGTAGAGTTGCAGAAGCTCTCGGATCAGGCATATTAGGTTTTCCCTCTGCCAACATTCCTACTGCTTTGATTTCCTTTTCATGCGCATTCAAAAGCAAGGAGCTAGAAATGCCGGATATCGCGCCTCTAGAGATGATTTCTAGATTTAATTTTTCTGCTTCTGTTTTAGCGGCGTGCGAACTTAAAACACCCCAGACTTTCTCTTCATCATCGTCATTTCTTTTTGGTATGCCATCAAAGATGATCACTTCTTTAACGCCTTGGTCTGTAGCGAAATCTATTATCGTTTTTGCAAGACTAGAAGATAGATTTGGAGGTATGACCATATCTGATTTAACTAGAAGAAACTTTTCTCCTGCAAAAAATCGGACAGGCCTCCTTGGAATACCTTCAAAAATCACGGCTGTAGGTGGAAATTCGTTACAATCTATCGAGGCAACCTGTTTTAGATCTAGAGTATTTATCAGCTGCTCTGAAGCGATTCCTCCTATCAATCCTGTTCCAGGGAAACCTGCAACCAACACATCATATTGAGGGACCTCGTCTTCCCCTATATTTATTTCGAAACAAACATCATTTTCATATCTCAATTTCTCTTTCACCATACTTATCACTGTTAATATCTATGAGGAACTAATACTTCTATTTTTGCCTCTCCTAGATTAATTGAAGGAAATCAAAAAAGTGATTTGATGACCTAAAATTTTTTATCAGACAGTTTTTTTCTTATTAATGAAATCTTGTAAAAGGTGAAAAAAAAATGGAAGAAGATTTTCCTAAGTTACAAGTAGCGCTGGACTTGATGAATATAAAAAGAGCTGTCAGGATAGCTAGAGAAGCTGTAGAGGGAGGGGTGGATTGGATAGAAGTTGGTACACCATTGATAAAATCTGAAGGTATGGATGCTATCAGAAAACTAAGAGAAGAATTTCCAGAAAAGAAATTGATAGCTGACATGAAAACGATGGATGTCGGTGGAGTAGAAGTTGAGATGGCTGCTAAAGCTGGAGCTGATATCATAGGAATTTTAGGGGCTGCAGATGATGAAACTTTGAAAGAAGGAATAAGAGCCGCTCGTAATTATGATTCCGAAGTGTTTGCCGACTTGATAAGAGTGGAGGATCAGGTAAAAAGGGCTGAGGAAGTAACAGAGCTGGGTGTAGATTATATTGGAGTTCACATCGGTATAGATGCTCAGATGAGAGGTGAAGAACCAGGGGAATTAGTTGAAAAAGTATCTAATGCGACGTCTCTGCCGGTGGCTGCCGCAGGCGGTTTGAACTCTGAGACAGCACCAGAGATGGTTAAAAGAGGAGCAGAAATAATTATAGTTGGCGGAGCCATAATAAAAGCTAAAGACGTTAAGCAAGCCGCAAAAAACGTGAAAAAAGCTATTCGGGAGGGAATTTCCATCAGATCCGAAGTTAAGAAAAAACGAGGTCCAGAAGAAATAAGAGAAGTTTTCCAGGAAGTTTCTACTCCTAATATCTCCGATGCAATGCATAGAGAACCTTGTATGAAAGGCATAATACCTCTTACCACTAGTGGGAAAAAGATCGTCGGCAAAGCTTTGACCGTTAAAACCGTCGACGGAGATTGGGCGAAACCTGTCGAAGCGATAGATAAAGCTGAAAAGGATCAGATTATAGTTATAGATGCTGATGCCGGAAAAACCGCAGTATGGGGAGAACTCGCATCTTGGTCATGTCAACAGAAAGGTATCCAAGGAGTTGTTATCGATGGTGCGGTAAGAGACGTAGGAGATATAAGAGAGATTGATTTTCCCGTCTTCGCCCGGTATAGAGCATCTAATGCTGGTGAACCCAAAGGATACGGCGCCTTAAATGATGATATAGTGTGCGGCGGGAGGAAAGTTAGAACCGGAGATTGGATAATAGGAGATGACAGTGGGGTCATGGTCGTTCCAAAAGAGGAAGATGTTCAGATAGCGAACCGAGCTCTTGATGTGATGGAAAAAGAGAACAGGGTGAGACAAGAAATAAAAGAGGGTAGAACCCTCTCTGTAGTTATGGAATTAGGAAAATGGGAAAAGAAATGAGTTTTATCTTTTCTTTAGGTCGTTCGACCGTATAGTCTTAATTCCCAAATCATCTGCCCATTTTTTTACTCTTTTTCTTTCTTTTCCGGAAGTACTGCTCCTATCAAAATATACAAATTCAACTTCTGGAGTCTTCTTAACGGCTTCAATGAAACTATTCTTATCTAGATATTTCATGCCCCAACCAGGGACTATATGTCCTAAAGCCACTTTGTGACTTTTCGCCAAATCAGTGAATCTAGGGGTGTAGTGTCCTCCGCCGATACATATAGCTACAGGTTGTTCTGTATTATTGACATCACTAACTTCTTTTACAGTCTCCGCTATCACTTTTCCAGCTCTTTCGTCTTTCCAAGAATCTATATCGCTTCCGATTTCGATGTAATAAGTCGGAGTTTCTAGATACGGTCCGTGATGGGTAGCTTCGAAAGAGATCTTGTATTCATCTTGAATATCCTCTTTTTTAGCTCTCTCGCGCAGGATGTGAAATGCCTGTGTCATGCTATAAGGCGAGGCAGGCACCAACTTCCCATCTTTTCCACCGTATTTAGCTTCCCCAAGGTTACCTATCGGATGTACGGTAAGTGAATCAACACCGGCTTCAGAAGAATGCTTTGATATATAAACAACTTCATCGAATTCAATATCTAAATAATTTTCTATCTTTTTATCTATATTATCAAAGTAGATGTGGCGTTCATCGATGGTTACTATAACGTCGTCTTTTCTCTGGTAAATTGGGCTATCACGCCATCGATCACATTCCTTCCAGTTCAAATCGAGTAAGTGAGATAGTATATTTTCACTCGCTTCGTCTTGTGTTGATGATACGATCAATCTCATACTCCGGGTAGTTAAATCGACCGGTTATAAATTTTTGTTATAGCGGTTAAAAAAGAATTAGAATTATATATCTAAAACACATCAGTAGGGTGATGGATACTAAACTTATCAAAGACATTTGGGAAGACAGCCCAAAATCAGCTGAAGAACTCGAAAAGCTCTCACTCCATTCTATACTACTAGCTTTGGGTGGTTACATTTCTATCGGTATCGGTACTTTACATTTTTTATTGAGCATTATTGAAAAATTTGAGTACAGTAGGGTTTTCTATTTTCTAATAAATATTATATTTGGATTCGCTCTTCTATTATCTTATCACATGATAAACACAGAGACTAGAAAATGGGCACTGTTGGCTTCGATCTTTTCATTGGTCTTAATCAGTATAGGAGGCATTGTCGGTGCATTGGCAGGACTAGTAGGTCTTTTTGGAGCAATTTTAGCTATCTTGGTTACCTTCGACGAGAGTTTTGACATATAGAGGATGGGAAGATTAATTACACACCGTTTCTATCTTCCGTCGGTGGGCCAATGAAAAAGAAGAGGATAACTGAAATCGTGATTGACCTGATGAATATTTCGGCTCAAACTTCTCCAAAGTCGTCGGATAATTTTTTAGAGACTATGGTATTAGAGGAAGCCGAAAAGGAGATGCTGGCAGAAGAATTGTATCAACTTTCTGATGAATTTCAGGACGAGGCATATAGTCAAGAAGGAGACTTTATAAATTCATCTGACGAACTACTTATCATAGGATTAAAGGATCATCCTCCGCTTGGTATAGACTGTAAAGCATGTGGATATGAGAGCTGTAAAGATTTTTCCGAAGCCGACAAAACAAAACAGATATTTGAAGGACCTAACTGTATTTTTAGATTAATGGATCTTGGGATTTCTATCGGGCACGCTTTAAATACAGCTGAAACACATAATATTGATTATCAAATTTCCATCAAAGGAGGTCTAGCAGCTAAGAACTTAGGTTTGATGGATTCCCAAGTCTGTCTAGTTGTACCGATAAATGTTATTTCGAATAAAGATTATCATAACGAATGGTGATCGGAAAGGGTTTTTCTTAGACCGAGATAAGTTCCATCAAGGAGATAGACTTTTTCATCATCCAATTTAGAATTTTTCAAAAAAGGGCCTATATAGCCCTCTTCGGTTATACTTATACCTCCTAATAAATGATTTAGGTGAGGTATTAAGATAGCTTTTCCTTCCAATCCATTCCATTTATAATTCAATTTCACCCAACATTCTTTTTTCTCTTTGTTATTCAATGAATCTCTAAGAGTAACTGCAGGATGAGTATGACCTATTACCACAGAGCCTGTAGAAAGCACTTCTTCCTCAGGATTAGCATGACCGTGGAAGAATCCGACATTTTCTATTACTGTTCCGCTAGAGTTGTGGATGATCACATCAGACGGAAGATATTTTTTGATCCCTCCATCGTGGTTTCCGGGTAAAAGATGAATTTCGTCGACTGATTTCAACCATATATCCACGGCTTTAGGTACGTCTTGATATTCCTGCCAAGTCGCCTTTGGAATATTGTGTTTAAAATCACCATTTATTACTAATCTTTCAATATTTTCTTTTTTTAGGACTTCTAAAACTTTGTTGATCATTTTATCGCTTTGCTCAGGAATATTTATTCCTTTCTCTTCAAGTTCTCTCTCGTAACCTATGTGCAGGTCCGCTATAACCAGCGTACTATTGAATTTTAGCATCCTTTTCTTCCATAGTGGCTGCATAAGTATATCTCTTATTGAGAGTGGTGTTATTTATCCATAGCCCTTCTCGAGATAAGGTAATATTATATATTGATCTGTCATACTTGTGGTTGATGTCCTCGGGAGATATCATAGGGATTCTGATCGTTTACATTTATGTGGGCTTACTTTTATACATCTTCGAATTCAATTCGAAAAGAGACTTATTCTTAAGACGAAAAATAATCCATATAATGGTAGGTAATATCGTCTTTGTACTTCCAATTTTCGAGACACGCTGGATGATGGTAGGACTGGCGGCGGCACCATTTGTCTTACTTACTTTTTTGATCAGTCCTAGATCTTCTATCGGGCCTAACAGCGAAACCTCCAATACAGGACACGGTTTAGGACTTTTTTATTATTCTGTCAGTTGGACAATCCTTGCATTCTTGTTTTTTGAAAATCTCGAGATAATAGCTATAGGCATAATCTGTATGTCTTATGGTGATGGTATAGCCTCCTTGATAGGAAGAAGGTTCGGCAGACATCGAATCAATTTTGCCATGGACAAAAAAAGTCTTGAAGGATCTATAGCTATGTTCTTCTTTTCTGTAGGGATGATCTACATAGCTTTTCTTTATTTAGGAGTAAATCCTGAAAATATACTTTTTATTCCGGCTGTGGTTTTGATAGCAACGGTTGTAGAAATTTTCTCGATAAAAGGTGTAGATAATCTATTGGTCGCTCTTAGTAGTTCAATAAGTTATTATATCTTGCTTTATTTGTAAACAATAGATGCGATTGATAGTCATAGATGGTTTAGATGCTGCGGGAAAAGATACTCACGCTCACTTGTTAAAAGAAAAATACTCGAATGATGGGGAAAAAGTGATCTTAAGATCTCATCCCTGCTCAGACAGCCCGTTCGGTTGTAAAGCAGAAAAGGCCCTGCGAGGAGAAGGAAGATACGACATGGCAAAAGCAACTTTCTATTTCACCCTTGATGTGCTCAATTCATTTTTGAGAATCGATAAGAGTATAGACACTTTGATATTTGTGAGATATCTATGTAGCGTGGCTTATCTACCAGAACCTCTGATTGGCAAATCCTATAAACTTTTATCTACTCTTTTTCCAACTTCGCCTTACATGTTTTTCCTAGATGTCGAACCTGAAGAGGCGATGAAAAGGTTGAATCATAGGGAAAATAGACAGATATTTGAAAACAAGCAGGACCTAAAAAAGATCAGGAGAAGAGCTCTTTCGATACTAGACGATTGGCATGTGATAGATACATCAAGGTCTATCGAGGAAGCACAGGAAGAAATAGAGAGAATACTTGATTCAAAGGAAGAAGGCGAAAGATATTAGACCACCTTTTTATTATCGATTAGTAAATCATGACTAAAGTAATCTTGGACGCTAACAGCTTGTTGATGCCTTTCCAGTTTTCAATTAATCTAGATCAGGAGATCAAAAGATTAATTGGCAACGCTCAGATATATGTCCCTTCTTCTGTGATTGAAGAATTAACCGTTTTGGATAAAAAGGCTCCTTTAGAACTAAGCGAGAAATATGCTACTGTAGAAGTCGAAAATAACGGGGATGACGGCGTATTAGAAGCGGCTAGAAAACTTGACGGTGTTCTTGTTACCAATGATAAAGAGCTGAAGGAACGGGCGTTGGGACAAAACAATCCAGTAGCTTTTCTCCGCTCTGGAACACACTTGGAATTGGTAGGTGAAGATCTTTTATTAGGAGAGAAAAAATATGATAAGGAAAAGGAAACTATTGAGCTTATAGGGGAAGTGGTTTCTGGAGTAGGTGAAGCAAGATATTTTTTAGCCTTAGAAGGTTATAAAAAGCGTTTTAGAGAGACCTTCGGTTTTGAACCTTTTGAAGGGACTCTCAACGTGAAACTTAAAGGCGAGGCATTGAAAAAGTACAAAGAGTTGAAGGAAAAAGAAGGTTTACTAATCGATGGGTTCGTAGAGAAGGGAAAGCGGTTTGGATACGTTGAGTGTTTCCCTTCTAAAATTAATGGAATGACTTCTCTATTAATAATGCCAGAAAGAAGTAGATATGAAGAGCAGGCCGAGATAGTATCGGAAAAAAAACTGAGAGATGAGCTTGATTTAGAAGATGGAGATGAAGTACGTATTTTGGTAAATATCCCTTAAAAGCTTTTTTCAAAAGTTCTTTTCAAGATAGGTTAAAGCGGATTCAAATAATGGCTTTCCGTCTCCTTGATTTCTTGTCATACCATCTCTTGTCCAATCCGGTTTTGTAAACTCATTGAAGACCCTTTCAGGATGCGGCATCAATCCTAACACGTTGCCTTCAGGGTTGCATATACCGGCTATATGGTCAGTAGAACCATTAGGATTCCATGGATATTCAGGTTCGCTTCCATTGGGAGTTGTGTATCGGAATACTATCTGATCGTTTTTTTCTAAGTCCTTCACTGTTATACTTTCGTCAAGCACTAATTTTCCTTCTTTATGAGCTGAAGGGTAAAGGACCGTTTCATGCTTCTCATATTCTGTAGTGAATACACAATTGGAGTTGTCTTCAATTCGTAAAAGAGAGGGCCTACATTCGAATTTATTGCTATCGTTAGTTTCAAGAGCGGCTCTAGGAACTTCACTCATTAATTCCTCTACAGCGGGAAGAAGCCCTATTTCCACCAAGACTTGGAATCCGTTGCAAACGCCTAAGACGGGTTTTCCGCCCTCGACAAAAGTTTTGAGTTCTTCACCCAATCTACTTTTCATCCTCGCACCGAAGATAGCCCCAGCACGGACATAATCCCCAGCGGAAAAACCACCAGGGATCATCAATATATCATAATCTTGCAGATATCTCTCCTCTTCATGGTCTACATCTTGTTTGATCAATTGTTTTAGATGCACTTTTTCAGCTTGGGCCCCGAGTCTTTTGAAAGCCAGATGTGATTCCTCTTCGCAGTTCGTACCTTCTATCCTTAGTACACCTGCTTTGATATCTTCCCTTTTCAAGTTTATCTCCAGGTAAACCTATTGATTCGCTCTAAAAATATTTTCCGTATATTCGATAGCAAAAAGTGTTGAATATTATTTTTACAATATATAGTTTAAAGAGGGAGAAAGTATTTATTAGTAACCTCATTTTGCCTAAACAACTCAAAGGGGCCGTGGGGTAGCTTGGTCGATCCTTCGGGCTTTGGGAGCCTGGTACC
>SL_8KL_010_SEDDRAFT_10001641_pt1 | contig 19322 bp, 18 predicted proteins | sample SodLakKL_010_SED_4_FD_11160 | JGI IMG/M metagenome (IMG submission 11160)
CCCCCAATCCCAAGCGGAGCCATTAAGCAAATATTTTTACGAATTTAGACCCCGCTCGATAGCGAATCGAAACCTATTCATTTATGACCAAGGTAAGTATATTAAGCACGATGATGAGGGATGAAGGTAAGACATTATCCAATCATTACCAACCGTTTTCGGCATAATTGCAGGAAAGGCGAGGTTATATAAATCTTACTCTCCAACTGCAGATCAGCCAAAATAAGATCCAGCTTCCCTCACTTCTTGCACTTTGTGAAAATCTAATATCCCTTGCTCTGAGATCGCATAGATCTGAAAATTGTCAGGTTTTATACCTTCTAAATTTTTTGAGAAAAAAGAATCAGATTCGATAACATTTCTCCCTTCGCTTAGAGGGTCGAAAGCTGGCAAAACGACTATCTCACGTTTAGGATGGTAAAGAAAGCATGGCAATCTTAGTTTTGAACCGACTTCGTCTTTTATTTCGATAGCTGGGTGTTCATGACCCATGATTTGTAGACCTTCCCATCGGATCTTCAGATGACCATGCGTCAAACTCATGTCTTCTAGGAGCATATTTTTTTCATAAAAAGGCACACCTTTTATATTGGCATAATTTTGTAGGTAATTATCGTGATTCCCTTTTATCATTATCAACGAACAGTCCTCCATGAGGTAGTCTACAATATCAAGGATTTCATTGAACTCTTGACTTTTACTTCTGCCAAAGTTATGTTTAAAGTCACCTAATACGATGAAAGAATCTGGCTCATATCGATTTTTAATATTTGCTAACCTATCTAATATATTCTCCATTTGAAAAGTCGGTATTGACATCCCATCTTCTTTCAAAACGGTTCCGTATCCAAGATGAAAATCAGCTACTATTACTGTCCTTTCTTTTTTATACCAAGCGCAGTAATCCGACGTTAAAAAAAGTCCTTCTGATATCTCGATTTTGTTCATTATTTAGGATAATAATTTTCTAAAAGATTCTTCATGTCTCATGTTATCAAAAGCGTCTTCGTTCTTGGCTTTTTCTTTAAATTTCTGATCAAGCTCTATCGCTCTTTTCAAGAAGTTTCTTGCCTTTTTCTCTTCATCTTGCTTAGCACTAACTAAACTTTTGTAAAACCAAACTTGAGAATAGTTTTGATCCCTTTTCACTACTTCATTGAAATTATCCATCGCCTCCTCATATCTCCCCATCTCATAAAGAACCAAACCTTTGTTAGACCAGGCTTCAAGGTCGTCTTCATCCTTTTGGAGAGCTTGATCGAATGCCTCTATCGCCTCTTCGTATTTTTCTAAATGATAGAGACAAGCCCCCTTATTGTGCCAAAGATCAGAATCATTTTCTCCCAATTCAAATAATCGCTCGTAAGTTTCTAAAGCTTCCTTAAATTCTTTTTTGTTATAGAATAATTCTCCCTTTTCATAGAGTAATTCTTTATCTTCTGGATTAATCTCTAGGGCTTTATTATAATATCCCAGCATATCATCTTTCAGTTCGTAAAATTTCCGATAGGTCTCTTTTGCTTCTTCGATCTCACCTCTCTTTTCCAGCTGCTGCGCTTTTTTTTGGAGGAGTTCAACGTTTTCTGGTTCAAAAGATAGTAACTTTTCTATGACTTCTAAATTTTCAGGTTTTTTCTCTAAAATTTTTTCATATAATTTTCTAGCTAAGGATCTCTGACCTTTTCTTTCAAGCTTTTCTCCTTGCTGTATAACCATCGAAACATTTTTAGAACCTAATTCAACGATTTTCTCAATAGCAGTTTCGTTTTTTGGTTCCAATGTCAATATCTTTTCATATGCTTTGATAGCTTTCTCTATTTTGTCTTCTTTTTCAAAATATTCTGCTTCAATTCTCCATAGAATAGGATCGTCAGGATTTTGTTTTACCAATTTATGGATTTTAGATATGTTCTTGGGATCTTTCTCTATAAATTCCCGGAATGTACGAATCGCATTAGATTCCCAGCCTAATATACGAAATACATTTGCTTTATTTAGAATCGCCCGTTTATTATCTGGATCTTTTTTTAATACATCGTTAAAACATTTTAATGCATATTCATTCATCTCATCCATGTTCATGAATGCCTTTCCTTTTTTAAGTAGAGGTTCGATATCGTTTGGATTTCTGTTTAGAGCTTTATCGAAACACTGTATTGCTTTCATATTTTCACCTAAATTAAGTAGCCCTTCACCGATCTCATTCAACTTATCAGTAACGAATTGAGTATCATTCAATTTATTTTCTTTATTTAGAATATAATCCAAAAGGTCCATGTATTCGGAGACGGCGGTAGATTTTTTACTCTCATGTATCTTAGACATCCTTTTCTCGATTTCTTTTTTCACCTTCTCTTCACTTTGACCAAAAGGCAATCTGGATCCCCACTTTTTAGCTCTTATAGATTGTACAAAACATCTATATGAAATATAAAATCTTCGGTAGTTTATCCTTTTCCAAGGGCCTTACCAACTTCGTCATCCATCATNTTCAGAAATTCATCNAAATCCTTTTTTTCTATGGTTGCCCCTGCCGCGATGTCATGGCCACCCCCCTCTCCATCAAATTTTCTAGCCAATCTATTACAGAGGTCCCCTAAATCTAATCCTTTTTCAACCAACCTTTTGGTAGACCTAGCAGAAATGTCTGCTTTATCATCCAATTCTGTAATACCTAAAACCGGCATATCTTGTTTTAGAAGATATAACATTCCCAATCCTGCTAGTTCGCCTTTCATAGTCTTTTTTTCCTCGTAAAAAAATTGGATATGTTCTTTTTTTTCTAATTTTCTATCTAATCTGTCTAATTTATCTATGATCTGCTTTCTATGTCGATCTCTGATCTTTTTTGCCTCTTCAAAGGCTCTATCATCTCCTAAACAGAGGGAAAGGCCTAATCCAGGTTTATTATTCCTTGCACAAGAATTGAGAAGTTTATAGAGTGTATCTACCTCCAAACCATTATGAGTTGAAACGTGGTGAGTCCCGTAGATAGATTCTATTACATAAGAGGGAATATCTCGTCTAAGAAGAGATAAGACCAAGAGACTATTCAAATTTCTTTTTTTCTCGATGTTTATAGACTCCGATCTAGCATCTGGATCGATATCGAGATCATCTAACATATTTTCAATCGTATTCTTTTTCCCGCTGATATCAGGAAAATATGGATCACAGGCTTTCATAAGAGCATCGAGAACGTTCTCTCCATCTATGAACAGCCCTGTTTTCTCTTCCAGATAGCCTTTCTCAACTGATTTTTCCAGTAACTTTCGATTCAATCCGGTAAAACCACCAATAGCTTGTTTATCTGCAGCAGCTCCTGCTAGACCGTAAATAGCTTCTTCCCAATTAGTGCTATCATAACTAACAGCCAACAACAATGCAAGAGTCCCGCCACTCACCTCTTGAGATCCATCGATACCATGATCATGAGGATTGATGAAAACCTTGTTTTCTAATCTCGTTTCACTTGGATCATTTCTAACCTGGTGATGGTCTAACACCACAACATCTTCCTCTAATTTCGATATACGCTCTAGGTAACTGTTTCCAATATCGGTAAAAATTATAGGATAACCAGTCGGTATTTTTTCCGGAAAAGAATCTATAAAAGTAGTATGAAAACCTTTCTGATATTTCATAACCGTTCTAGCTATTACAGCGCTAGCCGCAATGCCATCGGCGTCATAATGGGTGATCAGTCTGAACTTATCATGATCTTCAAGGATAGAGGTAGCCTTTTCCAACTTATTTTCTAAATCAGGGGGAATGTCAAACAAATTCCCTTCCACTCCCATCTCATTTTTATTGGGTAAGTATCTCGGCTTTATCCATCGAGTATCTCCAATCTTTTTCCAGCTTGCCCTGCTCTTTATAATAGTCTACGAGCCGTCTGATCTTTGATTCAACCAATCTCAACGATCTTATGTTGGATTTATCTTTAGGATGCTCTTCGAGATGATCCTTCAGATTAACTGCTTTCTCCATCAGTGCCAAAAGGTCTTCAGGTATTTCAGGTCCGAGATCATTTGATTCTATTATCTCTGTAACACTCTTACCTGTACCCAACTCCACATTGGGAACTCCATATTGATCTCTCAGAATTATACCTATTTCGCTAGCGGTTTCGCCTTTTCTCGCTAGATCTACTACCAAATCCCTTATTTCATCGTCATCGAGTGGAACCCAATCCGGGTTCTCCTCTAGATTAGGTCTTGTAGAGCCAGATTTTCCCTTTTTAGGGCTGTGCATCCTTGACATGTTTATTAAACCTCCGATACTATAACTGTTCTAATATCTTGGATTCCTCTCATATACCTTCTCATACTTAAAAGTGACTATCAAAAGCATGCCCGATTTTGACCACCTCAATTTTTTCCTCTTATCTTTTTTGATATCTCTTCAATTCGTTGAAATCGATCCTCTAATAGGATATCTTGTTCATTAGCAACTAGTAATACAGCGGTGGTGATCTCTATATTCAACTGATCTTGTTTTTCATTAACTTTCGACATGATCTCTTGTTTAGAGAAATCGCTTTTCTCAACCATTTCGTCGAGTAGGAGAGGAAATAGATCTTTTTTTTTCTCCTCAAATATTTCTTCTGAAGGTTCGAATCCCATAGGTATATCTATATTCTCATAGTCAAAATTCGCCACTATCTTATCCTCTTTCATCTTTATCAGGTCTGATTCTAAAGCTTTATCTATGACCTTCCTAGCGCGATCCGATGAGAACCACCCCATGTCGACAGATTGGGCATAAATAAAATCCTCTTCACTTATTTCGTTACCTTCTTTTTGAAATAGAAAGGCAAGAGCCTTTTTCAATTCTGTTGATATCTTATCGCCTCCCTAAATTTTAGAATAAAATCCGTTAAATTTTCATGGTCTATATAATCCACTCTATCTAGAGATATACCGCCTATGTACAATTGGTAATCACCTCTTGGCATATTTCTTAAACCTTTCCCATCAAAAGGTTCGGAGGATAGATCATTAAAAACTACTTTTTCAATACCCTTATCAACGCAGGATGTTGTTAGATCTCTGATACCCATATCTCTGATTTCTTTAGAGGGCGATATGAGTTCGTCTTTGTAATCTACGCATAAAATAAGATCTTCACTTAACTCAATCGATCTCTCAATTTCTTCGAATGATTCTAATGTCTTAGTAGAAAGAACCGCTTTATCTGCCCCTGCGATGAAAGCGTCAGTGATACCTTCTGCATTTCTAGCTCCGATATCTGCCCAAACTTCCTTAGAGGTGCTGGCCTTTCTTATGATCTCAGTTTGAGGTTTATTGAATTCGATACCATCTATATCTAGAAGATATATCTTATCATAACTTTCCAATTCTTTGAAGGCTCCCCATAGATCTACTTCCATATCATTGTAAGAATACTTCTCGTAAGAGCCCTGATCGACGATCACCAAATTTTGATTTTTGAATGACAATGAAGGAATCATATCTGTATCCTTAGGATGTAATTTTGCAGGTCCTTAATAAAAGGATTGATGCTATCCGGTTTTCAACGACACTTTTTTATATAGTCCATCAGGATGGAATCCTAATGATAACGATAATCGGTGCCGCTCATGTTTTTGATATCTCAGAGAGGATCGAAAAGGAGATCAGAATGAGAGAACCCTCGGTTGTAGCGGTAGAATTGGATAGAGATAGATATCAAGCACTCAGAAGTGGTCAGAAAGGAGGTGATGTTCCCTTGATCTATCGCCTTCTCCAGTTAGTTCAACAGCGTATAGCTAAAAAATTCGGAGTCCAAGTGGGCGAAGAGATGCTTACTGCGGTAGATACTGCCAAACAGATAAACGCAAAGACAGCATTCATCGATCTTCCGGCTCAAATAGTTTTGAATAGGTTGATGAACGACATAAGTTTAAAAGAAAAAGTCATGCTATTTGCCGGTGGAATAATCGGTCTATTTACCAGCAAAGAAAGGATTGAAAAGGAAATGGATAGTTATTATTCAACAGATGGTAATCCTGAAGGGGGTTTTATGACAAATTTGGGTTCTCAAATGCCCGCGATAACTAGGATTTTGATCGATGATAGGAACAGATTCATGGCTAAAAATCTTAAAGAACTCGAAGATCGGTTTGGATCGGTTCTAGCGGTGGTGGGAGACGGACACGTACCCGGATTGAAAAGAGAACTGATAGGAAGAGAACTAGAGATCATCAGACTCCAAGACATCCAAAAAGGTAAAGAGGAGATACAGGAAGACAAAAGGGTCGAGGATAATACCGAGATCAGTTTTTCTATAGAATATAAAAATAGTTAGATGATGTTAAATCGATTTCTCTATCTATCATCTTCGTCTTCAAAGGTAGGATTTTCTTTTTCTGGGTAAGGTTGTTCGAATTTCTCTAAACTTTCATATTTTTTCATATAGTTAATTTTTTTTCTCGCTTTCTCGAGGATGACAGAACTCGCCCAGATCCCTACAAAATACTGTCCAGATATTGCACCGTAAGACACTAAATCTTCGAATCCGAAAGAGTCCTCCATCTCTCTTATTTTCTCTATATCTTCTTTACATAGATCACAGAATTCTAAAGGAGGTTTCTCATCTGTATCCTCTTTGACCTCCACATATGCTGCCATGACACACTCTCCTTCGCTCTCGTCACAATGTCCTGGATATTCTTGATCCTCGTGATCGCTTTCATACCCTAGTCCTACCAGAGAGAGCAGGTGTCCGAATTCATGGACTAAAACGGGAGCTTCGATATCTCCTCCTGTCAGGTTTAAATTTCGATCCGCTAAATTTTCTATTACCCGTCTGAATATCACAATCTGATAGGGTCTTTTGGAGAGACCTAGCACATCTTCATTTTCTTCCCAATAACCATCAAGGTAAAGAACGTGGATAGATATTTTATTTCCTTCTCTCTTATAATCCATATAGGCATCGTTCAATTTTGCGATATCATCACTATTGTAGTTAAAATCGGTATGATTTTCGCTTATCTGGTTATCTACTACACTTTTTATGTTTTCTTTATCAGTGTAGTTCTCCACTTTTCCTTCTAGTATTTTCATAGCAGTTTCGTTAGGTTCATAACCTTCTACGTAATCATATTCAATTATAAGGTCTGAGTATGGTTCATTCTCCAAGTACATCTGAGAGTATTCAAAGGGTTCATACAGATCTCCAGTTTCTTTAACATAAGCTGGTAAAAAAGAATAGGTTATCAGGGCTCCTACCACAATGATTACCCATATCGTAGCTAGTAAAGCATAATTTTTGTCCATCGGCAGATAAGTTTATGCAATATCCTCATATTTGAAATTAACTTTTATTACTGAACTTCCTCTTTTTTCAGTTCTTCGTATGCTGTAGAGGCGGCTTCTGCACCCTGTCCGGCGGCTGTTATAGCCTGCTTTAGGGGAGAGTCTATAACGTCTCCAGCAGCATAGATCCCTGGGACATTGGTCCTTCTCTTTTCGTCTGTGATTATATACCCGTCCTCTGTTAGATCTATATCCAAGTTATCAGCTAGGTCAGAATTCGGTATGGACCCGATCTCAATGAAAAGCCCGTCCATCTCCATTTTCTTTGAATTGTCTAATTTCACCGCTTCAAGTTTATCATCTCCGATCAAACTTTCAACGTTTACTTTAAAAACTGGTTCTATATTTTCTCTCTGCTCTATTTCCTTTATTCTGATGGGTTCAGGTCTAAAGAACTCATCTCGTCGATATAAGATGTATACTTTTTTTGCGTGGTCAGAGAGCAGAAGAGCAGAGGCTAAAGCGGCATCTCCTCCTCCCACAACTCCCACGATCTTATCGTCGTAAAATGCGGCGTCACAAGTAGCACAATAACTGACACCTTTACCCTTGAATTCATTTTCCCTGTCCAATCCGAGTCTTCTTCTTTCCTGGCCAGTAGCGAGGATGATCTTTTTAGCTTTATAAGCATCTCTCCTTGCTTTAACTTCAAAATCTAAATTTTCTCCATGTATAGCGGCGACTTCATCATATATGATCTCTACGTCCAAATCTTTCACTTGTTCCTCCATCCTGTTTGACAACTTCATGCCACTTATACTCTTGAAAGCGGGATAATTACATACATCTGGTGCTTCGGAGATAAGACCTCCTGGCATCTCGCCTATTTGGAGACAATCTAGATTATATCTTGCGGAGTAAATAGCGGCGGTGTAACCTGCTGGCCCTGTACCTATTATAAGAACATCGTACATCGTATCGCCTCAAAGATTAGATAGAGTCATTAATAATTTTGGTAAGGAAACACAGAAACGGATACTTATTCTTATATAATACCCTCTAATTTAGAAATAAGGTGTCCAAATGAGCAGCGATAAGGAAGACCTGGTAATATCGATCGGCGGCTCGATACTCCTGCCCGATGATGAAGATATGTCAGAATTAATAGAATTGTCAAAGATGCTCCAAAGCAATTCTCAGGAAAGAAATCTTTACCTTGTTGTAGGCGGAGGGAAAACAGCAAGACAGTATATCAATTGGGGAAGAAGATTAAAAGCCGATGAAGCGACATTAGATGAGCTAGGGATCGCAACTTCTAGATTGAACGCTAGACTCCTAATAATCGCTCTAGAAGGAGATGTTTATCCTGTCCCCGCAGAAAGTTTTGATGAGGCTATGTCCGCTGGAAGTCATTATTCTATCGTAACAATGGGCGGAACTCATCCAGGACATACGACCGACGCGGTGGCGGCGATGCTAGCCGAACGGTTAAATTCAGAGAGACTAATCAACGCGACTTCCGTAGACGGAGTTTATACAGAAGATCCGAACAGAAATAAAGATGCGGAAAAACTAGAGGAACTAGACTACGAAAAGTTGATAGAGATAGTCTCTAAAAGTGAACACAGTGCGGGTCCGAATGTAGTATTTGATCCTTTAGCGGCTAGGATAATCAAACGCGCAGATATCAAAGCCTATATAGTAGACGGTCGGGACCTCGAGTCGTTTGAAAATTCGATCAGGGATGAGGAATTCAGTGGCAGTATTATTGAGAAATAACGGCGTTATATAAATCTATAGCAGATATATAGACTAAATAGATTATACAGACAAAGCTAATATAGTGAGTCTAAATTCCCAATTTTGTATGCTGGGACTTTCTACGTTGGCCGCCACCATTCTACTTGCCGCGCTGGCATCAGGTCTTTATATGGCTTGGAATATCGGTGCTAATGATTTAGCCAACTCTATGGGCCCAGCAGTTGGTTCTAAAGCTATCAATCATAAACAGGCAGTGATCATAGCTTCCGTTTTAACAGTTAGTGGCGCTATATTGGCTGGTGAACATGTTACAGCTACAGTTGAAGTAGGTATATTCGACACCGAGGCCGTTATTGAGGCGAACGGTGTGAATAAACTCTCTTTAGGTGCTCTAGCTGCGGTCACAGCAGCAGGTCTTTGGATTACAGTGGCTACATGGAAATCCTTGCCTATCTCAACATCTCATTCGATAGTTGGAGGAATGTTCGGTTTTGGACTCCTTGTGGGGGGTATTGGAATCATTTCGTGGGGAACTATGGGTCGCATAATCGTCAGCTGGGTAACCTCTCCTATTTTCGGTGGGATCACTGCTTTTCTGGTCTTCAAATTGATAGTATATTTGATTTTCAATTCTGAAGAGCCGTTTGAGACCGCGAAAAAATCAGTTCCCTTTATATTAGGTATCACTATTTTTATAATTTCTTTATCTCTATTATATAATACCGCGTTATCGGAAAGGATATTTGGTTATAGACTTCAGATATTGGGGGCGACAGTTTTTGCCCTTTTTCCGGCAGTAATTCTAGGCTTTCTTGGAAAATATCCTATGTTAAGTGGAGTTGAAAAAGAAAATGGCTTGGGTGATGTGGAGAACGTTTTCAAAAGGCTTCAACTGTTAACAGCATGTTACATCGCCTTTTCATTCGGAGCTAATAACGTGGGAAATGCTATTGGGCCTATCGTACTTGTCATTAGGAATACTTATGGGAGCACACCTTATTTCCTACAGAACGAAATACTTTTGTTGATAGGAGGAATCGGTTTAGCAGTGGGAATTTCAACGTGGGGATATAAAGTTATAAAAACCATTGGATTTAAGCTGACTAGTTTGACTAATACTAGAGGTTTTTCAGTATCTTTTGGAGGAGCAACGACCATGTTGGTTGCATCAATGGTCGGTATGCCTATTTCGACCAGCCATACGGTCGTTGGAGCCGTTTTAGGCGTTGGGTTTGCTAGAGGTGTTGAAGCGATAGATCTTTCTGTGATCAGAAAGATAATAATATCTTGGCTGATAACTGTTCCGATCTCCGCGATAACATGCGTGGTTTTATATAGCGTGATGGTTCAGTTCATATAAATATAGGATAAGTTTAAAATCAAATAAAAAATATAGTGATATATATGCCGCCGAAGTTTAGAAGATCGAGTTTAGAAGATGCGATGTTCGATTCGCCTTTCGATGGGCTAAAGGAGCATTCGAATCTTATAAAGAAGTCTATAAACGAATTGAAAAAAGGCGTTCACCATTACAGTGAAGGGGATTTTGAAGAGGCGCAAGTTTGTTTCGATAAAGTATCTGACTTGGAGCATAAGGCTGATGAGATAAAAATACAGATAAGAGAAAATCTCCCTAAGTTCATCTTCATGCCGATCACCCGTGACGACTTTCTAAAACTGTTGAAAGAAGCTGACTCAATATTAGATTATGCGGAAGACGTAAGTGTATTGTTGCCCATGAGAGAAGAAGAAATACCTGATAGAGTTAGAGATGACTTCAAAAAATTTGCCAGAAAAGTATTTGAGTCAGTTGAGCAACTTGAAGAGATGATGAATATTTTTTCTAAACTTCTGAATTCTTCCTTTGGAAGGAGACCTAAAGAAAGAGCTAAAGAACTACAAAAGGAACTAAGTGATCGAGAACATGAGGCCGATACGATAGAGAAAAGGATATCTAAAGAGATGTTCAACTACGAGGAAGAGCCTTTAACCGCTGTCCATCTTCTCAAAGTCGTAGATAGGATGGACTCTATCGCAGATCACGCTGAGAATGTTGGAGATATGATAGATTCTATACTCGAATCTAAATAAGATACCTTCAGTTTTTTATTTACAATTCACTGAGCTTAAATATTTAGAACAAATCCTAAATATAGGGAGCTATATATACGTCCTGTATGCCTGAATCTAGAAAAGTCCAAATAACCGGAGGATCCACTTACATAGTTTCTCTGCCTAAAGATTGGGTCGAACAAAAAGAGATAGAAGCTGGAGATTCTCTTATACTTTCCCCAAGAAAAGATGGTTCCATAGTTGTTAGTCCTGAGAGAGAATATGAGAAAAAGGCCAATATTAAAGAACTCGATATTACTGATAAAGACCAGAATTCATTGATAAGAGAGTTGATCGGTGTATATATGGCAGGTTATTCTAAAATAGAACTCAGAGCAAAGGGGAGTATAAAACCTGAATTGAGAAGAGCTATAATGGATTTTACGAGAATGGTTATCGGCCCAGAAGTAATAGAAGAATCCGATAGCCGAGTAATATTGAAGGATCTTATAGACCCTTCTGAATTTTCACAAAAGAAGGGTCTGAGAAGGATGTATCTTATAGTAAAAAATATGCACCGAGATGCTATCTTGGCCTTTGAAGAAAACGATAAAGATTTAGCTAGAGATATAATTCAGAGAGACAAAGACGTAGATCGTCTTTTTTGGATGATCACTAAACATTACAACATGTTGTTATCGAATCCGCGATTGATAGAAACCCTTGATATCACAGGAGCAAGAAGTTTGAGTTACATGCTGGTCTCACGAGCCATGGAACGGATCGGAGACCACGCAGTCAGGATCGCAGAGAACGTTATAAATCTTGAAGATGGTTTTAATGGTCCTTTGAAAGATGAAATTATGGAGGAAAGTGAAATGGCGATGACGATTTTGGAAAAATCAGCTGAAGCCTTCTTTAGAGAAGACCTTGGGGAGCTTAATCAAGCTATCGAGAATAGAGCAGAACTTCTTGAAAAAAATGATAAACTGATGAATCAGATAAAACAGGAAAAGAAAGAAAACGTTACGCCCCTTTCCTACATAATCGAAAGTATATCTAGGACAGGTTCTTATGCAACAGATATATCTGAGATCGGGATCAATTACATGATGTCGAAGTAAATATTTTATTCGAAAAGATTATTTTCCGATTGAAAAGCTCAAAATTATCTATGTAGGAAGTGATTTTGATAGAGAAAAATAGCGAAGCAATCAATGAGAGTTATGATGAAGAAGAAGTAGCTTTATCTTTAGCAAAGGTCGGAAAAGGGGCTATGATACTTTTCGTAGGTACAGCCTTAGGAATCCTCTTCAATTTCCTTTCTAGAATTTTAATCGCTCGTTTTTACACTCCAGCCGATTACGGTATGTTCAATCTTTTTCTTACGGTCCTCACTATATTTGCGACGATCGGTGCTCTAGGGCTGAGAAATGGAATCCAGAGAAATATAGCTTACTCTCTAGGTAAAGAAAACAAAGAAAAAGTAAGTTCAATTATTGGTGGAGGACTCTTTTTTGGGTTTTTAGGAGGTATAGCTAGCGGAGCTGTACTTTACTTTTTATCTCCTCATCTCGCCCCTTTATTTTCTGAAAACCCTGATTTTGTTTATTATCTTAGAATTGCGGCTCTATCTACTCCTTTTTTCGTTTTGATATATCTGCTAGTCTCAGTATTTAGAGGATTCCAGAGAACTAAAGAGCGGATATTATTCTTCAATCTTGGTAGGAATTCTTTATTTCTTATATTCATATCTATCATCGGCCTTTTAGCCCTGAGTTTCGAGAAGATTATCATCGGAGCCTTTTTTTCTTTGGTTTTGATATCCACTATGTTTTTGATATATTATATCCGAAAAGGTAAAAGAGAACTTGAGCTAACCAAAATATTCGACTTTAAAGGCGGGGTTGGAAGGGAATTGATAATTTTCTCACTACCTCTCATGTTGGTAGACATGATGTATGAGGTGATGGGATGGGCTGATACCATATTGATCGGATTCTTTTCAACTGAAGAAGCTGTTGGTTTCTACAACGCTGCTAGACCTATAGGTGCGTTCGTTTCCATAGGATTGACAGTTTCTCACTTCATATATTCACCTCTTGTTGCAGAACTATATGCACAAGAAAAATTTCGGGAGAACGAGATAATATTTAACGTTCTTACCAAGTGGGTCTGTGCCATGGCTTTTCCCATTGCTATGATCTTCATAATTTTCCCAGAAGCCGTTCTCGTGACATTCTTTGGAGGAGAGTATGTAGTGGCGGCGATACCTCTTCAGATAATCGCAGTGGTGTATTTTATCAATAATCTTATGGGACCTAATGGAGCCACTCTAACCGCCTATGGAAAGACTAAATTTTTGATGTATGCGACGTCTCTAGCAGCGGTGTTAAATATAATACTGAACATCTTGATGATTCCAAGGTTTGGTATTATAGGTGCCGCCTACGCGACTGGTGTATCTATAATAGGAGTGAATTTGATCAGAGTCTTTAAACTGAACAGCATAGCTAGTATTCATTCTCTCAAATCGAATACTTTAAAGCCTATTATATTGGGCGGTATAATCTCGATTTTGATAGGATTGATTCTCAGAATAACGATATCAATAGGTATATTAGATCTAGGTTTTATTTTCATACTGTTTTCATCCGTATTCTTCCTCTCTATGGTACTTACCAAAAGTATATCAAAAGAGGACATCAATCTCTTTCTCCTGGTAGAGAAAAAAACAGGAATAAAACTGAAGATAATAAAAGATATCTTGAGAAGATTTGTAGATTAGATTTTAAAACCTATCTTCGTAATCTAAATAGCGTTGCTGCTTCTTCACGATCTGTTTTTAGCCGCTCATAATTTTTCAAACAGGATCTTTTTGTGATATGATTAATTATATCCTCTTTCGAAATTTCTTTGGATCCTAAATCAGATTTTTCATTAATAGATGAATCTAATCGGATGAACATCTCGTCCATTTCCAAGTCTTCGATCATCTCTAAAAAAAATGTATACCTTTCTTTTGACTTCAAGTATCTATCAACTAGATTTAAGCAAAGAACGGTGTCAAATTTCTCCTCTAATTGATGATCAATAACCCTTTTTTCTAATAATATTTTAAATCTCATTTTGTATATTTTCGCTAATCTTTCGAGGAAATATTTGGAACGTTTATGGCTAAAAACACCGTATACTTCGTAGCCTTTTCTTTTGAATTCATGTAAAAAGAATCCATCGATAGTGGAAGTAATATCTAAAACCTTATTGGATCTAGAGTTCATATTTTTTTCTACAGTTTCAAGGATTGGCGAAGGATCAACTCGATTTGGTATAGTATCGAGGTCTAGATGAGGTATAGGATAGAATGTTTTCCCTTCTAGTTCCTCGTCTATGAACTCTTTCAGTTCTTCCCTAAAACTTTGCCATCTATTGTGTCTAACCAATATTCTTACAGGGATTTTATCTAAATTTAAAAGCTTAGCACAGGCGAATCTGTGTCTACCGTCGTTCAGTATAAATTCACCTTCTCTACCTATATTTACAGTTATCTCGCTATTGACCTCCTGTTTCCTTCTAAAAAAACCATCTATAGGTCTCTTTTGGGCTAGCTCATCTTGAGTCTTATAACCTTCTTCCTTCATACTCTGATACAATTTTTTGTAAAGTTCTCCTCTTTTTTGAGCTCTTTCATTTATGCTTTTTTCTTTGTGGTTTCTACCTCTTTCTTCTCGTTCGAATTTGGTTTTTAACAGTACAAAGTATTCAGTATCCTCCCATTTTTTGTCTCCGACCAAAAAAGATCGAAGTGAATAGTAAATAGGGTGGTTCTCAAAATCATTTTCAGTGAGATCCCAGTCACCATCTAAAACTTTACCAGAACATCTCCATATATCAAAATATTCATCCCGACGCATGTATTTTTTGATGCAATTAGGATCAATCTCTATAACTTTATAGGGGTCTAAATCAAATCTTTTATTCAGATACACATTCTTAAACTTATTCCATCTCATCCTAAATGTCCGTTGATATCGTTTTAACAGATCCATGGTTCCTGTTACGAAATCGAGAATCTTTAGCATATACAAAATATCCTTAATTTTATTTTTGATCCGTACAGTATCTATGGTTCCTGCCATATCCTCACCGATATTAAGTTCCTCATATATATACGCTGGTCGTAATCAAGTTCTCATTTCAAATCAAGTATTTAACTTCTCTAACATCTCATCCCACAATTCCACAACATTTTCAAAACTAAAATCATTTTTTATCTTCATTAAGGCACATTCTGATACCTCCTCTAGGTCGTCACGTTCCAAACATCTTTTTGCATCTTTAGCGAGGCTCTCAGGAGAACGGTCCTCAATCAAAAAGCCGTTCATTTCATCCTCTATTATATCTGGGATCGCACCAACTGGGGAAGCTAAAACAGGTGTACCGCAAGCCATCGCCTCTAACATCACATTCGGCAGACCTTCAGTCAGAGAAGGCATAATCAGCAATTTCATTTCGTTCAAATGTTTCGGTATCTTCTCATGTTGAACCCATGAGATGAATTCAATTTTTCCCTCCAAATCTCTTTCTTTTACAAATTTAACAGCTTCATCTTTTAATTTACCTTCACCTATGATCACAATTTTGAAATCTTTTTTAAAAGACAAAATTTGAGGAATAGCTTTCATAAATTCTTTGAACCCTTTTTCTTCACTCAGTCTTCCTATGAAACCGATGACATTTGGTCTTTCGTCTAAATCTCTTCTTTTTTCAAAAATCTCAAAATCTAAGAAGTGTCTGTGTGCGATGTAAGTTTTGTGGGTATACTTTTCTAGGCACATATCTTTGATTATATTTTCGGAGTAGACTACGATATGATCCGCTAAGTATAAACTGCTCGATACCAACAATCGTATAGGAAGAGCCAAAAGTTTACTTTCTGCTCTTATACTCTTTATATCTGAGCCGGAGAGAAGTATGTTAACATTATTTTTTCTCAATTTTGCAACTAGGATCGCAGGGAGTAGTACGGGTCCGCCGACAAAAAATAAAAAATTGGAAATTTTCGATGGAGCTTTAGCCACACCGATCGCTATTTTTAACTGAAGGAGGATATATGCGAGTATTCTCGAAGGTAAGTTTTCTTTAGGGGTATGTTCGATTCCATATAAGGCAACCCTCCTATCATCTCCGAATTTGTCGATAGCTACATTACCACTCACTAGATGAACCTTTCCTTTTAAGTCGCAGATAATCTCCACCATGTCAGAAAGAGGAACAATTCCAGATTCGCTTACTGGAAGAGAGACTAAACAAATCTCTTCATCATCTTTCATCTTTCTTCACCTCGTACAAAAGTTGTTCCAGCTTTGAGATGATATATTCAAATGAAAATCTATCGTAAGTGTTTTTATCCTTTTTCGATTCTATGTCCTCTGTCAAAACATCCGGGATGTCTTCAACCTTTTCTACTAAATGAAGATTAGGTGATTTTACTTCTTCTGTTATACCGACTTCTGTAGAGATAACCGGCCTGTTCAATATCAGCGCTTCGATTATAACGTTGGAAAACGTCTCAGTCAATGAAGGTAGAAGTAAAAAATCACAAGCACTGATAACTTTTAGCGTCTCTTCGTGTTCCTTTTTACCGAGAAAAACTAAATTCTCTTCGATCCCCTTTTCAGATGCTGATTTTTGAATATTTTCTCGTTCGGGCCCATCTCCTATGATTATTAGTTTGAATTTTGAGTCTAAACGAGAAAGTTCAGATACCATCTCTGCAACGTTTTTAACAGGATATAGAGAACCAACGAACAGTAGAAATTTCTCCTCAGTTGATATCCCAAGGATTTTTCTAATTTTCTTCTCGTCAGTATCTTTACCTATATTTCTGATCTTATTAACTGCAAAAGGATTGTGAAGGATTTCCATATCCGCGGTAGAAATACCCTTCAACTTTTTCTTTGTATCGAGACTAGGACATAATACAACATCGTGTTTTCCTAACTTCAAAGTTAAAACTTCTAAAGTAAAATTGATCAATGCAGTTATAGGGTGCGTCATTTTGAACCAGACTTTCCCACCATAACTTCTAACATTTGTTATCGACGGGATTGATTCTTTGTGTGCTGTCCAAGTAGATGATATAGTTGGGATATATGCCAAGTTGATTATCACATCAAAATCTCCCTTCTCGAGAAAGTCTTTCAAAAATGGATATAACTTTAAAGAGAATCTGAGACGTTTCGACTGCTGATATAGATTTTGTAAAAATCCTTTTTCTACCTCACTCCCACTAGAGAACGGTCTTATTATTTTTATCCCATCTATAACTTCGCTAGTTTCTGTCTCTGATGTCTTACTAGTTATTACTGTTATATCGTGTCCCTTTTCGTTCAATCCCTTGACCTGTTTCCATAGGGTCAACTGGCCTCCCCCCAGAACAGGATAGAAATACTCAGAGATGAACAGTATATCCAATCTACCACTAAAAAAGGAAAATCGGAAGGATATTATTTAATTTATGCATCGATAGAATATAGATTCTTTATTACCTCTCAAGAGTCATAAATTTTCTGCAACATCCTCAACAATATCCATAGCCTTCTCTATATTTTCTGTAGAATTCGCGTAAGAGAGCCTCAAATGGCCTTCTCCAGTAGGGCCGAAAGCGGTCCCGGGAGTAACTATAACACCTTCATCTAAAAGCTCCATAGCGAGTTCTTTAGATGTTAGATCAAAGTCGAAGGATGGGAAAACATAGAAAGCGCCTTTCGGTTTCAAGCACTCAAATCCAGAGATATCGTTCAAGCGATCGACGATTATATCTCTTCTTTCACGGAAGGTCTCAGTCATATTATCTACAAAATCTAACTCATTTTTCAAAGCGTGGAGAACTGCATGTTGGGTTGCGGTAGGAGGACACGCTATATTGTAATAATTTACCTTACCGAGTTCTTCCACCCAGTCTTTTCGGGTTATAGTATAACCGACCCGCCAACCGGTCATCGCAAATACCTTGGAGAAAGAGTTAATCATTATCACATTTTCATAATCACCTAAGAAGGACACGTGTTCACCTTTGTATATCATCTTTTCATAGACTTCGTCTGAGATTATCAGAAGATCATTTTCTTCCGCCCAACTGACTATCTTTCTTACTTCCTCTTCAGGGAAAACTCCTCCGGTAGGATTCGAGGGAGAATTCACTATTATAGCTTTTGTCTTTGGGGTCTTTCTTTTCTCTAGATCTTCGATCTGAGGAACAAAATCATATCTTTGTTCAACCGGGTAAGGAACAGGTTTACCTCCAGCCAACTTTATCTGAGAATCGTAGAGTACAAAACCGGGTTCGGGATAAAGGACTTCTTCTCCCTCTTCGATTATTGACTCCGTAGTTATTCGAAAAGCTTGAGTCGCACCAACGTGCATCAATACGTTCTCTTTATCGAGACCTGACTTGTACCTAGAGTAGTCGTTCGCTATCGCTTCTCGTAGTTCTTCCAATCCATAAGTTGAACCATAACCGTTGTGACCATCTCGCATCGCCTGATAATAAGCCGCTACAGCTCCTTCAGGTGGCTGAAAATCGGGTTGGCCAAGGCCCAAGTTGATAGTATCCTCATCGGCCATCTCGAACATCTTTCTGATACCACTCAACTCCACATCCCTAACCTTTTGAGAAATCATTGTGAACTGACAACTCCTTCTTATATTAAATTTTTATCGTCTATTCTTTCAAAACAACGGGATTGACAATATTTTCAGGTTCCTTACCTTCCAATACTGCGATTATATTTTCTGCCGCCATCACGGCCATCCCTTCCCTAGCTTTGTAGCTAGCACTTCCTAGGTGAGGGGTGAGAACAACATTTTCCAGTTCATAATATCCAGGATTAGCTCCGTGAGGCTCGTCCGCGTATACGTCGATACCAGCACCTGCTATTCCGTCTTTTTTCAGAACCTCTATCAATGCTTCTTCATCAACGACTTCTCCTCTCGCCGTATTTATCAGGTATGAATCTTCGCTCATCTTTTCCAATTCTTCTCTTCCTATCATTTCTTCCGTTTCTTCTGTAAGCGGTACGTGCAGGGAGACAAAATCTGACCTAGAGAGAAGTTCATCTAGCTCAACGAACTCTGCACCGAGCTTATTTTCTACCTCGTAGTTCCTTGACCTGTTGTAATATAAAACATCCATCTCAAAACTTTGACTTATCTCCGCTACTTTACTTCCGATATTGCCCATGC
>SL_8KL_010_SEDDRAFT_10001642_pt1 | contig 19322 bp, 18 predicted proteins | sample SodLakKL_010_SED_4_FD_11160 | JGI IMG/M metagenome (IMG submission 11160)
CAGGATGGTCGCGATCACGGGAGACACAGCCTCTTCTTTTCTATTCAATCTCTTCATATGTTAAGTCCTCCTGCAGGGATTAACCTGCAAGAAAGATACTTGACTTTTTCCTATATATAATTTTCCCATGAATTTCAAAAAGCCCCCGCTCAACTGGCCCGCAAACTATTCCGAAGAACCGATCTCGATGAAGTCGTCGCAAACCATCGCTAGCATGTTGTCTATCTCTTCTGAATCCTGCTCTGAGACAGACATTATGAAAGTATAACAGTCGTGAGAGCGCAAGTTTGATATCAAGATGTGCAAAAACTCAGAAAGTATACGATTGTCATTGTGTATCGCCAAAGAATCTATCGAATCTATCACAACGGTATTCTCTTCGGTCGGATACTTCTTCAATAAATACTCGATCTTCAAGCTCAAATTCTCTAACATCGTCGGACTTTCTACATAAGTAACGCCTTCACGCTGCTTGTCGACTCCCATGGTCATGTAGGAAACAGCGTCTACGAACTGAACGTTACTCTTATCGATCTCGAAGGCATCTAAAACCTGGATGATAGTCGAAGAAGATATAGTGGAAGTTGTGTAGATCACCTGCATGTCTCTATCCGCGATAAAATCATCAGTCAAAGTCGTGATGACATCAAAATAAGCTTCGACATCGACCTTCAAGGCGACAGCAGAGCCGGCCTCTAAACTTCTCAGCTTCTCGGTCAGCTCATCTATCGCGATCATCTGCTTTCACCTCCGCGATCCTTCCCTCCACCTTTCAGCATCGGTACCAGCAGAACGCCGACAGAAGTCAGATCCAACACGTATTTAGCTCTAGAATGATCCGTACCTCTCATCTTCACCACCTGCAGAGTCCTCAACAGGTCGCCCTGCCTCTCTAAATTACCCATCATTATTATTCCGTCCGCTATCGCTTCCTCGACACCATACTGCGAGTATCGGGAAGCTTCCGGAGATATCTCAGATACCAACAAAGAAGTACAATCATGAGATGAGAGCGTCTTCATCAGGCTTAGCATGAAGTCCCTTATCTTCTCTTCAGTCTTGAGTTGGAAACATATAGAGGTTACGGAATCGATCACCAATCTCTTAACATCTTTCTCCACAACGATCTCTTCTATCTTTTCTATTAACTCGTTTATCTCCTCAAAAGAGAACTCGCTCTTATCTTTCAGACCCAATTCCTCATAGATATCTGGTGTGTCGATAAAGTTCAATTTTCCTTCTTCGATAAGCGAAGGATCAAAAAAATCGTAGGGAACGACGTTGTTCAACATCTTCTCGGAGGCTTCGGTAACGGAGATGAACAGACAATTCTCATCTTTTCTAGCGCCGTGGACCAAGAATTCCAGACTTAAAGTCGTTTTTCCCGTGCCACAACTGCCCGTGACCAGAACAGAATTGCCTCTTGGTATGCCTCCGTTCAATATGGTATCAAGACCTTCTATACCGGTCACACATCTTTCTCTTTTCTCGTCCGGAATTATCGTAATCTCGTCTTTCGTCTCCATGCAGATGCATGAGATATTTCTTTTTAATTAAATATTACTATGCTTTTACAGTTTCATCTTTCAACAAAGATTTTATATTATTCCAAGCATAACAACAGCGTCAAGGAGCAGATTTTGATGTTGTTTGGAAGTTCAGGTATCCGGGGCCTCGTCAATAAAAAGATAACTCCAGATTTAATAAAAAAGGTCGGAGTTGCAGTAGGTCAAGAGCAAGATGATATAATTGTGGGAAGAGATACTAGACCTACGGGAGATATGATCTTCTCTGCTTTGGTCGCGGGTCTCACTTCCACAGGCGCAAACGTAAAGGACGCTGGAGTTTTACCGACACCGACTCTCGCCCAAGCCACAAAGAACTTCGACTGCGGGGTCATGATAACAGCTTCACACAACCCGGCACCCTACAACGGTATAAAGCTCTGGAATCCCGACGGCAGTTCTTTCGACACTGAACAGATGAGAGATATAGAGGAAAAGATAGATTCAAAACCCACTCTTCCTTCATGGAAGGATGTCGGAACTGGTGGTGTCTATCAAGACGCGATCGAAGAACATATGGAAGAGATCCTACAACTGGTAAGCAGAACTCCAGATTTGAAGGTCGTCGTAGACTGCGCCAACGGTCCAGGTAGTTTAATAACTCCATACCTTCTCAGAGAGATGGGATGCGAAGTAATAACTCTTAACTCACAGCCGGACGGGACCTTCCCAGCTCATGCCTCGGAACCAGTAGAAGAAAATTTAACCAACCTTTCAAAACTCATAAAAAATTCCAACGCAGATTTAGGTATCGCTCATGATGGAGACGCGGATAGGATGGTAGCTTTCGATAGAACGGGAAGATACCTGGGTGGAGACGAACTTTTAGCTCTCTTCGCCGACATGTACTCTAGATCTGTTGTGGTTCCCGTCAATTCGTCCATGATAATCAACGAATTAGCGGATGAAGTGAACCGCTCTAAAGTCGGCGACGTCTTCGTCTCAGAGATGTTGAAAAAAACTAACTCGGATTTCGGAGGTGAACCTTCCGGTACATGGATATTCCCGGAGATCAGCTACGGCCCCGACGGCATCTACGCCGCTGCGCTTCTAACAGAACTGGCAGAGAAAATAGACCTGGTTCAGGAAGTTAACGAACTTCCCAGCTATCCTCGACTAAAAGATTCCATCGAAGTAGAAAACAAAGAAAAAATCATGGAAAGACTAATTTCTTCCTACAAAGAAACGTACGAAGAAAAAGATCTCAATTTGATCGATGGGATAAGATTCAAAGACGAAAGAGGCTGGGGCCTCATCAGAGCTTCAGGTACGGAGCCAAAGATAAGGATGACCGTTGAAACCAAAAAAGAAGATCATCTCGAAACTTTGATGGAAGAGATGAAAGATAAGATAAATGATTGCTTGGAGGAGATATGATGAAAGCCTTCATATTAGCCGCTGGAAAAGGAACAAGGATGAGACCCCTCACTGAGAACACGCCAAAACCTCTACTGCCTGTTGGAGGAAAAACCATAATCCAACATCTTATAGATAATATCGAGGAAAAAGTCGACGAGATAATTATCTTGGTGGGATGGAAGGGAGAGATGATAAAAGAAGAGGCCCGATCAAAAAAAGCGGAAATCAAAATTACCCGCCAGGAGAAACTTCTCGGCACAGCCGACGCGATAGGACACGCTGAAAAGTTTGTGGACAATAACTTCATCTGTATGAACGGGGACGTAATAATTCCAAAAGATAGTCTCCACGAGTTCATAGATTTTTTCGAAGAAAAAAACGATCCTACGATGGCCATGGCGAAGGTAGAAAATCCAGAAAGCTATGGAGTACTCATCACCGAAGGAGATGAAGTGACCGATATAATAGAGAAACCTGATAAACCTAAATCTAACCTGGTCAATGCGGGGCTATACGGATTCACTCCAGATATATTCGATGCTATAGATGAAACCGAAAAGTCTTCTAGAGGAGAATATGAGATAACTGATTCTCTTAAGATATTGATGGATCAGAAACTGCTTGGTTTCGAGATCGAAAATAAATGGTATGAGTTGAGCAGACCTTGGGATCTTCTCTCGGCTAACAAAGAACTTTTGAACCAAACTTTAGAAGAAAATGTTAAGGGGAGTGTTGAAAAAAACGTTCATATCGAAGGAAAAGTTTACGTCTCAAAAGACGCATCCATCAAAGAAGGAGCTTACCTTAAAGGCCCGATATATATAGGGAAAAATGCGGAGATTGGTCCAAATTGCTACATCAGACCCACTTCCTACATAGGTAAGAATTGCAAGGTCGGGAACGCTGTCGAAGTGAAGAACAGTATAATCATGGAAGGTACTCAGGTACCTCACCACAATTATGTGGGTGACAGCGTTATTGGTAAAGAGTGCAACTTCGGCTCAGGCACAAAGGTAGCTAATCTTCGGTTAGATGAGAGGGAGATATCGGTCATACACCGGGAAGAAAGGGTTCACACTGGAAGAAGAAAATTAGGTGTCATAATGGGAGATGAGGTGAAGACCGGCATAAACAGCATGATTGATCCAGGTACGATAATCTGGCAAAAAAGTTTCATAGGCCCAGGAACAATAGCCGATGGTGAGATAGGTCCTAATAGCAAGATACAATGAAGATAGCTCAGCTCAGTCCCTACTTTTATCCGCACCTGGGTGGAGTCGAATCCCACGTCCTCGAGCTTTCAAAACATCTAATAGATTTAGGGCATGAAGTGTTTGTAGTCACGACCAAACTGGAAGGGACTAAATCTGAAGAAATTGTGGAAGGAGTACCTGTAAAAAGAGTTGACCCGTTAACTATCTTCCTATCAACGCCTATCGTCCCGGGAGTCAGGGACGTTCTTTGGAAAGAAGATTATGACATAGTGCACAGTCACTCTCCCCCACCTTTGATGTCCTTTTTCGGAGTGAGAAGCTCTAAAAAGAAAGACGTGCCTTTTGTCTTGACTTATCACTGCGATCTCGAAATACCTCATAGCTTCGGCCCACTGATAGTCAACCTTTATGAGAGAACTTTAGGCACTTACACCGTTAGCAAAGCCGACAAAATCATCACGACTACTACTTCTTACGGAGCGACTTCTAAAGCGGTCTGGCATCGAGAAGCTGATATTATACCCAATGCAGTCGACGAGAAGAGGTTCAATCCCTCTAACGATGGTAGCCAGATCAGGGAAAAGTTGGAGCTTGAAGAAGATGAAACTCTTATAACTTACGTGGGACGGATCGTTTACCATAAAGGTTTGGAGTACTTTGTCCAAGCGGCTGATTATCTTGAAGATGAGAACGTGCAGTTCCTACTGGTTGGAACAGGTGATTTCAGGTCTGAGTTGGAAGGTATTATCGAAAGAGAGGGGCTCGAAGATAGTGTGATGTTCGCAGGTCGGGTACCAAACGAGGAACTACCCAACTACTACGCAGCGACGGACATCTTCGTTTTACCATCTGTTTCCAGGCTTGAAGCTTTCGGTATCGTCGCTTTAGAGGCTATGGCTTCCTGCGTACCGGTGATCGTTTCCAACATTCCAGGAGTTAGGGACGTGATAGTAGAAGGAAAACACGGTCTTTTGGCAGACCCGATGAACTCTGAAGACTTGGCTGGTAAAATAAGAACGCTCATAGAAAATCCGGATATGGCCGAGAGGATGGGGAAAAACGGGAGGAAAAGGGTGGAAGAAAATTTTACTTGGAGTAAAGTTGCAGAAGAGATAGAAGAAGTCTACGAATCGGTACTCAACGAATGATCTCTAGATCCACTTTTTTTCCAGTAGAATCATAGGCTTGCCAGGAATCCATATCGTAAGGATATGCCATTATTATATGGATCCTACCGTACCTTCCGAACATCATAAGATCCTCTTTAGAGGGCGATGGATTTCGGCTGGGATGTGTGTGTACAACTCCAACTATCGAGTAGTCGACAGGGAGATTAGTCAACCTCAATATCGCATTTTTGGGCCCAGAAACGGTACCAGGTACGAGAATGAGCTCTGACAGAACTCCGTCTATCTCTCTCAAGCCGGCTGCGAATTCGTTTGGATGAGCGTCTTTAGCGCTTTCACTTATCATCTTCAAAACACGTTCAGTTATACCTTTGATCTCCTTTTTCCCGAAAAGGCTCATCTTTTCACCAGTTTCATCTTCACCTTCTCATAAAAATCGTCCTCGAAACGGATGAATTTTGCGCGGTTATCGCTCTTTTTCACTTCTATTTTATCTTCTTCTCCTACGATACATTCTTTCTGTCCGTCCATAACCATCAAACAAGTTTTTTCCTTTTCAGAGACCTGTTCGAAGGCAGAACGTGAGGCTTAGCATCTAGATCGAAAGAGGCTATAGGTACGGAAATAAAAACATCCAATTCAGGATTGACGATCGGACCACCAGAACTCAGACCGTAAGAAGTAGAGCCTGTGGGAGTCGAGATTATGAGCCCGTCTGCTCTGAAGCAGTCTATGAGTTTATCTCCATAGATGAGCTCTATCTCTCTAAGCTTCGCGATCTTATCGCTGTGAACCACCATCTCATTGACACACTCGCTCTCTTTTTCTCCATTCAGAAACACGTCAAGTTTCATCCTTTTATCTACAAAATAATCGTCCTGATCTATCTTCTTCAATGCTTCTTGGACATCAGAGATCTCAATCGTGGTCAAAAATCCAACCGTCCCGGTGTTAACACCTAATGCCGGTATATCCGTACTTTGAAGAAGTCTTAAAAGAGTTCCGTCTCCTCCTACACTCATCACGAAATCAATTTCCTTCTTTATCATCTCATCTAAAGAGTAGCCTTCGACATTCAACTTGTCTGCTAAACAGTCCACAAAATACATTTCATCCACTATTTGAAGATCTTTCAAATCCCGTAGTTCTTCGATAATTTTTTTATCTACCAGACCGTAAACCCCAAATCTGAGACTCATAACAATTCCTCCATAATCCCCTCATCATATATGGCAATTACGTCTTTTCTTTCCGTAGCGCTTATACCCATATTCAGTTTTTCCCTATCCTTACCGTAGACTTCTCCTCCGACCTCTCTAAGGATCAAAGTAGCTGCGGCGATATCTGTGATCCTTAAACTCCTCTTTTCCTCAGGAGTCCTATGATAAAAAAGATCGAAGGTACCTTCAGCAACCATGCACATGGAGAGAGCCGCCGAACCTAACGATCGAACTCTTCTGACCTGTGGAGGGATCTCATAACTTTCAGCTATCGCATTCTCACCTAGATACAATGAAACTGTTTTTTTCTCACTCCTTTTTGGATTTAAACGTTTACCCTCTTTAAAACTGCCTTCGCCCTTCAAAGCGTAATATTCTATTCCAGAAGTCAAGTTTCTTACGTAACCGACTTCAACATTAGAGAGATCTTTAGGCGTGAAGGCTAAGGAGATGCAGTAAAAAGGTATTTCAAATATCGCATTGTTCGTCCCGTCGATTGGATCCATTATCACGTAACCATCGCCTTCTTGCTCAACTAGCCCTGCTTCCTCACTGAGTATAGAAAAATCTGTATTTTGAAGTAGATGTTCTAAAGCTGTCTCTTCCGCTATCTGATCTACTCTTTTGGTCGGAGTTCCGTCAGCTCCTTCGCCCATATCTTTATCTCTCTCCAGGTCTTCACTTGCTATCGCTTCTGAAACCCTCTCTCCACACATTCTAAAGTGCTCTAATATATCCTTCCGCATGGGTAGGGATAGCATTGTTCTTTTAAAAATGTTTTCTGGAAGAGAAAAAGGTAATGCAAAATCATCATATCTTAGATACTTTGACGTAAAGATGCTCTTGATCCGTCTCTGAAGTTGTGCCAAATTTGCATTCTAAACTCAATCTGTGCTCACCTCTTCTCAGCCTCAAAGGAGTTTCTTCTGATATCAAAGGAAGATCGTCTCTAACAAAGTGTCTACCTCCGTCACCACCTCGCAGTCTCCACTGTATCTGATTTTTGTACGTACCGTTAGTGATCTCTAAAAATTCTATCTCTCGGAACATCCCGTTTTCCAATCGTAAATCCAAGACATCAGAGTTGCCTTCGCCGTGAAGATAGATCTGTCTAGCCTTCTCGCTTATGAAAAAGGCCTTCTCTTCTAGATCCTTTAAAACTCTCTGGGTGTCGTGATATCTTATTGAACTGTAAACTACAGGAAGCCCGATAGAAAGTACTAGTGCGATTATTAACATCTGTAGAGGCAGACCTTCAAGGCCTTGTTCGTCCTGCTCAATTCTTTTAAGCTCTGTCATCCTTTTCTTTAACTCGGCTAGACCATCAAAGGTGATTATAAAAGTGTTTGCAAAAGCAGATAGGGACACCAAACACAAAACATTTATCACACTAACATTTGCGATTTGAAGAAAAGAGGAACGACATTGAGATTAAAGATCAAAAAGGACAGAAAAGGCATAGGAGGATTCTTCTTCGATATACCCGTTTTGTTATTGATAATCTTAGTGATTACGGTTTTCACCACCTCACTTTATCAAGTCTACGTTCCGATCCAAGAAGAAAGGAAAAGGATGGCCCAAGATAGAACATGTATAGAGCTGAAAAATAGTGTGCAGAACTATCAAAAAATACATGCTGAAGGAAATGAAAAGTTTTCTATTGAAAAACTGGAGGTTTTAGATGAGGAAAGATTGGAATCTCATTTGAAATTAGGACCAAACTACGATTATAATATATCTTTCAATGTACTAGGAAGGGACGGATCATGGTCTTTTGGAGAAGATCAAGCTAATGAAGAAATTTCAGAAGTCGGTATAAGTTCTTATCAAACTCCAGTCCTTTTAGTGGATGAAGGTGGAAGTTCACACATCAGCAAACTGAGGGTGAGTGTATGGAGAGGTTGAGGAATGATAACCAGGGACTATTATCTATGATAGATGCGGTATTATTTGGGATCATCATCTTGGTGGTCTCTGTTCTCATATTCCAGCAGTTCGGCGGAGCTTTGACTAGAGAAAAAGATCTAGAATCATCTGAATTTAGACGAGAAATGGTGCATGATATCCAAGATGTTGCGTTAAAATCGACGATCGAAGAGACCGGATACCTGAATTTGAGTTTGAACCAACCAAAGAGGGTGAGATTGGTAAATGTCAGTGTTGAGAGAGCGATAAAGGATTACCTATATTTAGACCATATCAGTCAAGAAAAGCACGCTTTAAGTTACAATCTCACTAATCTAGAAGAAGAAATAAAACAGATATATGAAAGATGCGCCTGGGACGTAAGCCAGTATCGTTTCGCTTTAAGATCTTCCTACGAAACTTCCGAACTTTTTCTCTCAAACATTGAAGGACTTGATACTGAACAAGATATACCTCCAGAAAGAGCTGCTTCTACCGTCTCTATAACTTTAAGGCTACAGCGAGTCGAAGTAACTCTTTTTATCTGGAGATGAAATTATCAAAGATGTAGATAACTACATTCAGTTTCTCCATTTATTCTAAAGTGCACCCAACTTATATTTTTGTAAAGAGGATCATGATATTCAACTCTCTCCCGTATATGATCGGCAATTTCATCGATTTCAAATTCATCTAACTGTTCATCTTTTACTTCGATCAAGATCACAGCTCTTTCAGGCGGTAGTTCATCGACCGCTTTCTTCAAATTCTCATCTATAAACTCTTTAACTGAAGAATCGGAGTCCACCGGTCTAATGCTGGCATAAGTTAAAACATCGTCTATCAGAAGACAATGTCGTTTCTCACCAAAGGGCATCCATTCTACTCTTGAACTTTTTAAGTTTGCGGCCATATACAGTGAAATAGCTCTTTCAAATTCACCTGAATTCAATTCTCGAACTACAGAAGGAAATTGATTTGAAGCTGGAAACTTTTCAATCGATTCTGCAAATCTCTCAAGGTCGATTTTGTAGTTGGTAATTAGTTCTTCCACCGCCGAAGGTGTTACACCGGTTCCCGTGATGATAGATAGAAATTCGTTTTTAAAATTATCCTGAAGATTTTTTAGGGAATTAATATCTGAGAGATCATTTATACAAGATTTCCTATACCCTACGAAATCCATATCTTCAAGTTTTTGATCTAGAGTATTCAACGCATCTTCATAGTTTTCATCACCCGTTATGTTAGAAAGTTCTTTGATAAAATCCTCGTCAAAAGAAAGAAACGCCCTCAACTCTGTCTCACCAGAAATTTCACGTTCTTCTTCAAGCCACTCTAGTAATATTTCAGTTCTATTCTCACCGATCAGGTCTAAACTGTTTGTTATTGAACCTAAAGTAAAATTTTCGTATTCTCCATTTAACTTTTCAGCCGTTTCTATATGAGATAGATCAAAATTTGATGCTAGAAAGATGCTCCGTTTTTGGGATATCTCGGTCACATTAAAATCATCGATCGTTTTCATTTTCTCTATCCCGATTTCAGAGATATCGGCAGGTGAAGGAGTCCCAGCAAAACCTTCTCCCTGATAAAAATCTCTTATCCAGCTCTTTGTCCGTTCAAAAGAATGGTCTACAATTTTCGGCCCGTTGAATCCTTCTAGATCATAATATAGATAAGGATCACCTTCTTTTTCTAACCCTACTGTATATCCAGATTTTCTGAGGTTCTCGTGAAGAGAATCCCATTGTATCTCATCCATGTCCTCGAACAAGGGCATCATCCTGTCGGGATAGAAAGTATTATCGCTTCTTGATACCCTCATATAGAGAGGGAGAAAGTCATATTTGACCAGATACCCGTATTCATTTTCAGGGATGAAAGGGAATGTTGTTGTCCTATATTTACTCAGTTCAGACCTCGGAGTTATTGATAGATCATCTATACCGTGATTTGAATCACTGTACGTGCCGGAAAGTAAGTCCCTGTAACCTAGATTGTTTTCAAAATCCACAAGATATCGAAATCCATTTTTACGGATGACCCAAGAATCACTAGAGATATTTCTCACGAAGTCAAAACTGTTACGAGGAAACTTATTTCCACTTCTGTTTTCTATCCTGAAAACTCCCAGTTGAGGTGATCTTCCTTCCCCAGATAAATACATCTGCTCAGAAGTTGAATAAGAAGGAACAAACGAATACTTATTATCTTCGAAATAAGTAGTGTGATCTAGATCTCTAGAACGTTCCATATAAGCCAATTCTATTTCTGATCTTATCCTGACCACCATATGTTCTAGAACTACTTCCTCCTCAGGAAATTCTATACCGTCTAAATCGAATTCGAGGTTTATCACGCTTCCATCTATATCTTCAGCTGGTATATGCTCAGAGAGAAGTGTTTTTTGAGCAGAGCCTTCTTTATAATCTAAAATATGATGAAGATTCGTTACTCCTGCCTTAGATCGGGGTTCAAAACTCTACCATAATATCTTGATCTTCCGAAAAGTTCTCTTTTTCCATCTCAAGAGTCAATTCAGCCTTGCTTTCGGAACCGTTGAAAACGTTTCTATTTATAGATACTTCACTAATACTAGGTGTAGAAACTGATCTAGGACTGTACTTTTTTTCTAACAAGGGCACAGCCGTAACCACCTCTGCAAAACTCGAATGGACAAAGTTTTCAAATTTTCCAGTGAACTCAGAATGTGAATATCTCTCTGAAACCAGTTTAGTATCACCTTTAGAGGAGAGCTGGATCTCCATCTCAGGAGTGAAGTACTCGACGAAAAGAGCCGTGCTGTAGTGATCGCTGTAACTATTTGAAAGCGGATTGATCCATTCCTGACTCTCTGATATATCTCCTTGGTAAGCCCTTGTAGTAGTTTCAGATATCTCTTGAAGTCGGATAACTTCTTCGTTTTTAAAATCCATTTCAACTTCAAGCTGAAGAGAGCGAGAGAATCCAGGATTTTCCAACGACCTGCTTTCATGGAGATTTAAATTTCCTCTTGGAGCGGAAATTACAGGCACTCTAGAAAAACCGTTTTCTACCTCATAAGTATATCCTAAGCCTCTTGTTTTTGACGAGATAGATCGTTTGTATTCACTCATGCTCCCGATCAAAGAATCTAAGAAATCAGCAGCAGTTCTATAAAAACTAGCATCGGCATAGTCAGAATATGGTTTTTCGCGAACGTTCTGATCTATTAGTCGAGATGAAACGAGGTCCAATTCTGTTCTGATTTTTTCTAAAGATGATATGGATTCCTCAAGAACTTTTTCATCCCACCATTCATCTACATCGTCTAGGTGTGAAGAATTTACCATCTCCTCAGTGAGATCAAACGAAGGAGGAGTCAGATCCCCTCTTTCTAGATTTTCAGATGATGGGTCTCCTTCACCTCTTAAGATACTGTACAATCTGCTTTTTTCTTCCGTTTCTCTCGAGCCTTTTAAATCGAAGAGGTTTTGATGTATCAACCTGAAAAGATCCCTAGAATTGGAGTGATCCAATGGTGACGGAGATTCAAATTCACGGATCATCTCCTGCGTGAAAAATCCTATCGCTCTGTAACCTATAGACTGGTCCGGTCTCTTACCTGGGTCGATGTGTTCAGCGAGATGATAACCTTCAAGAGACCAGTTATAGTGAGCAGTCAGTTCTTCTGCCGAAGCGGTCAAAAATTTATCGGTCAAATTCAGATAATTGTTTTTCATCCCACTTCCTTCACCTTCCCCATAAAGATATTCATAAGCCTCGTATCTCCATTTTATTTCTGGAAATTCTTCAAGCATGTCCACAATCTTTTCCGTAAATTCTTTAGCTTCTCGGTCAAGAACTGACATTTTTTCTTCGATATCATCGATCCCTTCTTCCAATTCATCGTGATTATCTTTCAAGCTTTGACTGATGTAGGGAGCATCTTTCCCCTCAAACAATTCATCTTCTTTCAGCTCAAAAAGAGGTTCTAAAGTTTTATTCAAGCTCTTCCAGATCTCGTTTTGTTCTTTATCGCCTTCATACCATTCCGTTTCGTTAAACCTCTCTATGCTGATAGTTATCTCTTCATAACGATTTTTAGCAGTGTTCTCTATACTTTGATATCTGCTCCTTAGTTCCCCTCTGATCTTGTCTTGAACTCCAAGATAGATTCTCTCGTTGTCTATATCTCCTGCAGCTACTTTACTATCTTTCTCGTCCTCATCAAAACCCCAATCGTTTAGAAAATACATATAAAAAAAAGGTGAGGCAGTATTATCGTAAGACCCTTCATCGAAACCGAAAGACATCGAAAGGTTTTTCGCTTGGTGAAGTATTGATCTAGTGATCAGATCCGTTCCCTTTTCTCCCACGATGTTCAAATCTTCCATCCAATATAACGGTTCCGTCTTTTTTATCTCTTCCGTAACAAATCTCTCAACTTCTCTAGAATTGACCTTAAAACTCTTCAAAACTTCGTTCATCGAGTTTGAATACAAACTGAATAAGACGCTCAGATAACTTTGCCTTGAATCGAGTTCACTCACTGAATCTATATTTTTAGCAAACTTCTCATATCTCCAGGGCTCTTGATCATGGAGCTCTCCATTTACCAGATCGTTCATCATCCAAAATGAAGTTTCTATCCACTCTTCATTGTCTTCGATGATGCTTAAAATACCGTCTTCGGTTATACTCTTCAAAAACATATCAGGTAAAAACATTTCATCCGGAAAGACACCTTTCTCCTGAAACAGGTTTATCACAAGCCCCTGGAGATTGACTTTATTATTTCGGCCTTGACCGATAAGCTCAAGGACCGTTTTGTCTTCAGTCTCAAAATAATCCGAGATTGTAGCCAAAAGGACCTCATCATAAGACCGAAAAGCTCTTATCTGTTCCAGTAGCAGAGCCAATTTTGATATATGGATGAACTCCTCTTCAGATATCAGTGACTCCCTAGATATTTTTCCTTCATCCCTTGTATAAGACTCGATAAAACCGGTCGAATTCTCTTTCCATGGATTTTCTCTTTTATATCCTCCTTCAAAATCTCCGGATTCGTACTCTTCTAACCACTCAGTTTGAAAGCTTTCCACAAACGATTCTTTGAACCTAACTTCCTCATCAAATCTAAGAGTAAAAACCTTGAGATTCAGATATCCAGACAACATACAGTCCACCATTCTTCTTACCTGGATAGGATCGAAATTTTGCATCCTCTCAGCTAATAGGAAAAAATCGGTCCTTACTTCCCTCTCTATCTCAATCTTCCTACTAGAAAAACTTCCAGTCCTAGAGTTTTCTATATTTGCGTGGACTGTTCTTTTGATCTTGAAAAATCCCGGTAGTTCAGACCAACTTTCTTCATCAACACCTTCTTCTTTTAGATAAAGAGATGTAAACTCAACGTTCGTTTGATTTTCTTTGACAGGTCTCAGATATAAGTAGAGATCCAGATTACCACTCCTAATATTATCGGAGTAGCTTTCCTCAAAATGGTCTTCAAATATCTCTGTCGTTCTTTTCCCGACCCGGTCCTTCAGTTCTCGGAGAGTATAATCATCCTCAATATTTTCTTTTACCGATTCTACAGCTAGATATCCCGATTCCTGAGCAGCGTTCTCTAATTCTCTTTCAATCTTATCTATCTTTCTTTCAAGTTCTTCAAGTTCCGCAAGATCGACGATATCTCTCTGGCTCTCCGATCTGATCCCAGCAAAATATGCCCCTGCAAATATTGAGACGAGTAAGATCACGATACCCAGCATCGCGAAGACCATCATTCCCTCTTCATCTCTTTTCAGTTCCCCAGGTGTCTTCAAGCTGTCTCCACCTCGGAAATAAATATGTGTGGCTGAGTCACATCTCCGTTAAAAAGTTCTATCTTCCGTAGTTCTATCTCATTTTTTCCTGATTGGATCGTTAGTCCGGGCATTTGAGAATCTCTCCAATTTTTTTCTGCCTCGTTCAACTCCCCGGTATCATTAATCTCTCCAGGGTCCCACAGATGAACGTTTGACTGTAAACTCTCGATAGCTGTTTCACCGTCTTTTTCGATCTTAACAAAATTAGTTCGTATCTCGATAGTGTATGGATCCCCACGGATTCGAGGTGATAAATAGATCCCTTCAGAACTTTTCTCAAAAGTGATCCTCTGCCTCATCTCTTCAAGATCTGCTCTGTCCATCTTGTGGATCACTCTCGATATCTTTCCACAAAGATTCTCCAACTCCTCCCTTTTCATCGATTCCAACTGATAATGGAAAACTGCGGTAACCGAAGATATCAAGATTATTCCGGCTAATATCAACACGAGTTTCGATTGTAACCACTGTATCATTTATGTTCACGCATTTTGAATAAATTGAAAAGGCCTAAAATATTTGGTTATATAGTATTTGGGGAGATGAGGAATTAGGTGTGACCTCCTCCCCGTCCTGAACATAACAGGAAAATAAGATTTTCCTGTAATTTCATCTAGAAATTCATAGGATTTCCGAAACAAGAAGAGGTCTTGGCCCTAATTATAGATAAGTAGACCTGTAAGGAAAAAATAATCAGTAAATTGCTCAGGAACAAGAATAAAATTCCAAACTTCTCATTTTTATTCATAGATCCACCGGAGAAAGTTTAGCCACGATAGATTATATATTTTTTCGCCCCCTTATATCTTAATCTACCTTTTTTCCGCTTTCACTTTTCTTTTCGTACTGCGCTATCGTGATACCGATCAAGATAACTGCTCCAAAAATAAAAGTCTGTATAGTTATAATCTCGTCAGCAAAAAGATAGGAAAAAATGATCCCAAAGAAAGGTATTAGATAGACGAACAGTATCTGTTTGGAGAGTTCCTTAGTCCTTAAAATGTAATACCAGAGGATGAGGACAATACCATTAGCGAAAAGGCCTAGATAAATAGCTAAGAGCCATGAACTGCTGGAGATCCCAACAATGTGTGTCGTATCCTCTAAGAGAAAAGTGGTCGGAAGAAAGAGAATAACGGAGACGAAAAGAGAAACAGAGAGTATGCTAAGGGGATTGTAACTACGAAGGGCTTTTTTCACGAGGAGCCCAGAAACTGCATAAAAGATCGCGCTTCCTAAAAGCATAAGATTCCCAAACAAAGTGGTTCCACGTAGAACCACTCCGCCTCTCGTGATTAACATGACAGTACCAGATAAGGCAAGAGCTGTTCCAAATGCTTTCTTAACACCTATATATTCACCCAAAAATATAGCGGATAGGAAAATCGTGAATATCGGCGCTGTAGCCTGAAGAAGAGAGCTCATAGAAGCCGCGGTCTCGGGATCCATCAAAGTCATGCCAACGTTTTGAGAAACAAGTGGAAGATAGAACTGAGTTAAAGCTATCCCTACAAGGATCAAAAGATCATTTTTAGCTGGCTTTAAAGTACTATTCCAACCGAACTTCCATAAAGTGAATACAGCTATAGGAAGAAAACCAAATATTGCCCTAAAAAGACCCAGTGTGATAGGCTCTATATCTCCTAAAGCTATCTTTATAGCAGGAAATGTAGAGCCCCACATGATCACAGCTATAAGTAAAACGAGGAAATTTTTAGACTCTATCTTTGGTTCTTGCGCCATCTACTCATGATTTTAAAAACCATATAACTATTTTTTCTCCGACGCCTAAATCCTAAATAATTGTAAGTAATGTAAGTTACAAAACGGTCTAGATAAGATGATTCTTTCCGATTCTCAGATCAAAGATCTGATGGATAAAGGTGAACTAGCTATCAAAGAGTTCAAAGAAGAGAACCTCACGCCTAATGGGTACGATCTCACAATAGAAGAAGTCGTTGTTGAAGAAAGAAAACCCCAAAATAAAGGGAATGCGGTCGTGCCGAAAGAGACCTGGTTCGCTGCATCCACAAAAGAATACGTCGAGTTTCCCTCCAATCTTGTCGGTGAACTATGGATAAGAACGACCTGGGCTAGACAGGGTGTGATATCTTCTTTTGGTATTATAGATGCGGGATTCGAAGGCACTCTTACATTGAGCGCTTTCAACTCTTATCAGGAAATCGAAATACCGATAGGTGAGACTTTTGCGCAGTTGGTCTTCCATCTGTTGAGTGAAAAAAGCGAAAAAAAATACTCTGACAGATCCGGTAATTACCAGGGCCAAAGAGGCGTAACTCTAGATTGAAGTGATAATATGACTGTGTATATAGATGGAGAAAATATATCGATAAAAGACGTTCACAAGGTTTCACGACATCATGAAGAAGTAGAACTCGCAAAAGTATGTGAAGAAAAAGTCAAAATATCTAGAAAAGTGGTAGAAGACAAACTTGAGGGTGATGAAGACGTTTATGGAATAAACACTGGTTTTGGTGATCTAGCTAATGTCAAGATAGAGAAAGGGAAAACGGAAGAGCTCCAGAAAAATCTGATCAGAAGTCACGCAAGCGGTGTTGGAGAACCTTTTGATAAAGATGTAGTGAGAGGGACCATGCTGCTTAGAGCTAACACCCTGGTTAAGGGCTACAGCGGTATAAGGTTGAAAGTGATTGAGCTTCTGGTGGAAATGTTGAATGAAGGAGTACATCCAGTTATACCTTGCCAAGGGAGTGTTGGCGCCTCGGGAGACCTAGCCCCTTTAGCTCATATGAGCCTAGTATTGATGGGGGAAGGAGAAGCCTTCTATCAAGGCGAGAGATTATCTGGAAAAGAGGCTTTGGATAAAGCTGGTTTGAACTCCGTCGAATTGAAGGCAAAGGAAGGACTAGCCCTAGTCAACGGAACACAGATCATGACAGCTATTGGAGCGTTGGCTCTTCACGACGGTAAAAGATTATTGAAAGCAGCCCAGATAGCAGGCGCCATGAGTCTGGAAGCTCTGAAAGGTACAGATGCGGTGTTCGACAACCGTATACATCAGATAAGACCACACTCTGGTCAAATCGAATGTGCAAAGAATCTTCGAAAGATAACTTCCAAAAGTGAAATAATTGAATCCCACAAAGATTGTGAGAAGGTGCAAGATCCTTACACGTTGAGATGCATGCCTCAGGTTTACGGCGCTACCAAGGATGCCTTAGCGTACGTAGAAAATATATTGATGACTGAGATGAACTCCGCTAACGATAACCCGCTGGTTTTCCCGGATGGAGATGTCATATCAGGAGGAAACTTTCACGGCCAGCCTGTAGCTCTAGCTCTTGACTATTTCGCTTCAGCTATCGCAGAGATAGGAGATATCTCCGAAAGAACTACGGATAAATTGATGTATGAAGAGGAGAGCGGACTTCCGAGATTTCTTACGGAAGAAGAAGGATTAAATTCAGGTTTCATGATAGCTCAGTACACCGCAGCTTCTTTGGTATCGGAGAATAAAGTGTTGTCTCATCCCGCGAGCGTGGACTCTATACCTACTTCCGCTGGCCAAGAAGATCACGTGAGCATGGGAAGCATAGCTGCTCGTCAGGCGAAAGAAGTTTTAGAGAATGTGGAGAACGTGGTAGCTATCGAATTGATGTCCGCCGCTCAAGGTCTTGAATATCACGATAGAAGTCCAGGAAAAGGAGTCAAAGCCGCTTATGATAACTTGAGGGAATACGTAGAACCATTGGAGAAAGATCGTTCACTCACGCGAGATATAGAGAAGATCAAAGAACTCATAAAGAGCAATGAAATCACAGAGAGAGTGGAAAATGTCGTAGGTGAATTGGATTGAGGAAATTTTCTGATTAGGGGAGGGATGAGATGATCGACGATGATTGCATAATAAGGACGGAAAACCTAGTAAAAAAGTTTGGAAATGATGTTACAGCAGTAGATGAGGTCTCTTTTGAGATAGAGAGGGGAGAAGTTGTAGGTTATTTGGGTCCTAATGGAGCTGGTAAGACAACGACCATCAAGATATTGACCAACCTTATCGAGCCTACGTCGGGAAGAGCTTGCATAAACGGCATAAATGTTAACAAACATCCAAAGGAAGCTCTCAAAGATGTAGGATCACTGATCGGCGTACCTGGAGTGTACGGATATTTGACTCCGGATGAAGTCTTGACCTATTTTGGCAAAGTTTATCGAATGCCAAAAGAAAAAATAGAAAGACGTATAGAAGAAGTATTGGAGCTTGTCAATCTATCAGATTGGAGACACTTGAAGATAGAGTCCTTCAGTACAGGTATGGAAAGAAGGCTGGCGATAGGAAAATCTATTTTCCATGAACCTTCGATACTGATCTTAGACGAGCCGGTCTTAGGTCTAGATCCTGAAGGTATAAGGGAGATACGGGAACTTATCAAAAGCTTTCAAAAGAAGGATGTAACCGTATTTCTTAGTTCACATTTACTCGACGAAGTGAGCAAGGTCTGTGATTCCGTCATCTTCCTGTATGATGGAAAGATGATCGAGAGAGATTCCGTCGAAAGGATAGATCAGATCATGAAACAATACCGCCTTATCGAAGTCGAATTTTTGGATAATCTATCTGAGTCTGATCTACAGAAAGTTCGAAAGATCCCCGTTATCGATGAAGTAACTAAGATAAACCAGAATAAGATAAGTATCATGAAGAATGAAGGTGACCCGGCTTCTACTGCAGAAATACTTAAAAAGGTCATCGATGAAGATCTCGATGTGATCTCTTACAGCCCAAAGAAGTCCGATCTTGAGGACTTTTACGTATCACTTCTAGGGAAAAGAGGAGGTGCAAAATGAAACCTATTAAAGAAGATATCTTGGAAGATATGAAGAATACTTGTCTTACAATTTCCTTTGAATTAAAAAAGCACTTCAGGATGAAAAGGATGATCATCTCTTTTGTCTTAGCGATCGGACTTCCGTTGATATTTTATATAGTTCCAAAAGTATGGGCGAGCTTTCCTGACACTGCAGAGGAATTTGCGAATTTAAACCTCAGTTTCGTCAATCTTTTGATAATAATCTCCGGATCACTTTTTGCTGG
>SL_8KL_010_SEDDRAFT_10001643_pt1 | contig 19316 bp, 16 predicted proteins | sample SodLakKL_010_SED_4_FD_11160 | JGI IMG/M metagenome (IMG submission 11160)
CGGTGGCCGGCGGGGCCGGGCGGCCCCGCCGGCCACCGCTTGTCCGCCCCCCAACGGGTCGACGATCGGCTGCTGCTGTGATCGAGCTGTTCTCCGACACCCAGACGCGCCCCACGCCGGCCATGCGCGAGGCGATGGCCACCGCCGAGGTCGGCGATGAGCAGCTGGGCGCCGACCCCACCGTGCGCGCGCTGTGCGAGCGCGTGGCCGGCCTGCTGGGCCACGAGGCCGGCGTGCTGCTGCCCAGCGGCACGATGGCCAACCTCATCGCGCTGCTGCTGCACGTCGGCACCACGGGCGAGGAGGTGCTGCTCCACGAGCTCGCCCATCCGCGCCGGTTCGAGGCGGGCGGCGCCGCACGGCTGGTCGGTGCGGTGCTGACCCCGCTGCGGTCGGACACCGGCATCTTCGGCGGCGCCGACGTGCGCGCTGCCGCCCACGACCCCGCCGACCGCTACGCCCCGCGCACGCGGCTGGTCAGCGTCGAGCAGCCCACCAACGTCACGGGCGGGCGCGTGTGGCCGCTGGAGACCGTGGACGAGGTGCTCGCCACCGCGCGCGATCTGGGGCTTGCGGCGCACCTGGATGGTGCGCGCCTGCTGAACGCCGTCGTGGCCACCGGCGTGCCCGCCGACCGGTGGGCCCACGGGTTCGACACCGCCTGGATCGACTTCACCAAGGGGCTCGGCGCGCCGCTCGGCGCGGTGCTCGTCGGCTCGCAGGACACCATCGACCGGGCCTGGCGGTTCAAGCAGATGCTGGGCGGAGCGCTGCGGCAGGCCGGCGTGGCCGCCGCGGCCTGCCTGCACGCCCTGGACCACCACGTCACGCGTCTCGCCGACGACCACGCGCGGGCGCGGCGGTTGGCCGAGGCCGCCGCGCAGGCCGCCCCCGGCGTCGTCGATCCCGCGAGCGTGGAGACCAACATCGTGGTCCTGCGAGGGGTCGACGCGCCGGCGCTGCGCGACGCGCTGGCCGAGCGCGGGGTCGGCGTCGGCGCGCTGGGCCCGCACACGGTGCGCCTGGTCACCCACCTCGACGTCGATGACGCCGCCTGCGAGCACGCCGCTGCGGCGCTGCGCGAGGTCCTCGCCGCGTGACCGCGTGCGCGCGTCAGCGTCGGCTGCCGCCGCCCGAGTCCTTGGGCTGACGCACCCCGAAGCGGCCCAGTGCGCCCAGCACCAGGAACCACGTGATGAAGAACAGCGCGCCGTCCTGGGTGGCCTCCCCCCAGCCGGCGCCACCGGCCACGCCCGCTCCGGCGCGCACCACGGCGGCCAGCACGCCGATCAGGCCAGCGGTGCGCCAGGGGTGGACCCCCAGCAGCCGCCCGGCGCCGCGGCCGGGCCCGGCCCGCTCGGCGAGCTCGGCTGCCTGGAGGCCGAGCAGCGCCACACCGGCCATCACCGCCCCGCCGGACAGCAGCGCCAGGAGCCCGGCGACGAACGGGCTCGCGCCGCCCTCGAGGGTGCTCAGCGCAGCGACCATGGCGCCCAGGGCGACGCCGAGGATCAGCCCAGCCCGCCAGGGCTGCTCCTCCAGGAACAGGTTGATGCGTGACGGTGGGGGAGCCTGTGCCATGACCGCCACGAGCCTAGCCGCCGGGCCGCACCGCGTCGGCTGGAGGCCAACCGGGTAGGAGTCGCCCCATGGGCCGCACCGTCCTCGTGCTCGGCGATCAGCTCTCGACCGACCTCGGCGCCCTGGCCGGCGCCGACCCCGGCCGTGACCGGGTGCTCATGGTCGAGTCGTGGGCCAAGCTCGCCCAGCGCCCATGGCACCGCCAGAAGCTGCAGCTGCTCCTCGGGGCCATGCGGCGCTTCGCCGCCGAGCTGACCGACCAGGGGTTCACCGTCGACTATCGGCAGGCGTCCACGCTGCGCGACGCGCTCGCCGAGCACGATCCCGCGTCGCTGATGGCCACGGCCCCCTCGACCTGGGACCTGCGCGAGCGGCTGACGCGGTGGGGCATAGAGCAGGTGGACAGCGGCGGCTTCATCGAGGGCGAGGAGGCGTTCGCGCGCTTCGCGCAGGGACGGCGCTCGCTCGGCCTGGAGCCCTTCTACCGGCAGGTGCGCCGACGCCACGGCTGGCTGCTGGACGCCGACGGGGAGCCGGCCGGGGGACGCTGGAACCACGACCACGCCAACCGCGAGCAGCCACCGCGCCAGGGCGTGGACCCGCCCGCGGCGTGGCGCCCGACCGAGGACGCCATCGACGCGGAGGTGCGCGCCGACCTCGCTCGCTGGGAGCGCGCCGGCCACCTGCAGCTGTGGGGGCGCGACCGCCCCCGCACCTTCGCGGCCTCCCACGCCGAGGCGCGCGCGGCGCTCGAGGCCTTCCTCGCTGACCGGCTGCCCGGCTTCGGGCCGCTCGAGGACGCGGTCGTGGCCGACCAGCCGGTCCTGTGGCACGCCCAGCTGTCGGGGCCGCTCAACCTCGGGCTGCTGCATCCCCGCACGGTGTGCCAGGCGGTCGACCGGGCGTGGCGCGCGCACGGCGACCCCGAGCAGGTGGGCTCCTACGAGGGCTTCCTGCGCCAGGTCGCCGGCTGGCGCGAGTACGTCTGGGGCCTGTACTGGTGGCGCATGCCCGCCTGGCGCACCGACGCGCACCTCGGCCAGCACGGTCCGGTGCCCCAGGCCTTCTGGGACGGCGACACCGACATGCGCTGCATCGCCGCCAGCGTCGACGACCTGGCCGAGCGCGCCTGGCTGCACCACATCCCGCGGCTCATGCTCCTGGGCAACCACGCGCTGCTGGCGGGCGTCGACCCCCAGGCCCTCACCGACTGGTTCCACGCCACCTTCGCCGACGCCTACGAGTGGGTGATGCTGCCCAACGTGGTCGGCATGAGCCAGTGGGCCGACGGCGGGGTCATGGCCACCAAGCCCTACGCCGCCAGCGGCAACTACATCAACAAGATGACGACCTACTGCAGCGGGTGCCGCTACGACCCCAAACAGCGCACCGGCGAGGACGCCTGCCCCTTCAACGCGCTGTACTGGGACTTCCTGTCGCGCCACCGCGAGCAGCTCGAGGGCAACCCTCGCACGCGTCAGATCCTGCGTCACCTGGACCGGTTCTCGCAGGCCGAGCGCGAGGCCATCCACGCGCGGGCCCGGCGCTTCCGCGCCGACGTGGCGCCGGAGCAGCAGCCGCCCGCACCCGACGACGGGCCCACCTGAGGGCGGCGCGCGAGCCGCCGCTGCTGCGTGGGCTGGCACCAGCGCCGGCGTGGCGCGACGATGGCCGTCGAGCCCCGAGACCCCGCCCTGCCGCCCGAGGTCAGGAGCGAGCCCGTGCGCGCCCTCGTTGCCACCCACACCGACCCGACCGACCCGCTCGCTGCCCTGGCGCTCACCGAGCGGGACGAGCCGACCCCACCGGCGGGCTGGACGGTGGTCGAGGTGCGTGCCGCGTCGGTGAACCATCACGACCTGTGGACGCTGCGCGGCGTCGCCACGCCCGCCGAGCACCTGCCGATCGTGCTCGGCAGCGACGCCGCCGGTGTCACCGTGGAGGGTCGACCCGTCATCGTCCACGCGGTGGTGCCCGACCACGGCGCCGCCGCCGGCGATCTGCGCGCGGGCGGCTCGATCCTGTCGGAGCGGGTCGACGGTACCCACGCGGAGCGCGTCGCGGTGCCCGAGGCCAACCTGGTGGACAAGCCCGAGGCCCTGACCTTCGCCGAGGCCGCCTGCCTGCCGACCGCGTGGCTGACCGCCTACCGGGCCCTGTTCACCTGCGCCGCGCTGCAGCCCGGCCAGCGGCTGCTGGTCCAGGGCGTGGCCGGTGGTGTGGCCACCGCGGCGCTGCTCCTCGCGCGTGCCGCGGGCGTCGAGGTGGTCGCCACCAGCCGTCACGCCACCGCGCGGGCTCGCGCCGAGGAGCTGGGCGCCGCGGCCGCGCTGGAGCCCGGGTCCCGCGTGCCCGCGCGCGTCGACGCGGTGCTGGACAGCGTCGGCGAGGCCACGTTCGGCCACTCGCTGCGCAGCCTTCGCGTCGGTGGGTCCGTGGTGGTCGTCGGCGCCACCAGCGGGCCCAACCCGCCCGCCGAGCTGCACCGCGTCTTCGCCCGGCAGCTGCGCGTGGTGGGCTCGTCGATGGGCACCCGCGCGGAGCTGGAGGCGCTCACGCGGCTGCTGGTCACCACCGGCGTGCGCCCGCTCATCGCCGACACCATGGCGCTCGCACAGGCCCCGGAGGCTTACCAGCGCCTCGCCGAGGGCGGGGTCGTCGGCAAGCTGGTGGTCACGCCCTAGGCGTCGTCGTCGAAGGTGTAGACGACGACCTGCTGGCCCCGCTCGATGGCCGAGCCGGGGGTGGGGTCGGTCTCCTCCACCAGACCCTCCTGGCCGCGGACGAACGGGCCCACGCTCGGCCGCGGCTCACGGACGACCTCCACGGCGAGCCCCTCGGCCTCCAGGGAGGCGACCGCCGCCTCCACCGGCTCGCCACGCAGGTCGGGCAGCTCGATCGTGAGCGGTCCCGCCGACACGACGACCTCGACGGTCGAGCCCTCGTCGATCTCCTCCCCGGGGTCCAGCGACTGGCTGATCACCTCGTCGGGGGTGGGGACGCTGTCGCTGTGCTCCTCCTCGATGGCAGCCTCGAGGTCGGCGTCGGCGAGGGCTGCCTCGGCCTCCGAGCGCGTCAGGCCCGACAGATCGGGGACCTCGACCTGGCGGATGCCGCGCGAGACCTCCAGCGACAGCTCCGAGCCCTGGGCCACCTCCTCACCCGGCTCGAGCGACTGGCGGATCACGTTGCCCTCGGGGATCTCGTCGTCGAAGACCTCCTCGACCTCGACGACCTCGAAGTGGTACGGGTCGGACTCGAGCAGCTGCCGCGCCTCGCCCGACGACCAGCTCCCGTCCTCGACGTCGGGCACCTCCACGTCGGCCGGCCCCTCGGAGACGATCAGCTCCACATCGCTGCCGCGTCGCAGCTCCTCGCCGGCCGGTGGGTCCTGACCGATGACGGTGCCCTCCTCGACGTCGTGGGTGGTCTCCCACTCGAGGGTGGGCACCAGCCCGAGGCTGTCGAGCACGTCGGTGGCCTGCTCGACCTGCTGGTCCTCCAGCGAGGGCATGGCGATGACCGGTGCGATGAGCCAGTGGTAGGCCGCCAGCGCCCCTGCGCCCATCACCGCCAGTGACGCGAGCAGCGTCCCCAGCACGATGCCCCCGCGCCGCAGGCGGCGGCGCCACGGGCGGTCTGGACCACGCGGCACCGGCGAGCGCCGCAGGTCAGGGCTGCGCGAGGGCGGCACCGGGGTGTCCTCGACGGGCAGCACCACCGTCGCATCGCCCCCGTCGTCGCGCGGCAGCGACACCGGCAGCGGCCCCTCGGGCAGCGCCTGGTGCAGCGCACCGAGGAACGCCGCCAGGTCGGGGAAGCGGTCCCCGGGGTCCGGGGCGCAGGCGCGGCGAACAGCCGCATCCAGCGCCGGGGGCACGTCGGAGGCGTGGGTGCTGGGTGCCGGCACGCGCTCGCGTGCGTGGCGCAGCGCGACGCCGACGGGGCTGTCGGCCGGGAGCGCCTTGCGCCCGGTGAGCAGCTCGAACACCATCACGCCCACCGCGTACTGGTCGCTGGCGGGGCTCGCGCGCTGCTCGCCGACCAGCTCGGGGGCGAGGTAGTGCACGCTGCCGACCAGCGCCCCGGACTGGGTGTGCTGGCTGCTCTCGATCGCCCGCGCGATGCCGAAGTCGACGACCTTGACGACGCCGTCGCGGGTGACCAGCACGTTCTCCGGCTTGACGTCGCGGTGGACCATGCCCAGCTCGTGGGCGCGCTGAAGGGCGCGGCAGACCGGGTCGATCAGGGCGAGGGCCTCGCGCGGCGATACGCGGCCCCGCTGGCGAATCACCTGGCGCAGCGAGGGTCCGTCCACGAACTCCATGACCATGTAGGGGCGCTCGTTTGGACCCTCACCGCCCTGGTCGAACACGCTGACCACGTGCGGGTGAGCCAGCGCCGCGGCGTGCTGCGCCTCGGTGCGGAACCGCTCCAGCACCGCCGTCTCATCCGCCAGATGGGAGTGCAGGACCTTGACGGCGACGTCGCGCTCCAGGGTGAGGTCGGTGGCGCGGTGGATGGTGGCCATCCCGCCAGCGCCCACCCGTTCGCCGAGGCGGTAGCGGCCGCCGAGCACGACGCCGCCGTCGGCGTGCGCCGCCACCCCGCTGGAGTCCGCGCCGGTGAGCCCTGTCATCACCGCCAGTGTAGAGGGACTCGGGGGCGACCCCGAGCACATCGCCGCGGGGCGGTGGTCGACGGCCACAGGTTGGGGCAGGCTGGACGTTGATGAGCGCGCGCATCCTCTCCCTCGTGCCGGCCGCCACCGACTGGGTGGTCGAGCTCGGCTGCGCCGAGCAGCTGGTCGGCGTCACCCACGAGTGCGACGTGCCCGCGGGGCTCCATCCCGAGGTGGCGGTGACCCCCGCGGTGGCCGCTGACTTGGGCGATCCGGCGGCCGTGGACGCCGCGGTCACTGCCACCGCGCAGGCCGGCCAGCCGCTCTATCGGCTGGATCCCGACCAGGTGGCCCGGCTCGCGCCGACCGTGGTGCTCACCCAGGAGCTCTGCGAGGTCTGCGCGGTGTCGCCGGCCACGGTCGAGGCGGTCGCCGCCACGGCAGGTGATCCACAGGTGACCACGCTGCGGGGAGTGACGCTGGAGGGCGTGCTCGAGGACGCGCTGCGCGTGGGATCGGCCCTGGGAGCCTTCGAGCGCGCGGCGGCGCTCGTGGCGCGGCTGCGTGGGCGGCTCGACGCCGTGGCCGAGGCGGTGCGCGACCGCGCCCGACCCCCGGTGGCCGTGGTCGAGTGGCCCGAGCCCGTGTGGGTCGCCGGCCACTGGGTGCCCGACCAGATCGCCGCGGCCGGTGGCGTGTGCGTCGCCGGCGAGCCCGGCGCGCCCTCGCGGCGCGGCAGCTGGGCAGAGCTCGACGCCGCGGCGGTCACGGTGCTCGGGCCGTGCGGCTACGGGCTCGACGAGGTCGTCGCCCACGGCCCCTCGCACGTGCCCGGTGACGTCGCGCCGCTGTGGGCGATGGACGCTGATCGGGAGCTCTCGCGGCCCTCGGCGGGAGCGGTGACCGGTGTCGAGACGCTCGCACGGATCCTGCACCCCGAGGTGGTCGGGCCTCCCGATCCCGCCAGCGCCCGGTTGCTGCGCCCCAGCCCGGTGCCCCTCGCGTGATGAGCGACGCGCACGCCGACCCGTTCCTCGAGGGCCTCGGTGCCCTCGGGTTCGTGGTGGTCCAGTCGGATCGCCGCGGCGTCCTGCAGCTGGCACGGATGCCCAACCGGTTCCTGACCGAGTGGGTGCACGACGACGGCACTGCCGCGCTGCTCACCTGGGAGTTCGACCTGGGCGAGTACGTGGCCGAGCGTGACTGGCAGATCGGCGCCGCCGAGACCAGCCTTCAGGTGCTCTACCCGCGGCGCGACGTGCGCCTGGCTCGTGACGTCGACGCGGTGGCCGCCGAGCTCGCCCGCGTGGAGCAGCGACTGACGTCGCTGGACCTGGCCGACCCGGCGCTGTGAGGGGCTCGCCGGAGACGTCGTCGCGGTTGGATAGGCTGGGGACGAAGCGGATGCAGCAGGATCTGCTCTGAGCCCGAGGCGGAGGCAGGGGATGAGCACGCGCGCGCCGGCGGACGCGCCGTCAGTGATCGACGTGGCGGCCTATGAGCGCGCCCGCGCGCAGCACGGCGATCCCGACGGCGACACCCGCGAGGCCCGCGCTCACGCCTCCCCGGAGGCGTCGCTGCACTTCGGGCACCGCACGCTGCTGGCCGCCCTGGTGTGGGTGTACGCGGCCGCAGCGCTAGGGGACGCCTGGACCACGTGGGTCGTGCTGGAGGCCGACGGCCTGGCCCGCGAGGCGAACCCGCTCATGCGGGAGGCCATGGCGTTCTATGGCCTCGAGCCGGTGCTGGTGATGCGGGTCGTGGTGGGCGTGGCGCTGGCGTGGCTGCTCGCCCGGGTGAGCCTGCGCGGCTACATCCTGTTCCGCCTGCCACGCGAGCACCCCTCGGCGCTGCTGCGCCGCGGGGACGGCTGGTACCGGGCACGTGCCCGCGTCTACGCCGTCTACCTGGTCGTGGGCACCGCCATCACCTGGCTGGTGGTCGGCAGCAACCTGCGCGCCGCTCTCGAGGTGCTCGCTCGCGGGGCGTCCTAGCGCGCGCAAGCGCGCAGCCTGCGCGCGCGGTCGCTGCGACCCGCACTGGCAGCGGCGTCAGCGCGGGGAGAGGTCGGGTCGACCGGACTCGGTCGTCGAGGGGTCGGCGTAGCGCTGCTCGGGGATGCGGCCCGCGGTGCGCGCCAGCCGTCCCGCGCTGACGGCGTGGCGCATCGCCTCGGCCATGGCCGCGGGCTGCTCGGCGCGGGTGACGGCGCTGGCCAGCAGCACGCCGTCGCAGCCCAGCTCCATGGCTCGGGCCGCATCGCTGGCCGTGCCGATCCCGGCGTCCAGGATCACTGGCACCCCCGCCCGCTCGACGATCAGCTCGAGGTTGGCGGGGTTGCGGATCCCCCCGCCGGAGCCGATCGGCGCGCCCAGCGGCATGACCGCCGCGCAGCCGAGCTCCTCCAGCCGACGCGCCAGCACCGGGTCGTCGTTGGTGTAGGGCAGCACCTGGAAGCCCTCGTCGACCAGCGCCTCGGCGGCGTCGAGCAGCTCGACGGCCTCGGGCAGCAGGGTGCGGCCATCGGCGATCACCTCGAGCTTGACCCAGTCGGTCGCGAAGGCCTCGCGNGCCAGCCGCGCTGTCACGATCGCGTCGTGGGCGGTGTAGCACCCGGCGGTGTTGGGCAGCACCTGCGCGCCGCAGCGCTCGAGCACGTCGGTGACCGATCCTCGCGCCTGCGGGTCGACGCGGCGCAGGGCGACGGTGGCGACCTCGGCGCCCGAGGCGGTCAGCGCGGCCTCGAGCTCCTCGAAGCTGCGCGCGCCGCCGGTGCCGAGGATCAGGCGTGACGTCAGGGTGCGGCCGGCGAGGGTCAGCGGGTCGTCCATCACGAGCTCCAGCGAGGGTGCGCAGCGGGGCGGGCGGCAAGGTGCGGCGCGTCGGGGCGGGCGTCAGGGGNCGGTGCGTGCGGGTGCGGGCCGCCGGCACCGCCCTGGATCGCGGTCACGACCTCGACGCGGTCGCCATCAGCCAGGGTGCGCGCCGGCCAGGCGCTGCGCGGCACGACCTCGCCGTTGAGAGCCACGGCCAGATGTCGCGGCTGGGCGCCGGCGACGTCGGTGACCACGTCGTGCAGCGTCGTGCCCGGTGGCACGGTGCGCTGCTGGCCACCGACCGTCACGGTGAGCTCGCTCATCGCACCACCTCCCTGCGCTCCGGCCGATGCGCTCACGCTGTGGCCGGCGTGAAGCGCGCGGGGTCGAACGGCGCCACCGCCTCGGGGGGCGCCTGACCGGCGACGCGGGCGCGGACCGCCTCGGCGGTCACCGGCGTCAGGGCGATGCCGTTGCGCCAGTGGCCGCACGCCAGGGTCAGCCCCTCCAGACCACCGGAGCCCAGCAGCGGGCCGTTGTCGGGGGTGGCGGGGCGGAAGGCCGCGTCGGTCTCGACCAGGGCGAGCTCGCCGATGTCGGGCAGCACCTCCCAGGCGTCGCGCAGCAGCTTGAGGACCGCGCCCGCGGTGGTGGCGGTGTCGCGGTCGCCCTCCTCGACCGTGGCGCCGACGACGAGGTCGGCCTCGCCGCGGGGCACCAGGTAGAGGCCCAGCCCGCGCACGAAGCGCTCGCCGGCCAGCGGCGGCGGATCGCCCGGTCGCGCGCGCAGATGCAGGATCTGACCCTTGACCGGCCGCAGCGGTACGGGCAGCGGCACGCCCTCGACCTCTGCCGAGCGCCAGCCGGCGGCCAGCACCACGTGACCGCAGGCGATGCGCGTGCCATCGGCGAGGCGCACCCCGGTGACGGCCCCGTCCCGGGACTCCACGGCGGTCACGCGCTCTGGTATGACGGGCACGCCCGCGCCCTTGACCGCGTGGCGCAGCGCCGTCACCAGCGCGCGGTTGTCGACCCGGTCGTCGCCGTCGCAGACCAGCGCCCCGCGAGTGCGCGGGGACAGGCGCGGCTCCAGCTGGCGCGCCTCACGGCTGCGCACGCGGCGGCTGGGCAGCCCCAGGCGCTGGTGCAGGGTGGCCAGGCGATCCAGCTGGGCGGCCTCGTCGGCGTCGCGAGCCACCACGAGCGCGCCGCTGCGGCGGTAGCCGATCTCGGCGTCGACCTCGGACTCCAGGCGGGCGGCGAAGTCGGGCCAGCGGCGGGCGGAGGCCTGGTTGAGGGCCAGGATCTCCTCCTCGCCGAAGTCCGACTCCGTGGCAGGAGGCAGCATGCCCCCCGCGGTCCACGAGGCGCCACCGCCGGGGTCGGGGTCGCACAGCGCGACCGCATGGCCGTCGGCAGCGAGCTGCCAGGCGCAGGCGAGGCCGATGACGCCGCCGCCCACGACCACGACGTCGCTGCGATCGGGGTGCGAGACCATGGCACGTGCTCCCTTCGCCGGCACGATCCGGATCAGGTTCGGACGGTCGGTGGCTGCCTGCCACCCTCTCAGCCCGGGGCACCGGGCTCCCGTGTGCCCGCCACCGTAGCGGCGCGGCTACCCTGCGCCCGCGGATCCCACGGGTCGCGCCGCGCTGTGCTGGGAGCGCCGTGACCACCGATTGCCGGGAGGCACGATGCCGAGAGCTCACCGCGACGCCGCGTGGCGCCTGGCGCGACTGCGGCGGGCGCAGCTGTACCTGTGCACGCCGGTGCGCGACGATCTCGAGGCGTTCGTCGACGGCGTGCTCGGCGCCGGCGTGGACGTGGTGCAGGTGCGCGACAAGCACGCGGCGAGGGCGGCCGTGGCCGACGCGGTGGCTGCGGTGCGGCCGGTGTGCGCTCGCCATGACGCGCTGCTGATCGTCAACGACGACCCGGCGCTGGCGGCCGAGGCCGACGCCGACGGTGTCCACGTGGGGCAGGAGGACGGCACCGTGACCGCTGCGCGCGCGGCGGTCACGGCCCACCGCCTGGTGGGACGCTCCACCCACGGCCCCGAGGAGCTCACCGCCGCGCTGCGCACCGACGCCGACTACCTGGGCGTGGGGCCGGTCCACGCCACGCCCACCAAGGAGGGGCGTCCGGGCGTGGGTCTGGGGCCGGTGCACGACGCGGTCGCCCGCGCCGATCGGCCCTGGTTCGTCACCGGCGGGATGACCGCCGAGACCCTCGGCGAGGTGGTCGCAGCCGGGGCGCGCCGGGTCGTGGCGGTGCGTGCGCTCACCGAGGCCGACGATCCCGTGGCGGCCGCAGCAGCGCTGCGCGCCGCGCTGCCCGCGGTCTGACCGCGGTCGGACCGCGTCACCCTGCGCCTGGCCGAGGCTCGGGCCGCGCGGGTGGGGTCGGGCGGTCTGCGGGCGCGCCGAGCGCTTGCGACACTGCGACCCAGGATGGTCCTGGGTTCGCTCCCCCTGATCGCGCGGCTGCTGACCGCGCTCGCAAGCTGTGCGCTGGCGCTGGGGATCGCCGGCTGCGACGACGACGAGCGGTCCGAGGCCGACGCCATCGCGATCGGTGTCGGCTCGACCGTCGAGCAGCAGGTGCTGGCGGCGCTGACCGTGGTCGCGCTCGAGGACGCCGGGCTCGAGGCGGAGCTGGTGGTCGATCTCGGCGACACCGTCGGGGTGCGCCGCGAGGCGCTGCGCGGCGAGGTCGATGTCCACTGGGGCTACACGGGAGCGGCCTGGACGCTGGGGCTGCGCCAGCAGGATCCGCCGGCGGACCCCGCGGAGTCGCTCGCCCGTGTGCGCCAGGAGGACCGCGACCGCGGCCTGCGCTGGCTGGAGCCCTCCGAGGCCAACGCCACCCTCGCGCTGTTCGTCCGCGAGGACGCCGCGCCGGAGGGGCGGGCGCCGACGGTGGGGTGGCTGGCGCGCGAGGCGAGTGCCCGGCAGCGCACCCTGTGCGTCGACCCCGACTTCCGCGACCGCCCGGGCGGGCTCGCGGACCTCGCGGCGGTGCACCCGATGGAGCTCGACCGGGTCCCGGTCCGCGGCGTCGACGACGAGGAGGCCGTGCNGGCGGTGGCCGAGGGCGAGTGCTTCGCCGGCCTGGCGCCCGCCACCTCCGGTGCGGCNCACCGCGAGGGGCTCGTGCAGGCCCGCGACGAGCTGGGGATCTTCCCCGCGTTCACGGTGGCGCCCGTGGTGCGCGAGGAGGCGCTGGAGGAGGTCCCCGAGCTGGCCGAGGCGCTGGGGACCATCACCGGCGTGCTGGACACGAGCACGCTCGCGCGCCTGAACGCCCAGGTGGCCGAGGTCGATGATCCCGAGGAGCAGCAGGAGCTGGTGCGCGAGGAGCTGGCACCGCTCGACTGATCCGCGCCGGCGCAGCGGTTGACCGCCTGGCGTCGCGCGGCTATCGTGAGGACGCCGGATCGAACAGGAGTTCGAGACATCCGGTGCCGCTGGTCGGGGCGGGTTGGGCGTGATCCGGGGAAGGCGCGTCCGACCCGCCCCGTGCCGTCCGCCCCGGCGAGATCGAGCCCGGGAGGGAGCGATCCTGATGAGCAAGCGCTACCGCGAGGCCATCGAGGTGGGCGAGCGCGACCCCGCCGCGCCCTCACCGCCGGTGCGCTTCACCTGGCGCGGTCGGCGCTACGAGGTCGTGGCGGTGCTCGGGCACTGGCGCGAGGACGCGGCCTGGTGGGCGGGTGGGGCCAGCGCGGTGCCCCAGCGAGATCTCTGGCGGGTCGAGGCCCGCGCCCACCCCCAGCGCAGCGGCGTGTTCGAGCTGGTCCAGCAGGGCGAGGGCTGGCTGCTGGACCGCGTCTGGGACTGACGCGCCGGCGCAGGGCCGGCGCGACGCACGGAGGCCCGCGCCCGGACTGGGCGCGGGCCTCCGTCACTGCCGCTGGTCGGCGGCGAGGCTCACGAGTCGGGGTTGCGCACCTCGGCGCTGACCGCCGCCCGGGCCGCCGCGAGGCGGGCGACCGGCACGCGCGGCGGTGAGCACGAGACCGCGTTCAGGCCCCACTCGTGGGACCGGGCGATCGAGGCGGGATCGCCGCCGTGCTCGCCGCAGATGCTGATCTCCAGCTGGGCGTTGCCACGCCGCCCCTCGACCACCGCGATCTCGACGAGGCGGCCCACGCCGCTCGCGTCGATCTCGGCGAACGGGTTGGTGGGCAGCAGCCCCTGCTCGAGGTAGGTCGACATCATCCGACCCTCGACATCGTCGCGGGAGAAGCCGAAGGTCAGCTGGGTCAGGTCGTTGGTGCCGAAGCTGAAGAAGTCCGCGTGGGCACCGACGGCCTGCGCGGTCAGCGCCGCCCGGGGTGTCTCGATCATCGTGCCGATCGGGATCGACACCGACACATCGCCCTCGCCGAGCACCGTGGCCATCTCGTCGGCGACCTCGGCGCGCAGCTGCTCGAGCTCCTCGGCGGTGGCGATCAGCGGGAGCATGATCTTGGGGCGGGGGTCACCGCCGGCCTTGCGGCGCTCCACCGCCGCCTCGGTGATCGCGCGCACCTGCATGCGGTACAGCGGCGGACGCAGCAGCCCCAGTCGGCAGCCGCGCACACCCAGCATCGGGTTCGACTCCTCCCAGCGCTCCGCGGCCTCCAGCAGGGTGTGGCCCTCGGCGTCCAGCTCGCCCTTGGCCTGGGCCACGCGCAGGTCGGTGACATCGGGCAGGAACTCGTGCAGCGGCGGGTCGAGCAGCCGGATGGTGACCGGCAGCCCGTCCATGGCCTCGAGCAGCTCGATGAAGTCGTTGCGCTGGTAGGGAGCGAGCTCGTCGAGCGCCTTCTGCTCGGCGGTCGCATCGTCTGCGAGGATGGCCCGCTGGACCAGCGGCAGCCGCTCGCCCATGAACATGTGCTCGGTCCGGCACAGGCCGATGCCCTCGGCGCCCCAGGAGCGCGCCGTGGCGGCGTCCTCGGCCAGGTCGGCGTTGGCGATGACCTGCAGCACCCGATGCTCGTCGGCCCAGCGCAGCAGCTGGTCCGCCGAGCCCCCGAGCTCGGGCTCGGACAGCTCGACCTCGCCGCGCACCACCGCGCCGGTCGTGCCGTCGATCGACAGGAGCTGGCCCTCCTCGATCACCTCGCCGGCGATGGTGAGGGTGCCCGACGCGCGGTTGACCACGACCTCCTCGGCGCCGCAGATCGCGGGGATGCCCATGCCGCGCGCCACCACCGCGGCGTGGCTCACCAGGCCGCCGCGGCTGGTGAGGATGCCCTTGGAGGCGGTCATGCCGTGGATGTCGTCGGGGCTCGTCTCGGGCCGCACGAGGATCACGTCCTCGCCCTGCTCGGCGCGGCGGGCGGCCTCGTCGGCGGTCAGCGCGGCCCGGCCGACCGCCGCGCCGGGCGAGGCGTTCAGGCCGCGGGTGAGGACCTCGTACTCGGCGTGCGGGGCGAACTGCGGGTGCAGCAGCTGCTCGAACTGGTTGGGGTCCACGCGCTCGAGGGCCTCGCGCTCGCTGATCATGCCCTCCTCGACGAGGTCGACCGCGATGCGCACCGCAGCTTGCGCGCTGCGCTTGCCTCGCCGCGTCTGGAGGATGAACAGCCGGCCGCGCTCGATGGTGAACTCCACGTCGCACAGGTCGCGCTCGTGGCGCTCCAGCAGCTCCATCGCCGCCTTGAGCTCGCGGTCCACCGCGGGCATCTCGTCGGCGAGCTCGGAGAGGTCGCGGGTGGCGCGGATGCCGGCGACGACGTCCTCGCCCTGGGCCTGGGGCAGCCAGTCGCCGTAGGCGTGGGGCTCCCCGGTGGCCGGGTCGCGGGTGAACGCCACGCCGGTGGCGCTGTCCTGGCCGAAGTTGCCGAACACCATCGCCTGCACGTTCACAGCCGTGCCGAGGTCGTCGGGCACGTCGTGGAGCTTGCGATAGTGCTTGGCGCGCGGCAGGTTCCAGGAGTTGAACACGGCCTCGGTGGCCAGGCGCAGCTGCTCGCGAGGGTCCTGGGGCAGGCGCTTGCCGGCGTGCTCCTCGGTGATGGTCTGGAAGCGGTCGATGAGGCTGCGCAGCGCGTCGACGTCGAGGTCAGCGTCGGTGCGGGCCCCTGCGGCCTCGCGCGCCTCGGTCAGCGCGTCCTCGTAGGCGTCCTCGTCGACGCCCAGGACGACCGAGCCGAACAGCTGGATGAGCCGCCGGTAGGAGTCGTAGGCGAAGCGCGTGTCGCCGGTGCTGCGCGCCAGGCCGCGCAGCGTGCTGTCGGTCAGCCCGACGTTGAGCACCGTGTCCATCATCCCCGGCATGGACACCGGGGCTCCCGAGCGCACCGAGACCAGCAGCGGATCGTAGGGATCGCCGAACGAGCGCCCCACGTCCTTCTCGAGGTTGGCGAGCGCTGCGTCGACCTGGTCCCACATGCCCGGCGGTGCCTCGCCGCCGTACTCGTGGAAGGAGTTGCAGGCCTCGGTGGTGACGATGAAGCCGGGCGGCACCGGCAGGCCCAGCCGGGTCATCTCGGCGAGGTTGGCGCCCTTGCCGCCGAGCAGGTCGCGCTGCGTCCGGTCGCCCTCGGAGAACTCCAGGACCCATTGGTGCTGTCGAGGGTCGCGTCCGCGGTCTGGCATCAGGGGCTCCTGTGTGGTCGGGTGCCGGTTGGCCGTCGCCGGGACGATGCCCACGCGATAGATGCGCTGGCAGGGACCCTTGGCCCGCTGCTGACGCCGAGCGTCCCGGGGTATCGGGACCCTAGCCGACTCGGTACCGTTGTGCGTGACGCAGTGCCGCCGACTCCCATGGAGGCCGTTCGTGACGGATGAGCCGATCATCACCGACGGGATGCCCACCCAGATCCCCGACGCCGATCCGAGCGAGACGGCCGAGTGGCTGGAGGCGCTGGACGCCGTGGTGGCCCACCACGGCCGCGACCGCGCGCGCTACCTCCTGCTGAAGGTGATGGAGCGGGCCCGCAACAGCCAGGTGGGCCTGCCGGCGCTGCGCTCCTCCGACTACATCAACACCATCCCGCCCGACCGTGAGCCCGCCTTCCCCGGTGACGAGGCGATCGAGCACCGCATCCGCGCCCTCATCCGCTGGAACGCCGCGGTGATGGTCACGCGCGCCAACCGCCCCGAGGTCGGGGTGGGNGGGCACATCGCCAGCTACGCCAGCGCGGCTGACCTCTACGAGGTGGGCTTCAACCACTTCTTCCGCGGCCGCGGTGCCGCCGAGGATCCCCGGGCCGGTGACCAGCTGTTCGTGCAGGGGCACGCCTCGCCGGGCATCTACGCCCGCGCCTTCCTCGAGGGGCGCCTGACCGAGGAGCAGCTCGACCTGTTCCGTCAGGAGACCAAGCGCACCTCGGATGGGCGCGGCCCGCTGTCCAGCTACCCCCACCCGCGGCTGATGCCGGACTTCTGGGAGTTCCCGACCGTGTCGATGGGTCTTGGGCCCATCAACTCGATCTATCAGGCGCGGTTCAACCGCTACCTCGCCCACCGCGGCTTCGCCGACACCAGCGACGCGACGGTCTGGGCGTTCGTCGGGGACGGCGAGATGGACGAGCCCGAGGCCCAGGGCGCCCTGTCGGTGGCGGGTCGCGAGGAGCTCGACAACCTCGTGTGGGTGGTCAACTGCAACCTGCAGCGCCTCGACGGCCCCACCCGGGGCAACGGCAAGATCATCCAGGAGCTCGAGAGCATCTTCCGCGGTGCGGGCTGGAACGTCATCAAGGTGGTCTGGGGCCGCAAGTGGGACCGCCTCCTCGACTTCGACCACCAGGGTGAGCTCGTCAAGCGCATGAACGAGACCCCCGACGGGCAGTTCCAGACCTACACCACCAAGGACGGCGCCTACATCCGGGAGCACTTCTTCAACTCCCCGGAGCTGCAGCGCATCCTTGCCGAGTCCGGGTTCACCGAGGAGGACCTGCCGCTGCTCGACCGTGGCGGCCACGACTACCGCAAGAACTACGCGGCGTTCGAGGCCGCCCAGCGCCATCGCGGCCAGCCGACGGTCATCCTGGCCCAGACCATCAAGGGCTGGACGCTGGGGCCTGACTTCGAGTCCCGCAACGCCACGCATCAGATGAAGAAGCTCACCCAGCGGGCGCTCAAGAAGTTCCGCGACCGCCTGGAGCTCGACATCTCCGATGCGCAGCTGGAGGGTGACCTGCCGCCCTACCACCATCCCGGTGCCGACAGCGAGGAGGTCCAGTACCTCCAGGAGCGTCGACGCGAGCTGGGCGGCTACCTGCCCCAGCGGCGCGTGCAGGCCCGCGGGGTGGACCTGCCGGCCAGTGACAGCTTCAGCGAGCTCAAGCGCGGGTCGGGCACCTCGGAGGTGGCCACCACCATGGCTGCGGTGCGCCAGCTGCGGGAGCTGCTCAAGCACCCTGATCTCGGCCCTCGCATCGTGCCGATCATCCCCGACGAGGCGCGCACCTTCGGCATGGACGCGCTGTTCCGGGAGATCAAGATCTACGCGCCCGGCGGCCAGCGCTACGAGCCGGTCGACCAGGAGATGCTGCTGGCCTACATCGAGTCGCAGGACGGCCAGATCCTCCACGAGGGCATCACCGAGTCCGGGTCGATGGCCTCGTTCCACGCGGCGGGCACCAGCTACGCGACCTGGGGCGAGCCGCTGCTGCCGGTCTACGTGTTCTACTCGATGTTCGGCTTCCAGCGCGTGGGCGACCTCATCTGGTCGGCCGCCGACCAGCGCACCCGCGGCTTCCTGTTCGGCGCCACAGCGGGGCGCACCACCCTGACCGGCGAGGGCCTGCAGCACGCCGATGGCCACTCGCTGCTGCTGGCCGCCACCAACCCGGCGGTGGAGACCTACGACGCGAGCTTCGCCTACGAGCTCGCCGTGTACCTCGAGGACGGCATGCGGCGCATGCTGCCCCATGACGGGCACGACGGTGAGGACGTCATGTACTACCTCACCATGTACAACGAGCCCGTGGTGCAGCCGCCCATGCCCGACCACGTGTCCGAGGACGATGTGCGCGCGGGGCTGTACCGCTTCGCCGACGCGCCCGAGGGGCTCGCCCACCGGGTGCGGCTGCTGACCAGCGGCTCGGTCATGCCCGAGACGCGGCGCGCCGCCGAGCTGCTCGCTGCGGACTGGGGCGTGGGCGCCGAGGTCTGGAGCGCCCCGGGCTGGGTCGGCCTGCACCGCGAGGGGCTGCAGGCCGAGGAGCACAACCTCCTCAACCCCTCCGATGATCCGCGGGTGCCGCTGGTGACGCGGCTGCTCGGCGACGAGCCGGTGGCCACCGTGGGCGTCACCGACTACCAGCAGACGGTGCCGCGCCTGATCGGCCGGTGGGTGCCGGGCACGTTCCTCACGCTGGGCACCGACGGCTTCGGTCTAAGCGACACGCGGACCGCGGCGCGTCGGTGGTTCCGCGTGGACGCCGAGCACACCGTCATCGCCGCGCTGACCGCCCTGGCTCGCGACGGCGCGATCAAGCACCAGACCGTGTCCGAGGCCATCGACCGCTACGGGATCGACCCCGCGCTCACGCCCGTCACCGGCGTCGACGTCTAGGCGTCACAGCCACTGCGGCTCGCTGGCGGTGACCTGGTCCCAGGGCCAGGCGCTCTCGGCGCAGAAGGTGGCGACCGCCTGGCGCCGCGGCGCCCGCTCGGCGGCGCGCGCCGCGAACGTCGCGTCGTCGACGCAGGGGATCCCCGCCTCGCGCAGGGGCGTGAGGTCGGGGGGCGGGGGCGCGGCGCCCACGGGGCGCACCAGCCGTGCGGCCTCGATCTCGATCAGGGTCGTCACGGCCCGGCGGGACGACCGCAGCACACCCCGATCGGGGCGCGCCTGCGGTGCGACGCCCGCCTCGAGGATGAGCAGGGCCTCGTCGAGCACCGCGAGGTTCGGCGCGAAGGCGGCGGCGCGCTCGCCGCCGGAGAAGTAGCGCAGGACGCGGTAGGTCAGGATCCGCTCGGCGAGGCGTGCGACCGTGCCCTGCAGGTCGCTCAGCACGAAGACCAGCGCGCCGAAGTCGCGACCGTTCCACGCCGCGGTCACCAGGGAGGTGGGGGAGTCGCCCAGCGACCACACCTGCTTGCCGGCCGAGCGCAGGTCGCTGGCGGCTGCGGTGATCGAGCCGAGGTAGGTGATCGTCAGCGTGATGAAGAACAGGCCCGTCCCGGCCACCAGCGGCGACAGCAGCTCCCAGGACGGGCCTCCCGGGGCGAGCCCCGTCGGGGTGCGGGTGAACAGCGCCTCGCCGACGTAGGCGATGCGCGCCGCCGCGGGCGCCGGTGCGCCCGAGGCCGCCTCGACCACGGCGGGTGGGGCTGCGAAGATCAGGCCCCACC
>SL_8KL_010_SEDDRAFT_10001646_pt1 | contig 19308 bp, 12 predicted proteins | sample SodLakKL_010_SED_4_FD_11160 | JGI IMG/M metagenome (IMG submission 11160)
AAGTTTACAAGATTTAAAGCGTTGATATTGTTTGATACATTTAATTCCCCAGAAACATTTAGGTCGTCTGTCTGTACTAAATCTAACGTTCCTCCGGCAATATTAATTTCTCCTCCAGAGCTAACATCAACACTATTAAAATTAAGAGAGAAATCGCCCTCACTCACATTCAATTCCCCACCGTCTTCCACAACAAGATCTCCTTGCCCTTCAAAGGAGTCGCTAAAGTCTCTCTGTGTGTTGATATAACAAGTGGTGTCAGGATAACCATCATCACAGTCCAAGAGATTGTCCGGATAAATGCTTCCATCCTCTCCATTGCTAGCACCGCTTCCGCCATCTATAGAAACCGTCCCGGCAAAATCGTAACTGCCATAGTCAAGAGATATTCTTCCTCCGGCTCCGCCGCCTCCTTGCTGATATCCTGACGCATACTCGCCATCCCCTCCGGCTCCGCCGTGTCCCGCTCCACCTCCCGTGGAGTAAGATCCTGTACTAGAGGCGGTAGATTCACCACCATCACCTCCCGCGGCACTAATAGTTCCCGAACCGGATATATTGCTTGATATTATGTGAACACTTCCTCCAGCTCCGCCGCCTCCAATTCCCATGTGATCAGCTGCTTCTCCGTCTTCACCATCAACATTTATTACACCATCAATTACACTGTCTCCTGTTACCTCTATATTCAGTGCGCCCCCTCCGGCTCCGCCGCCATCTCCTTCTCCATGCCCTCCTCCACTTCCCAGAGTATCAGGCACATCAGAGGAGCCATATTCTTGACCTCCTGTCTCTTCCGACCCCGCTCCTGTTCCCTGCTCAGCAGAATATCCTCTTTGTTCCAGGTCAAAAACAGCGTTACTTCCCAAGACAAAATCTCCTCCTACACTTAGATTAATAAAGTTTTCTGCAGTACTACTGTTTTCCGGATGTGTCCAGCTTCCTCCATCTACAACAAGATCGCTTGTCACCGTAAACTGATCAAACCCTTCACCATAAACAGTCTCCATTGTAACCTCCCCGGTATAATCAGATGTCTGCTCAAAAGAGTTTACCGTAGCAGGGCACCCATCATCCCAAACAAGATCATTTCCGGATGTTCCATTAAGAAGAACGTTATCATCTGTAGACGGAACACCTTCGCTCCAGTTATCAGCAGTAGAACAAAGATCATCTCCGCCTTGTCCAGTATAAGTGTTGTACTCTTGAGCATGAGAAAAAGGTAGACCGCTCAAGCCAAAAAGTAAAACTATTCCAAAGACAAGAAGATAAGCGACACTTTTTTTGCTATTTATGTTCATTTTTATACGATTTGTTTTTTAACTTCCAAAATCTGTATCTCTAAACTCAAGCCTTAATCTGCCATCTTCTGCAATTGTTCCATCATATGTTCCATCATCAAACTGCCCCTGTGTTTGTATGCTGTAATCATCCTTAATCAAGAAAGACGCTATTACTGTCCTGTTATCATCCATTATAACCTCGCACTGATTCCCGTCAATTTCTCCTTCAGGACACTCTTCCCATAATACAGCGAATCCTTCATCTGCATCAGCAGTTAAAACCACAACAGTTCCTGCAGTGAAAACACTTTGGCAAATATCTCCACACTCTATGTCTCCCGGATCACTTGTTATAAATCCTTCTCCTCCTCCTTCTTTTTCAACCGAAAGAAGGGCATCGGTCGTAAACGTCTTCTCTTCTCCATATCCGTCTCCGGCACTATTTCTCGCGTAAGCACGCACATGATACTCTGTTGCCGGATCAAGTCCTGTCATTTCGCTAACAAAGGCATCTGTTCCTTCTCCGTCATTTGTGCAGTCATCACCAGTGGTCGGCTCAGGGTCAGTGCTCCAACAAACACCTTTCCTCGTTATCTCTCCGCCTCCATAATCAGTTATCTCTCCTCCGGAAGAAGCAGAGTTCTCATCTATGTCTGTAATATCTTCTGTTTCTACCTCAGGAACAATCACTCTAGTGGTAAATGTTCTGTTTGATCCATAGACAACTTCACCATAAGCGTTAACAGCATAAGCGCGGAAATAGTAAGTAACACCTGTGTCTAGTCCTTCTATAATCGTCTCAAACGCTCCTTCTCCTGTGCCATCATCCACCACGCAGTCATTAATACCGTAAAAGGGGTCAGATGAAGTATCATAACAAAATCCTCTTTCCGTATTGTGGTCTCCACCATCATCGGTCACCTCTCCTAACGCTAAAGCAGAACTATAGCGCACATCTTCATATCCTACGGTAGTAACCTCGGGGCGATCCGGATCTTCTGTTTGGAAGGTTTCTGTGTCACCATAGCCTATTTCCCCTCCTTCATTTTCCGCAAAAGCACGCACATAGTACTCAATTCCGGGATCAAGTCCTTCCAGATAGCTTTCAAAGTCTCCCATTCCGGCACCATCATGAGTGCAAGCATCTCCTATGTCAGGTGAGCCATACGTGTTATAACAAACACCGCGATCAACTATGTCAGCTCCTCCATGGTCTACCACATTGCCTCCAGTAGTGGCATCATAAAGCCCAATGTCAGTCACAGGCGTAGTTTCAACTATAGGTTCTACAACGCCAGTAATAAACTCTACTTGCCCTCCGTAAGAAGTTCCTGCATTGTTTGTAGCGTAAGCACGAGCATAATACTGTTGATGCATATCAAGGTCAGTAAGTTCACTCTCAAACTCTCCTAGGCCCATGCCATCATTAGTACAGTTATTGTCAATAGTAGGATTAGTGTTCACACTCCAGCATGTTCCACGATCTACTACATCCGCACCACGCTCATCTATCACTTCTCCTAAAACAGTAGCAGAGTCGTGACGCGCCTCTAGGAGTTCTACCGTCTCCACATGCGGCTCTTCCGCATCAGTAGTAAAACTAATCTGACTTCCATACTGTGTTCCTATGCTGTTTGTGGCATAAGCACGCACATAGTAAGTAGTCCCAAGATCAAGCCCACTAAGAGAAATATCAAACTCTCCCAGTCCCCCGGATTCATCTTCTATACAATCGTCATACTGCGTTGGGCTGCCCATAGTGTTGTAACATATCCCGCGCTCCGTTACTTCCGCACCTCCATCAAAAGTAACATCCCCTCCAGAGTCTGCAGAATCAGTGGTTATATTTCTAGCGCTTTTTGTTTCCACATAAGGAGGCCCTGTGTCTGTCACAAAATCTACCTCTTCTCCGTAAACAGTTCCCACTTGGTTTGTAGCATAGGCACGTACATAGTAAGTTTCTCCTCCGATAAGTCCCGTCAATTCGCTCTCGAAGGTTCCCACTCCTTGTCCATCATGTGTGCAAGTATCATCTAATACAGGACTAGAGGACATACCATAACACACACCGCGCTCTGTTACATCACCTCCACCGTCATCGGTCACCTCTCCTCCTGAAACAGCAGTATCATGATATATATCGGTAACTTCAAATGTTTCTACCGTCACAGCGGTTATATCAGTAGTAAAGCTTATCTGTTCTCCATATCCCGCTCCCTCAATATTTTCTCCGTAAGCACGCGCGTAGTAAGTTGTTCCGGGACTGAGATCTTCCAGTATGCTATCAAACTCTCCCAGTCCCGAACCGTCCTCCGTGCAGTCATCGTCTATCGTAGGACTTCCAACCGTGTTGTAACACACCCCGCGCGCAGTAACTTCCTCTCCTCCCGTAAGCTCTACCTCTCCTCCCGAAAGAGCGGAAGTAGCACCCACTCCGGTAGCATCTTTAGTGGTTACATGCGGAGGAGTGGACTCGGTAAGAAAATCTAACTCATCTCCGTAAGTAAGATGTTCCTCATTTTCCGCAAAAGCACGCACGTTATAAGTTTCTCCTCCGATAAGTCCTGTTATGCGACTCTCAAAAACTCCCGCGCCTATTCCATCGTGTGTGCAGTCATCGTCCACTGTAGGCGTCCCTAGCCTGCTCCAGCACACCCCACGATCAACAATAGTACCTCCTCCGGTGTAGTAAACATCACCTCCCGAATCGGCCGTATCACCGGTAACGTTGTAAGGCTCTTCCGTTTCTATTTCCGGGGGAGTCATGTCGGTAGTAAAGGATAACTCCTCTCCGTACCCTATTCCTTCACTGTTTTCCGCATAGGCACGTACGTAATAAGTAGTGTTAGCATCCAACTCCTCAATATTTTCTTCAAAAAACCCTAATTCTCCTTGTTGATCCTGCACGCACTCATCGGACATATCGGGAGACCCATAAGTGTTGTAGCAAAAACCACGCTCCGTAACCTGCAAACCACCCCTGCTGTAAACCTCTCCTTCAAGGTTTGCAGTATATCCTCCCGTAGCAGACACAGAAACAGTGTTTACAGCCGGTTCAGACAATTCTGTAGTAAACTCCTCTATATCTCCGTAAGAAGCACCCTCCGTGTTTTCCGCCATTATACGGTAATAATAAGTCTCTCCCAACTCTAAGTGTGTGATCTCCTCCGAGTAAACACCTCTCTCTCCCTCACCAAAAGATATCTCATTTCCAAGGCTATCGGTCTCACCCCACTGCAGATATACCTGCGGGGTAGTTATGCCCGGAGAGAGCACCTCTCCTTCTATGGTAGCAACATCATTTCCCACATGCGAAGGCGGAAGTGTTTCCACTCCCGGCTCTAAACTAAAGGTGCGAAACTCCTCTTCATCTCCGTAGCCTACGCCCACTTCATTTCTTCCGTAGGCGCGCATATAGTAGTCCGTATCAGGTTCCATTTCCGTCATCTCGCTCTCAAAAGTTCCCAATCCAGAGCCGTCCAGAGAACGATTCCCGGATATCTCCGGTTCGGGCTCCGTTCCCCACGTAACACCTCTCTCAAAAACGGCAGAGTCCCCGTCGTGCAGTACTTCCCCTCCCGCTTTCGCATCCTCAAACCCTATATCATAGGGCTCGTCCGTCTCCACCATTGGTATACCAAGCACCCAATACTCTTCCGGGCCGGCAACGATCTCTTTGTCATCGTCTTGGTAACGAACCGTCACACGTCCGCTAAAAGGGTTCTTCCACACTTCATATCCCGTATTATCACTATCTCCTTCACGCGGCTCATAGTACTCCTGCGGAAGATAATCGGGAACGAGGCAAGAGTAAAGATCGTAGTAATCTCTACCTATCTCCTCAAAAACAGGATAGTCGTCTTCATCTATCTCGTGCGGAATCTCCTCACAGTCCTCTGTTACCGTCCATCCTCTCTCTACTGTTCTTTTCTGCTCTATGGCGCTCAATATGCTCTGCACGTGTATCTCCCTCTGACTGTCACGCGCATCCTCAAATCTTGCCGCAGGATCAACAACAATCACCACGCTTGACGCAAGAAGCGCAAGCGTGGCAACCACGATCATCGTTTCTATTAATGTAAATCCCTTAGCCATTAAAAATGCGGTGATATGATTTACTCCGTTTCTGTTACGCTAAAAGGCACTTTTCCAGCTTTCTCTTCTCCTATGAATATGCCAATATAGTAATCTCCCGGGTCAGAAGGCGTGTACCCACAACACCTTACAATCTCTTCGTTGGGCTCGTGATACATCGTGAATTCGCGATATGCAAGAGGAGGAAAAAACCTCTCTTCTAAGACCTCGCCCCCTTCATCTAAAAGCTGGAAACTTATCCTGAGATCGTCTTGAATATCAAATTCTGCTCTTATGCCCATATAATCTCCGGGCGCAAACTCTAAAGAACTTCCATCTTTTCCCCACTCTCTTTTTGTAAGAAAAATATTGCCAATGTAGACATTTTCTCTTTCTACAGAAAGAGAGAAAGCATCTTCTTTTTGGGAAACATCGACATCTTCAGTGGTAGAAAAATAGCCTGCAAAGGCAACAAAAATCGCAACCACTACAACAATTAATATTATTATTATTTTTTCATTCATAATTATAAGTCATTATAATACAATCAGCTAAATAGCACAACTACGTTTTGGGAAAAAGTCCGCCTTTCTCTTTTTTCTCTACACGCCTTTGCACTTCCTCTGATGTCCAAGGCATAAAAGGAGCGATCATATCGGCAAGAGCCAAGAGCATATACAAGAGGCTCTCCACCACCTCTTCTTTTCCTTCTTCCCAAGGTCTCTCTCTTTCTATGTAACGGTCAGCAAAGTGTATAAGCTCCCAGATCTTCTCCAGTGCTTCATTTAGTTTGTAGTTATCGATAAGACTCATACTTGAATGCAACACCTCTTCCGTTTTGCGCTTTATCTCTTGTGTGCCGTTTGCCTTATCAACCCCCTTCTTGTTTGCAAGAGCAATGCTACGCGAGAGAAGATTTCCCAGTCCATCGGCAAGATCGGCATTATACCTCTCTTTAAATCTGCTCTCGGAAAAGTCGCCATCCGCAGTAACGGGAACCTCACGCAAAAAGAAGTATCGCACAGCATCCACGTGGTGCTCTTCAAGTAAAGCCAGAGGATCGATAACGTTTCCAAGGCTCTTTGACATTTTTCTCCCTTCCACGGTAATAAAGCCGTGCACAAGTATCTCTCGGGGAGGTGTTATCCCCGCAGAAAGAAGCATGCCTGTCCAGATAAGAGCATGAAAACGTAAAATATCTTTTCCGACGCAGTGCACATCACAAGGCCAGTATTTTGAAAAAAGCTCCTCGTCTCTTCCGTATCCCAGCGCAGATATGTAGTTTGTAAGCGCATCAACCCAAACATATATTGTCTGATCGTCATCCCCCGGAACGGGAATTCCCCAAGAAAGCGTCTCTCTGCTTCGCGAGATGCTTACATCTTCCAGTCCTTCTTTCATAAAAGAGAGTATCTCCTTTTTTCTACTTTCCGGAATTATGCGCAACTCATCACTCTCTATGAGGCGCTTTATCTGCTCTTTGTAACGCGAAAGACGAAAGAAGTAGTTCTCCTCTTCTGTCTCTTGAGGTTCTTTATCGTGATAAACGCATTTTCCTTCTACGAGATCCTTCTTTCTCTTGAACTCCTCACAGCCCTTGCAGTAGAGTCCCTTGTAGTGTTTTTTGTAAATGTCTCCGGACTCACTGAGTTTTTTCCAGACATCAAACACTCCCGGCCAATGTTTTTCTTTGTCGGTAGTACAAATAAAGTCATCGTTTGAGATACAAAGCTTTTCGGTAAGCTCTTTTACTTTCCCTGTAATGTCCTCCACGAACTCCCTTGGTTCCATGCCGTTCTCCTTTGCGGCGTGCGCAATCTTTGTTCCGTGTTCATCAGTGCCCGTAAGAAAGAAAACGTCGCACGATCTTCTTTTGTGTCTTGCAATAACATCCGCTTGTAGTAGCTCCAAAGCAAACCCAATATGAGGATAAGCGTTGGTGTAAGCGATACTTGTTGTAATGTAGAACTTCATTTTATTACCACGGTGAACTCACCTTTTATATCTTCTTTTAATAACTCTTTTAAAACATCTTCTACCGTACCACGATAATTCTTTTCGTGCATCTTGGTCGCTTCACGCATCACAAAAACTTCTCTATCTTCTTCTATCAATGATATCTCCTGCAGAGTTTTCACGATCGCGTGTGGTGACTCATAAAAGACCACGGGATAGTCGGAAGAAAGCGCTTCTTTAAAAAAAGCCTTTCGCTTTCTCTTCTTGGGAGGAAATCCCAAAAAAAGAAACCTTTCCATGGGAAAACCACACACGCTCGCAGCAGCAGCAACACCGGAAGGTCCGGGAACAGGCACGATCTTTGCATGGGGATCGATCTTCAAGGTGGAAAGGACAAGTGCTGCCCCGGGGTCAGATATGCCCGGCGTACCACCGTCTGACAAGTAAGCGACTTTCTCTCTTGAGGCGGCACGCTTAGCGGCAGACTGAAGCACCCTTGAAGAGCTGTGACGGTGAAGAGATTTTAGGGGCGTATCAATGCCGTACTTAAAAAAAAGCTTACAGGTAACACGTGTGTCTTCACAGAAAGCAATGTCTGCCTCTTTTAGAATGCGCAACGCGCGCATAGATATGTCTTCCATGTTCCCGATAGGGGTAGCGATAACGTAAAGCATCTTTAATCTTTGCTTCTATCAAGGTACTCCTTAAAGAACTCAAACAAGATACCAAGAATGGGAATGGCAAGGAACGCTCCCAGTGCTCCCCAAAGCGCTCCTCCGATAACGATGGCGATAAGCACCAGCACGGGAGAGACGCCCATAAAGCGCCGCGACAAGAGAGGCGTAATCACGCTACTCTCTATCGTTTGTATTATACCAAAAGCGATGAGCACAAAAACCGCTTTCTCTAGACTTGTAAGAGAGATGATAACAAAGAATATTCCTCCGGAAACGACCGGTCCGATGTAAGGGATGAAGTTAAACAGTCCCGCAATAAGGGCAAAGAGAAGAGCATAGTTCACATCAAACAAGTAAAAAACAATGTAAGAGAGAACACCAACAAACAAACCGGCAAGCACACGCCCCAAGAACCAGTTACTCACCTGATTGCGCGCCCTCTTCCACAAGGAGAGAGCTTGTGTTCTTTTCTCTGCAGGAGCAAGCTTCCCGATCGTTTTCTCTACCACGTTCCCTTCCAGCGAAAGGAATATGGCCATGGTAATAACAAATATGGCACTAAAAAGACCTCCGAATATAACAATAAGAGCATTAAAAACTCCCGCCGCTATAGCATCCGAAGAATCTCTTAAAAGCTCTAAAAATGAGTCCGCGCTCTCCAATGCTTCCACTCCCAGCTTTTGCATGACAGGCGATATCCTCTCAAAATACTCCGGGACGGAGTAGTAAAACTCACTTACCTCGTCCGCAAGCCCCGGCACACCAAGATATATAGCAAAACTCAAGATGCCAAAAAATCCAAAGTATATAGCGATAACCGCCACGGACCGCGGTATGCGCAAACGACGCACCAAACTTACCGCGGGATTTAGCATTATAGAGATTATGAGCGCAAAAAGAAAAAGCACCAAGATATCTGCTATCTGGTAGAGAAAGTAAACACCAACAACCGCCAGTAAAAACTTAAATATGGTGCCCCAAGTTATATCTAAAACGCTCTTTTCCATTACTTTGATATTAACACAAAAAACATTTAAAAAGCAACATTCCAAAAACTGTTAAACACTTCTAAGCAAAGATCCATAAAGCAAGAGGAGGAACCAAGATCAGAAGCAGAGATAAAGCAAACAAGACACCCAGAAAGGAAAGGGATATGATACGCAAGTAACTTCTTTGAGGTCTAAAGAAAAGCATAAAGTTTGCCAATACTAAAAAAACTAACATGTTTCCCACAACCCCCGGAACACAGAGATAGTACAGATCCGAGTAAGACGCCACACGATCAATCTCAAAAGAGAGAAAAGGTCCTCCGGGAATAAAGGTATTTGTATAGTAAACATCAACTACTGCACTTTCACGTTCTCTTGGCTCTGGGCCCACTTTTACTTTATCAACATCAAAAACATAAAAAAGAAGAAAAGACAAAGTAAGCATCAATAACAAGACTCCATTGATCTTCCAAAAGTTTCGAGAAAAGAAGTTGTGATAAAAAAGAGCCAAGGAAAAGAAAGATAAAATAACAGAAAGAGATAAAAGCGAGAAAAGCACATGAGAATAGAAAAAGAGAGCAAACAGAAAAGAGGAAAAAACAAAAAATATGAACGACAAGACAAGAAAATATTTTTTCAGCATAATTCTCACCGCCCCTATATAGACATTAAACTCTCCAAGTTTTCAGGCTTACGCGGACCGACAAGAGCAAGGTTCATGCCGTGGGAGACAAATATCTCTTCTGCGATAGAGCGCACATCCTCCGTTTTTACACTGTCGATAAAAGAGAAGATCTCTTCCGGAGAGTGTGTCTTTCTCTGCAACAGCTCTTGTAATCCATAAAAGTAAGCAAGAGCATCAGAAGACTCCAGTCGCAGGGAGCTTTTCCCTTTAATGTACTCCTTCGCCTTTCTTAGTTCATCTTCTCCCACAAGTTCGTTTTTCATTCTGGCATACTCTTTAGAGATCACAGAAACAACATCCTCTATACGTTTATTATCCACTCCCGCACGAGTAACCATATATCCCGTGTGAGGAGTTTCATCTAAAGAAGTTTGAACGTAATAAGCAGCCCCCATCTCCTCACGTACTCTCGTAAAAAGGCGTGAACTCATCATACCTCCCAAGATAGTTGCAATAACTTTCTGAGCGTGCCTCTTTTCACTTAAAAGATTGTGCGCCCTTACTCCAAGGCAAAGATGCGTCTGGTCCGTGCTTTTCTCAAAAAAAGAAACGGCGGGCGAGCCTTGTTCTTCTTTTACGGGAGGACACTCACGTGCAACACCCTCTCTTAGTCCGGAAAAATAGCTTCTCACTTTCTCTTCTATGTTGTTTTCTATGTTGCCAGCAACCACTACCACCGTGTTCTGAGAGGTGTACTGTGACTCCATGTAAGAAAAAAGGTCCTCTCTCTGTATACCATCAACACTCTCCTTGCTTCCCGAGATATCCCACCCCGCGGGCTGATCTCCATAAAGAAGTTTTTGGAAAAGAGTGTCGCAGTGCGACATGGGATCATCAAACCGCATATTTATCTCCTCTTTTATAACACCCTTTTCTTTTTGCACCTCCTCTTGCGGAATAAGTGGATTTTGATATATGTCGGAAACCCAATCGAGCGCAGTATCGATTTTTTTGCCGTTTACTTTAGCGTAGTATCCTGTAAAGTCTTCCGAAGTAAAAGCGTTAAACGATCCTCCCACTTTGTCGAGCTCTTCTGCGACAAGTAAAGGAGAGGGACGTTTTTTTGTCCCCTTGAAAAGCATGTGCTCCAAAAAGTGTGATATGCCAGAAAACTTTTTTTCTTCGTTTTTTGATCCTGTTCTCACAAAAACAAGCACTGCGGCAGCGCGCGTACCTTCTCGCGGAACAGTTATTGTTCGCAGTTTCATAGTTCTTCTTCGTCTTCTTCTATTTCAAGTAATAGAGCATCAGCGGAAGAAGACACCTCTTTCTCTGTAATAATGTCTACTCCTGTTACCGTTACCTCTGACATAAGCTCTTCCAGGTCATCCTCTTGGGGTTCTATAACAACCTCAAAAAGAAGCTCCCTTTGCGTGTCACGGTAAAGATCTCCCACCTCCCATTTAACCTCTCTTCTTTTGGAGTCAAAAGAGATCTCCTCTTCTTCCGGATAGACCTCCTCCGTGATCTCCGCTCCCCGAGGAAGGGTGGCGGAAACCTCTACATCTTCCGCATCAGTATACATGTTCTCCACCTCAAGCCTTACAACATACGTGGACTCTTCTCCTCTCAAAAGGGGGAAAGGTCCCACCTCGTCAAACTCCTCACTGTCCATAACAATCTCCGAGAAAATGTTCAACTTTGTATTTATCTTTGTAACAAGCTCCTCCTTCACACCATCAACATCTACTTCCAGTCTTGACTGAGGGTCGAAAGGAAGCTCGTCACGCAGAGGAGCATAGAAAGAAACGCTCTCCTCTTGCCCACTTGAAAGGGATCGCAGAGTAGAGTCAAGTGCATGATTCCACAGTATGGATCCCGTCTCTTTTTGAAAACGTCCCGTAAGGGGCTCTACCTCGTCAAACTCTATCACCTCCCTGTCAAGCTTGGCGGTAACAAAAAGGTTCTCCATAGCATCATCACTCATGTTCTTGAAGAATATCTCGTAATAAAGAAGATCTCCCGGATCGGCGACGTAATCCGAAGATTCGTTTGCCTGCATGGTAACAAAGAGCAGAGGCTCCGCGATACTTACTCCGCGGGAAGTTTCCTTTATGGGAATAAACGTATTATCTCTCCATATTCCGAGCAGTGCCTCAAAAACTTTCGCATCCCCCGGCTCTCCTTCCAGCACTCCTTCTATGTCTATAGTTCCTCCTTCGCCTCTGTTTAAAAGAGATATACTCCAGTCATTGTCCTCTCCCATGCGCGGATTACTTCCTTTTATCTCAAACTCAGAAGGAAACTGTACGCGCACCTCAAGATCGGTAAGAGGATAGTCCACATCAGACTCGTACTTCAAGCGAAAAGTCTCTTCTTTGTCAGCCTCCACATTGGAAGGGAAGTCAAAAGCAAAGTCTATGGGAACACTTCCCATGCGCAGATTATGCTCCCGCTGAGACTCATATCGCACATTAAGATTTCGGGGAATATAGCTGATGCGCGCATCAGCGGAGATGTAGTCCCCCTCTTTTCCGAAAAGCCTGGCAGGGAAGAACAGCACGCCCTCCTCTCCGGGACTTATATCACCCAAATCAACCTCGCGGCGAAGCTCCCCTCTTTTTGTGACATCGTCTCTTTCCATCTCCTGCGGGAAAGAACTCTCGGGATACTCAAACAAAAGAGTGGCATTCTCCAAACGGATATCACCGTTATTCTTGTAGCTCACTACATAATCCACGCTTTCTCCCAAACTAACATCGTCTTTGGAGAGTTCCACGCTAAATCGCAGATCGTCCTGCGAAAAAACGTTCCTCTGGTAATAAAACCAGCTTGCAAAAACGGTAATGACAGTAATTATGAAAACTATTAGGAGTACTTTTTTAGGCATTGTTATTTCAATTTAAAGAGTAAAGATACTGTTCTAAAACCCTTTCCAAGAGACGATGGTCATAACCCATAACACTGTCCATGTCCTCTCTTAAAAAGGAGCGCAGAACTTCTATGTCCCCTACAAAGATAGAACGAAAAGAGCAGTTCTTGCAAACCGTGCCTCCTTTTGAGGGAGAGAAGTAAGCTTCTTTGTCTATGTTTCTGCTACAGATAACGCACCCATCTGTTCTTGGTCTGTAGCCCAAAATGTCGAGAAGACGAAAAGAAAAATAAGTACGTATAAGAGACGCTTCCCGGGAAGAGAGCTGTTTTCTTTCCACTTCTTCCATTACGCCAACAAGGAGATGAAAAACGTCTTCCTCTTTTTCTTCTCCGTAGATAAGAAAAAGCACTGTCTCTGCTAATCGGTAAAAGAGCGAAAGCTTTAACAGGCTCTCCCGTGCTCCCGCAAAGGAGTGCAGACAACTTACATCTGTAAGGGTATTATAGCTCTTTCCTTGAATAAAGCCAAACTCGACGAGCGAAAAAAGGCTCATACCCATAGAAAGCTTTCCCTTACGAACCGATCTGCCAAGCACATGCACCAACCCGAAACGCTGCGTGTAAACGGTATAAACGATATCCGCTTCCCTGACAGGGTGGTTTTTCAGTATCACCCCTTTTGTGTGGTTGTGTGTAAACATATTCCCAAAACGGCCTCTCCCCCGGAAAGCTTTACACTCTTTTGTGCGAGAACATCTTTTTTTAGTCCAGACTCTATCGCTTGTGCCGTCGTTTCTTTTGCTATCTCTTCCTTGTTTTTCTCCATCAACTCTTCTGATCCTTCATAGAAAACAACTATTTTGTCTTGCGGAGTAAGTTGCGCTTTCTTGCGAAGAGATTGAAGGCACCTTGTAATCTCTCTTACGTCCCCTTCCTCACGCAGATCATCGTCTATATCAAGAGAAAGAACAGTTTCTTTTCCGTAAGAAATCTCTTTTACGTTAACCTCATCTCTTATAATATCAAACATCTCTTGAGGAACATCCTCGCTCACTTCCAGCAAAGGAAGGGGTTGTCTTATCTTTATGCCCGCCTCTGCGCGTTGCCTTAAAGCTTCTGACACCGCCTCGCGCGCCTTTTGCATATCATCGATTATCTTACTGTCAAACTCCGATCTTTCCGGAAGAAGGGCAAGGTGTACGGAAAGCTCTCCGCTAAGCTCCTTGTAGACATACTCGGAGATAAAGGGAGCAAAAGGTGCAAGCATGCGTGAAAGATCAATAAGAACACTGTAGAGAGTGGAAAAGAACTCCTCTCTTCCTTCTTTGAAATCCTTGCGCGCCCTTCTTATGTACCAATTAGAGAGATCATCGATAAAGTGCGCCAGTGCACGCGAAGCGGAGGTAAGATCGTACCTCTCCATCTCACGTGTCACTTCTTCTTTTGTTTGCTCTAAACGCGCAAGCACCCAAAGATTAAGAGGGTCTTTTGCCTTTGCGTTCGATCTTTTGCCGTAGGAATTAAAAAAGGAAAAACAGTGATAAAAAGTGGACATCACTCTTCCGTGGCACTCTTTCACTTTTTCTGCGGAAAAAAGATAGTCCTCTCCAATAGGGGTGGAAGACAAGAGAAAGAAACGCAAAGAGTCCGCACCAAACTGCTCAAAAACATCATCCATATGAGGGTAGTTTCCCAGTCTCTTGGAAAGCTTCTTTCCTTCCGCGTCAAGCACAAAACCGTTCACGATCACGTTCTTAAAAGCGGGAAGATTTTTTCCAAGACCAACATCCTCAAGCGTAAGAACGTTAGAGAGTACGTGCAAAGTGTAGAACCATCCACGCGTTTGATCTATTCCTTCCGCGATAAAGTCCGCCGGAAAACTCTTCTCCATCATCTCCTTGTTCTCGAAAGGATAGTGCCACTGCGCGTAAGGCATTGAACCGGACTCAAACCAGCAATCAAAAACCTCTTCCACACGATGCATCTCGCCCTTGCAGCTACAAGTAAAAGTTACCTCATCTATAAGAGGGCGGTGCATATCTTCTATCTCACCGAGTTCTTCTTTTTTTGCAGGCACATGAAACTCTCCACAACTTTCACACTCCCAAACGGGAATAGGGGCACCCCAAAAACGGTTGCGAGAAAAAGACCAGTCACGTGCTCCCTCCAGCCACTTTCCGAACCTTCCATGTTTTATATGTTCCGGCATCCAGTGGATCTTTTCATTTGTCTCAAGCATCTCTTGCTTTATCTTTGTCACGGCAATATAGAACGTTTTGAGAGCATAATAGATAAGCGGCGTATCACACCTCCAACAGAAAGGGTAGCTGTGCACCACCTTCTCTTCCTTTAAAAGAAGATCTTTTTCTTTTAATGCATCTGTCGCGCCTGTTTCCGTGATATGCTTTCCTTTCATCTCTCCGGAAACAAAGCATCCCTTATCATCAACAGTGTGCATAAAAGGAAGGTTGTTTTCCTGCCCCAAAGAGAAGTCATCCTCTCCATACATAGGAGCGATGTGCACTACTCCCGTTCCGTCTTCACTGCTCACAAAATCAGCGCCATATACACGAAAAGCGTTCTCCAGCCCCTCCGGAGACTGCTTGTTTATACAGTCAAAAGGAGGATTATAGCGTACACCGAGAAGATCGCTTCCTTTTATGTGTGAAACAATCTCTCCTTCTTCTCCAAAAACATCTTCCACTCTTTCTTTTAGTAACAAAAACTTCTCATTATTGTAAGAGACAAGAGCATAGGACAGCTCCGGATTTACCGCCAAAGCGACATTGCCGGGAACCGTCCAAGGAGTGGTTGTCCAAGCAAGAAGATAGACTCCCTCAAACTCTCCCACGGAAATCTTCATTTTTATGTACAAAGAAGGATCTTCTTTTTCTGCATATCCCTGATTTACTTCAAAGTTCGATATCGGTGTCCCACAACGTATGCAGTAAGGGTTGACGCGGTACTCACGATAAACAAGCCCACGGTCGTAGAGTTGCTTGAACACCCACCAAACAGACTCAATGTAGTTATTGTCCATGGTAGAGTAGTCGTTGCTGTAGTCCGCCCACCTTCCCACACGACGCAGAACGCGCTTAAACTCGTCCACACAACGAAATACAGAGCCACGGCACTCCTCATTGAACTTGTCTATTCCCATCTCTTCTATCTCTCTTTTGTCATTTATTTTAAGCTCTTTTTCTATAAGGTTTTCCACCGGAAGTCCGTGACAATCCCATCCCACACGACGAGGAACATAAAAACCCTGCATTGTCTTATAACGTAACACGGTATCTTTTATGGTAGTAGCAAGAATGTGGCCATAGTGCGGATCTCCGGTAGCAAAAGGAGGGCCATCGTAAAAACTAAAAACAGGAGCGTTCTTGCGCTCCTCAAGCGACTTCTCGAATATCTTTTCTTTTTCCCAAAACTCCAATACTTCTTCTTCTATTTTTGATAACTTCATAGGTCTACATTTTCGGGGGAAGTGAAACAGTAAGCAAGTGCAAGGCGGTCTGCAAAAGGATAAAAGTTCCTTCCGTAACAGCCATACGTCCGTTATTCCCCGTTATCTTATAGTTTTCATAAAAAAGATTATAGCTACGCGCCAAACGGTAAGCAAAAGCGGCTAAAATATTGGGAGAAAAGTTCTCCGCAGCGTCTTGCAAACACTCCTTGAAGCGCATCATCTCTCTTACAACGGAAAGATCTTCTTCGTTTAGATCGTCAAACTCTCCGTAACTCCCTCCTTTTGAGAGTACGCTTTTACAGCGCAAAGCGGTGTACTGCAAATACGGGCCCGAATCTCCTTTAAGAGTAATGACCTCATCCCAGTCAAAGACTATGTTACGCTTGTGGTGAACTTTAAGGTTACCGTATTTTACCGCTCCCGTTCCCACTATTCTAGCAACTTCCTCTTTTTCTTTCAAAGACTCGTCTTTTATAAGAAGCAAGGCACGCCTCTTTGCTTCCTCCAGAACATCTCTTAAGTGCACAACCCGTCCCTTGCGCGTGGACATCTTTCCTTCCTTTAGACTAAACATGCCGTGAGCAACATGGAAAAGCTCCGTCTCTTCTTTTATTCCAAGCATTTCCGCGGCACGGAACACCTGTCTCATGTGAAGAGACTGTTCCGCCCCTATCTCGTATAGCATAAGATGGGGTTTGAACACTTCTTTGCGGTACTTTACGGCCGCCAAGTCGCGAGTAAAGTAGGTGGTACTACCATCGGATTTTAAAAGCATAGCGGGAGGCATGTCATCAAACTCCACTATGAGCGCTCCTTCGCTCTCCGTAGCTATCTTCCTTGCCTCCTCCACGATCCCGGGAAGCATGTTCTCATAAAAACTCTCCCCGATAACGTGATCTATCTCCACTTCAAGCTCTTTATATGTCTTTTCAAACTCCTTCATGCTCGCCTTAACACAAAGATCCCATATCTCTCGCGCCTCCCTTTCACCTTTCTCCAACATAGAAAAATACTTCCTGCCCTCTTCTTCGTCCCCGTCTTTATGAAAGTTCACATAAAGCTCCTCCATCTTCTCTATGGTGAGAGAGGAAGGATCTACCCCTTCTTTTTTTATCTGGTATATAAGTTTTCCGAACTGCGTTCCCCAGTCACCGAGATGATTAACGCCTTCCACCCTCCATCCCAAATGACGGTATATACGTGCAAGAGACTCACCAATAATAGTAGATCGCAAATGCCCCACTCCCATGCGTCTGGCAATGTTGGGAGAGGAGTACTCTATTACAGCCACTCTTCTGTCCTCCTTTTTCCCGTACTCACCACCTTTCTCTGTAATAGAAAGAAGCTCTTCCTTTAGCGCCTCCTTGCTTATGGTAAAGTTTATAAACCCCCCACAAGGCTCCACTTTTTCAAACAAAGAAGAAAAAAACTCGGAAGACACCTCTTCTGCCACCTCTTTGGGGCTCCTTCCTCTTTCTTTTGCCAAATGAAAAACTCCGCAGGCATAGTCTCCAAAGCCCTCCGGAGGAGTTTCCAGTTTAAAATTGCTTCCTAAAACTTTTTCTATTTCCAACCTTACTTTTTCACGCATTTTAGAATTAGGCTAGCTTTCTAGATGAAGAAATCAAGCAAATTAAAAGGAGGGGTTAAATAATTAAGATGAAAAAATAGAAACAATAAAATACTTAAAAGACAAGAAAAAAGAAGTGTTCCATCTCTATAGTTTTTTCTTTTAATAAGAAAAGTATTGATGACTATAAACAAAAGACAGCCCGGTATTGTCTCAGGATAAATATAAGCTACATAAAGATAGGGAAGACTAAAAAATAAGGCTATCACAGTCTTCGCTCTTTCTAGTCCAAGAAGAACAGGAAGAGTTTTTATTCCTTCCTTTTTGTCTCCTTCGTAGTCCTTTATGTCAATAAAGTTAGCTGCTAAAGTAAAGAATACAAGAAAGAATAAAATATACCTCTCAGGAACAAAGTCCATAATATAATTGGAAGAAACATATGGCACATTCATAACAAAAACATGAACTCCCAAAACAAAAACAATAAAAGAGTTAAGAGATATGGCTAATTTTGACAGCACAGGAACTCTTTTAAATCTTACTGGTGGCATAGAGTATATGAAATATATTCCAATAAATAAAACACAATAAAAGAAAGCAAAATAATGTACAACAGCAGCACTAATTAAAGACATTAACAACGAAAAAAGTGCAACTGTTTTATACTCTTCGATAGAAATATCATCATCAAAAAGAGGCCTTTTTTTGTTAGATACTTTGTCAATTTCATAATCAGCAAAATTATTTGTTATAACCGAAAAACTCCAAGCAAAAACGATGCTTATGGACAAAATCAAAGCCGGCATAATAATTTCATAAAAGCTAATTGAAAACTCTTTGTATCCAAAAGCTAGACCAAGAGCAAAAATTAACAAAAAATACCCCAGCCTCAAAAAACGTATATCCTTAAAAGCAATTAAAAATGTTCTTTTCCTAGAGAGATAAAACAGAAAAGTAACAAAAATAGAACTCAAAATAGAAAAAAAGAACACTATATCTCTTCCATGGAATGATTCAACTTCAAAATCAAAAAAATTAATCAGATAAGGAGATATAAATGCCAGAAAAAGAAAAGAATAAAAAACAACTCCCGAAATCAAACATTTTATAACACTTCTAGTTTTTAAAAATACATAATAAACAAATAACGCTATAAAAATAAAAAGATGCAGTTGTATGCCCAAAGTTGTCTCAGAATCATCAAAGCTTCCAAAAAAAGAAAGAAAGCTGCCCTTTAAGTCCTCAAAGCTTTCTAGAAAAATATATGAGACGCTTGTTCCTCCAAATCCATACACAATCAGGTCAACAATCATTCCTAGCAATACAACGGAAAAATAAAGTGAAAACACCTTAAATGATTTTACCACCTTTGTTTTTGTAAAAAAGGTAAACAACAACAAGGCTCCCGAGAAAACAAACACATAAAATAAATAAAAGTGCAGATGCGCATTAAAAGATATCGGCGATTGATCAGAAGGAAAGTTCTCCAAAAAATTTCTTATTGAAACAATAATTAAAAAAAAGAAAAGAAAGTAATAAAAAGGAGTTTTGCTTTCTTCAATTTTTTTTACCAATGAGTGAGAAAATTCTAAAAAACTAAAAAAAGCTTTTTTTATTTTAGTCATTATCAATATAAATTCACTAATAAATATTAGGATAATGTTTGCACAAAAAACAAACAAAGTAAAGATGTATAGTTAACACCATGGGGTGACACTTGATATACTGAAGGGTAACAGGTGTTAACTAATAAAAATATGCGTATGCCAAGCCCCATAAAATACGATCGTG
>SL_8KL_010_SEDDRAFT_10001647_pt1 | contig 19301 bp, 12 predicted proteins | sample SodLakKL_010_SED_4_FD_11160 | JGI IMG/M metagenome (IMG submission 11160)
TGATGGCAAGCTGATCCTGGCCAATCCCGTGGCGGAAAAGATCTTTAACTTCGATGCAGAAGAAAATATGGGAAAAAGCCTGTATGAAATGAATGTGGACCACCAGCTGGACCGGTATTTTATAAAAGTATGGAAGGATAAAAGGGAAACAACAGGGGAACTGGCCTGGGGCGACCAGGTTTTTAACGTAGCTGTTTCTCCTATTTTAGGGACTGACGGGGAGTTATACGGATCCGTGGCAGTCCTGCAGGATATAACCAGCATGAGGAAGCTGGAACAAAAACAGAGGGAATTTATTGCCGATGTTTCCCATGAACTTCGCACCCCCCTTTCTTCGGTTAATCTTTTGGTTAAAAATATGCTGGATTATGACCTGGTCAAGGAGGAGGGGGAGGAATTTTTAAAGGACATCGATGGCGAAATTGACAGGTTAAATCTTTTAGTCCAGGATATTTTGGACCTTACCCGGTTGGAATCATTAAAGGGAAGAAAAGACCTGAAAAAAACAGACTTGAAAAAAGTCTTTGATGATACCCTGGTCAGGATGTATCCCCGGGCAGAAAGAAACCAGCTGGAATTAACCTGGGATATTCCCGACTTTCCACCCCTACTGGTTAACGAGGATCAGATCAAGCAGGTTTTGATTAACCTGGTGGATAACGCCATTAAATATACCCCTGAAGGGGGCTGGTTGAAGGTAGAAGGAGAAGACCAGGGAGACGAGATCTTGATAAAAGTCAAGGATACGGGGCCGGGAATTCCCCAGGAGGACCAGGCTAATATATTTGAGCGGTTTTACCGGGTAGATAAGACCCGCTCCCGGGAAATGGGAGGAACGGGGCTGGGCCTGGCTATATGCAGGGAAATTATTACAGCCCACGGTGGCAGGATATGGATAGAGAGTAAAGAGGGCTACGGGACAACCTTTTTCTTTACCCTTCCCAAGAAAGTTAATGAAAATAATTAGTGAAAAGGTTTGCTTCGCCCCTATAGAATAAGGCTTCCCTTATAAAGTTAAAAAAGTTTAACACTTATGTAATCTATTTATAAGGAAGAATTAAAGGAGAATAGACGATAAATATTTAAACTGTAAGGGTAACGGGGGGAATATCATGACCTATAATTTTGCCGCACGAAAAGTTATCCTGCCTTTAATTATATTACTATTGTTATTTGCCGCTGGATGCCAGATGTCTTTTTCCTTTTACGGAAAAGATGTCCAGGGAAGGCCCGTGGAGCCCTATTATGAAGAAGAAGGGTCTTTTAACCAGGGAAGGTCCCTGGAAGGGCGTTTTTCTTTGCTGCGCCCCAGAGTAGAATTGAACAGTGCTGCATTTACTTGCGATGGCTCAAGGGCCATTATTTGCTCCGGAGACAGGCTGGTTTTATTGGATAAAGAGGGCAATCTCCTTTGGGAAAAAGATTTTGAGGAACCCCTTCTGGGGGCAGGCTTGAACAATGAGGGAACGAATATTGCGGTGGGAACCAAAGAGGGTAAGATATATTATATTGAAGATGAAGAAATTACCTGGGAAAAAGATTTATCCATGCCTCTGGAAAGTATTCAGGTATGTTCGGAAGGAAACTATGTATTAGCGGTAGTTAATGATAGGGAGAAGGATGAAGGAGCTATTGTTTTCCTGGATTCCCAGGGAGATACAGTTTGGAGAAAGGAAATACCAAAAGTTAACATGGTTGATATGAGCTCTGAAGGCGACATAATAGCCTTTTTAGCGGAAGAAGAAGCTGAGTCCATCCTTTACACCTTTAACAGGGAAGGAGAACCTTTGTGGGAAAAGAAGGGGTATTCAACCCTGGAGGTATCCCACCAGGGTGATTATATTGCGGTGGCATCTTCAGAAAAAATAAGCCTTTTTTCCAGGGAAGGAAAGGAATTGTGGAGTTTTGACCCGGGAGTAACAATAAACCAGCTGGAGATATCAGATAACAAAAAACATCTTCTGGCTTACAATAGTTTTGGAGGAGGAGAAGATAACCTGTTTTTCTTGAACACGGAAGGGGAACTCCTGTGGAAGAAAAGGATCAGGGATGATTCTTTGGTAGACCTTTCTAAAGATGGCCGGCGGATTGTAACCTCCTCCTGGCGCCATTACAGCGAAGATTTTACCCTGATTAATTATTTTGATAACCAGGGACGTCTGCGCCGGGAAATAGAAGTAGGAAGCAGGGCGGAAGAGATGGCCCTTTGCTGGGAAGGGGAAAAGCTGGTTCTGGGCTGTGACGACGGCAATGTTTATATTTTAAACCTGGATAGGAAAACCCTGGGGGAGTATGTTCCTGCCAGGGAAGAACAGTTTTTCTACGTGCCTTCCCAATCAATCCAGGTTAATGATGATCCAAGGATTAAACTGTATTTTTATGATGAGAATGCTATGGTTCTCATTCCTGTCAGCAGGAATATTGGAAGGGGAAATGATGTGGTACAAAGGGCCCTGGAGGAATTGATAAAGGGCCCCCGGGCTAACAGTTACCTGGTAAGGACCATCCCCAAGGGTGTTGATATTGAAATAAAAGAAGAAGGCGGAACCCTTTATATTGACCTGCCTGAAGAACTAACCCGGGCGGGGGGAACCAATTACAGCCTGGGGGTAATTAATTCCATCCTTTATACGGTAACCCAGTTTCCCAAAGTAGAGGAAGTGCAGTTTCTGGTAGAAGGAGAGGAAAGGGATTTTTTTGGTGATCAGGGCATCTATATCGGAGAGGCATTTGACAGCAGCACCTTTAGAAAAGACCTCCCCCTGCTATATCTTCCTTTTCGCTCGGGATACAGGTATTATTTACTTCCCAGGGAAGTCTTTCCTTACATGAGAGGAGATAATTCTCTTCAAAGCCTTACTCAAAAGTTTTTTCAAGAGACCTCCAACTATTTTGCCAGGGAAGTGGAGGTCCTCAGTGTGGGAATAAAAGATGATTTGTTGTATGTGAATCTAAGCAGGGAATTTTTAGAGATTTTTAAAGGAATAGAAAATCCCCAACTGAAGGCCCGGGCCCAGGTTATCCTGGAGGGGTTGACTTATACCCTGGCCAGTAACTTTGAACCTGAAAAAGTACAGATATATATTGAAGGGGAGAAGATGTCCCCCCACCCGGAGTTTATAGACCTGAAGAGTCCCCTGGAAAAATACCCCTATCTAAACCCGGAGGTATGATATAAAATAGCCCTTTATTGATATATGGAAAAAGTTTGGTTATAATATGTTGGTAGGTTAAAAATAGAAATAAAGGTAAGGAAGCAGGAAGGGGGGAATCATATGCAGGAGTTTAAAGAGGAAATTATTAAGGCTTTAGAAAGCCTGGTTCAACTTGGCCAGGAGGAAATCCAGCAAAACATGAGCATTCCACCCGATGCAGGGCTGGGGGATTATGCCTTTCCCTGCTTTATTTTGTCTAAAAAGTGGAAAAGACCTCCCCAGGAGATATCTCAATATCTGGCCCAGGAAATTTCAAAGAAGGGCCTGGGAGAATGGATTAAAGAGGTTAAAAGCGCCGGACCTTATTTAAATTTTTACTGTAACCGGGAAAAATTAACCCGGGAAACCCTAAAAGAGATTTATGAAAAAGGAAAGGATTATGGAAAGGTTAAAGAAGGGGGAGGGGAAAATGTAGTTATTGATTTTTCAGCCCCCAACATAGCCAAGCCCTTTGGTATAGGTCATCTTCGCTCTACAGTGATAGGCAATTCCCTCTATCGCTTATATGAGGCCCTGGGTTACAACTGCGTGGGCATTAATCATCTGGGAGACTGGGGGACCCAGTTTGGAAAACTTATCTCTGCCTACAAGCGATGGGGAGATGAAGATTCTTTAAAAGAGGATCCTATCCAGTACCTGTATCAACTGTATGTCAGTTTTCACCAGGAAGCCTCGGGAGATGAAAATCTTGAGGAGGAGGGCAGGCATTGGTTTAAGAGGCTGGAAGAGGGGGAGGAGGAAGCGGTAGAACTGTGGCACAAATTCAGGGAATTAAGCCTGAAGGAGTTCCGGCGGGTTTACAGGCGGCTGGACATTGAGTTTGATGAGGAGCAGGGAGAAAGTTTTTACAACCAGATGCTTTCTTCTACCCTAAAGCGGCTGGAGGAGGAGGAAATTGTAAGAAAAAGTGAAGGGGCCCTTATTGTAGACCTGGAGCCCTATGGTTTGCCTCCCGCCCTCCTTCGGAAAAAAGATGGGGCTACCCTTTATGCTACCCGGGACCTGTGTGCAGCTTTATACCGCTACGAAAAATATAAATTCCAAAAACTTATCTATGTGGTGGGAGCGGCCCAATCCCTGCACTTTCAACAGCTTTTTAAGATCCTGGAGCTTATGGGTTTACCCTGGGCCAGCCGGTGCGTTCATGTTCCCTTTGGGCTGATTAAGTTTAAGGAAGGAAAAATGTCTACCCGCATGGGAAACCTTATTTTCCTGGAGGACGTCATTGATAAAGCAGTAGCTTTAGCCCGGGATATTATTGAGGAAAAAAACCCGGATCTGGAAAATAAAGATGAGGTTGCGGAAATGGTTGGTATAGGGTCGGTAATTTTTGGGGATTTAAGTAATGACCGGGTTAAGGATATAGACTTTGACTGGGATAAAGTCCTGGATTTCAGTGGTGAAACCTCCCCTTACATTCAGTATGCCCATGCCCGAATATGCAGCATACTGAGGAAGGAAGGGGCTCAGGCCTCCCGGGAGGCAGATTTAAGTCTTTTGGAAAGGGAAGAGGAGCAAAGGCTTATTTCCCTTTTGGCCAGGTTTAGCGAACATATTAAAAGGGCTGCCGAAACTTATAAACCTTCTACCCTGGCCCGGTATCTCCTGGATCTAACCAGTGATTTCAATTATTTTTACCACCGCTGCCCCGTACTGACGGCTGAAGAGGGGTTAAAGGAAGCCAGGCTGATCCTTATAGACGGAGTCCGGCAGGTGCTGGTAAACGGGTTATATCTCCTGGGTATAAAAGCTCCGTCGAAGATGTAGCAGCAGTTCATGAGAGGGGTGTTTAAGACATGTTGGATTTAAAATATATACGTCAAAATATGGAACAGGTCCGGGAAGCCCTTAAAAAAAAGGGAGAAACCGGGGACCTGGATAACCTTCTGGAAAGGGACCGGGAGAGAAGGGAGTTCCTATACCAGGTTGAACAGTTGAAAAACAGGAGAAATATAGTCTCTGAAGAGATCGGGCGAAGAAAAAAGGAAGGCCAGGAGGCTTCCGAAATGATAACGGAGATGAAGTCGGTTAGCTCGGAAATCAAGGACCTGGACGAGAAGGTTAAAAGGGTCCAGGAAGAAATAGAAAGGATCCTTTTAAATATACCTAATATTCCCGATGATGATGTCCCTCCAGGGAAAGAGGAAGAGGATAACGTAACGGTAAGGGAATGGGGTCAGCCTCCCAGGTTTAGTTTTCAGCCTAAAGCCCACTGGGACCTGGGCATGGAGGCAGGTATTTTGGACTTTGAAAGGGCAGGAAAGATCACAGGATCCCGGTTTGCCCTCTATTACGGCCTGGGAGCCCGGCTGGAAAGGGCTTTGATTAATTTCATGCTGGATCTTCATACGGGTAAACACGGTTACCAGGAGGTATTCCCTCCCTTTATGGTCCACCGGGACAGCATGATTGGAACGGGCCAGCTTCCCAAGTTTGAAGAGGATGCCTTTAAGGTGGAAAACACTGATTACTACCTTATCCCCACGGCGGAGGTTCCTGTGACCAACCTTTACCGGGAGGAAATTCTACGGGGAGAAGAACTACCCAAGTATTTTACCGCCTACAGTGCCTGTTTCAGGGCTGAAGCGGGAGCCCACGGGAGGGATACCCGGGGCTTGATCCGCCAGCACCAGTTTAACAAGGTGGAACTGGTTAAATTCACCACCCCCCAGGATTCGGAGGAGGAGCTGGAAAAGCTGGTCCGGGATGCGGAGGAGGTTTTAAAGCTTCTTCAGCTTCCCTACCGGGTAGTTCTCATGTGTGCAGGGGACCTGGGGTTTGCGGCGGCTAAAAAGTATGACCTGGAGCTGTGGATGCCCGCTTATGAAGGATATCGGGAGGTTTCTTCCTGCAGTAATTTCCGGGACTTTCAGGCCCGGCGGGCTAATATCCGCTACCGGCCTTCTCCCAAGGCTAAAGCCGAATATGTACATACCCTTAATGGTTCCGGGGTAGCCGTGGGGCGTACCGTGGCAGCAATTTTGGAAAATTACCAGGAGGAGGATGGAAGCATACGGATCCCGGAAGTGCTCCTTCCCTATTTCCCCGACCTGGAGGAGGGTAAAATCACCAAAAATCCTTAACAGCTTTCTGGCGAAGCCCCCCTGTTTAAGGGCCTTTCAGGGGCTCTACACCGATTGACAAAGAAATACTCATATGTTATACTTTTTTATACGTCGGGAGGGGTGTCCGAGGGGTTTAAGGAGCCGGTCTTGAAAACCGGTGACTCGAAAGAGCCGTGGGTTCGAATCCCACCCCCTCCGCCATAAAAGTACTTTGGGTAAAGCTACCATAGACTAAGATTTATGTGGAGAGATGGCCGAGCTGGTCGAAGGCGGTCGCCTGCTAAGCGATTATACGGGTAAAAGCCCGTATCGAGGGTTCGAATCCCTCTCTCTCCGCCATAATTTATTTATTATAACACATGCGCCCGTAGCTCAGCTGGACAGAGTAACTGACTACGAATCAGGAGGTCGCAGGTTCGAGTCCTGCCGGGCGCACCACTTATTTAAGTAGTTTGGGAACTGGGAATTAACAGCCCAGTTTTTTTGTTTTCAAATATATACACAGTGTAATAATTTATTTAGAACATATATTCCTTTTATGGTATAATTAAGGAAGGTCGTTTACTTATTAGATATAGAGGAAATGGGGAATTTGATATGTCTAAAATAAAGGACTTTCTACATATAATTAACGATCATAAAGAATACAGACGCCAGGTAAGGGAGGTCATGGAATTACCTGCCCGGGAAGCCTACTTTGAAAAAGTTGAACCTTCCTTACCTGCCCAGGTAAAGGATTACCTTTCCTCCCAGGGCATCAAGCTTTACAGCCACCAGGCCCGGTGTCTTAAGGGAGCCAGGGCAGGAGAAAATATAGTCCTGGTAACTTCTACGGCTTCAGGGAAAACCCTGGCTTTTAACCTACCCGTAATGGAAGCCCTCCTGGAGGATCCCGGGGCTACCGCCCTTTACCTGTATCCCATGAAAGCCCTGGCCTACGACCAGCTAAAGGGCATAAAGGAAATGGAAAAGGGGCTGAGAGGAGATTTTAAAGCAGCGGTGTATGATGGGGACACCCCCAGGAGCCAAAGGGGGAAAATACGCCAGCAGTCCAGGATTATATTAAGTAACCCCCATGCCTTTCACTACTACCTGTCCTGGCACAAGCTCTGGCAGCGCTTTTTCCGGAACTTAAAGTATATTGTGATAGATGAGGGTCACTGGTACAGGGGTATATTTGGAACCAATGTGGCCTTTTTCCTGCGCAGGCTCCAGCGTATTCTTCATTATTACGGGGCTGACCCCCAGATTATAATGGCTTCCGCCACCATGGCTGACCCGGTAGAACATGCCTACAAGCTTACCGGGAAGGATTTTAAGCTTATCCAGGAGGACGGAAGTAGTAAAAGCAAAAGGACCTATCTTTTTTGGGATGCGGCTAAAAATCCTAACCTCTCTCCTCACCTGCAGACAGCAGACCTTTTTGCCCGGTGTGTAAACCTTGATATGCAGACCCTTTGCTTTACCGTCAGCCGCAAGATGGCAGAACTTACAGCCCGCTGGGCAGGACAGGCGGCAGAGGGTATTTCTTCTTACCGGGCAGGCTATCTTCCTGAAGACCGCCGGAAACTGGAAAAGAAGCTGAAAGAAGGAGAACTTAAGGGCCTGGCTTCTACCAATGCCCTGGAACTGGGGGTAAATATCGGTGGACTGGATGCGGTGGTTATTGGCGGTTACCCGGGCACCATTGCTTCCTTTCACCAAAGAGCCGGCCGGGCAGGCAGGTCCGGCCAGGAGGCTTTAATCTTACAGCTTTTTTATGATAACCCCCTGGATGGCTATATTTTAAGCCACCCCAATTATCTTTTCCGGGAACCCGTAGAACAGGCAGTGATTTCCCTGGAAAATGAACATATATTAAAAAGGCACCTGAAGTGTGGAGCGGAGGAGCTGGTCCTGGAAGAGGATGAGAGAAGCTGGTTTGGTCCCGGTTACCAGGAAGGGGTCAGGGCTTTGGTGGCGGAGGGAGATTTAAAGTTCCATTTGGGCAGGGGGAATAAGAAGAGGTATTACGCCCTGGGGAAGGGAGCTTGTTTCCAGGTTAGCCTTTCCTCCTTTGACAAGGATGAATACAGGCTGGTTTGCCAGGAAAGCGGAGAGCTTTTAGAGATATTAAATAAAAGGCAGGCTTATATGGAGGCCCACCCGGGAGCTGTATTCCTTCATATGACCAAACCCTACCGGGTTACCGAATTTGATGAGGAGAAGAAAGTGGTGAAAGTCAAACTCCTGGAGGAGGATTATTATACTACCGTCCTGTCGGAGACCTCCATAAAGGTGGAAGAAATCCTGAAGGAGGAGCAAAGGGGCCAGGTATCCTTAAAATATGGCCGGGTTATGGTAACAGAAAAGGTCTGGGGATATCTTCTGAAAAAATATGATAAGGTGGTAAAAAGAGAAGAAATAGATATGGAGCCCCTCCAGTTTGATACTCGGGCCGTGTGGGCAGAACTACCCTTGAAGGGCCTGAAGGGAGACCTGGCGGGAGGTCTTCACGGAGCAGAGCATTTACTAATAGGGGTTACTCCCCTCCTGGCTATGTGCGACCGCTGGGATATCGGCGGAGTATCCATGGAGGAAAAATCCAGGGGAGCCATATTTATTTATGATGGTTTCCCCGGGGGGATAGGTATATCCTGGCGCCTTTTTAGCCATTTTCACCAGCTAACGGAAAGGGCGGTGGAGATAGTGGAAAAATGCCGTTGCCGGGAGGGGTGTCCCCGCTGCTTGATGTCTCCCAAGTGCGGCAACAACAATGATCCCCTGGATAAGAGGGCCGCCCTTATGATCTTGCGAAACATGATGTATTCCTTGAAGGCATTTTCTCCCCAAGGAGAAGACTATAAGGCCCTTTAACTTTTATTTGCATATGTGTTATAATAAAAGTTGCTAAATTTAGAATATAAATACCGAGGTAAAAGAATGTCCCATGAAGCCTTCATGAAAGAAGCTTTGAAAGAAGCACAAGCCGCCCTGGAGAAGGGGGAAGTCCCCATAGGAGCAGTTCTGGTAAAGGAGGAAAGGATCCTGGGCCGGGGTCATAACCTGAGGGAAGGAAAAAGGGATCCTACAGCCCATGCGGAAATTATTGCCCTTCAAGAAGGAAGTAGGGCTTTAAATAGCTGGAGGCTTACGGGCACAACCCTCTATGTAACGGTGGAGCCCTGTCCCATGTGTGCCGGGGCCCTGATCCAGGCCCGGGTTAAGAGGCTGGTTTTCGGGGTTCGGGACTCTAAGGCAGGGGTATGTGGCTCCCTCTACAACCTGGTCCAGGATGACAGATTTAATCACCAGATAGAAGTGGTGGAGGGCATTATGGAGCAGGACTGCCGAAGGATCATGCAGGAATTTTTTCAAAAGCTTAGAAAGTAAAAGTGCTTAGAAGTAAAAGTATGGAAAAGTAATAATAAATGATAGCATAAATAAGGAGAGGTGGCCGAGTCCGGCTGAAGGCCCTCGACTCGAAATCGAGTAGGCAGGAAACTGCCTCGTGGGTTCGAATCCCACCCTCTCCGCCAGAAAATTATGGCGCGGGCCTGGAGTTTTTTTCATGACTGCGCTTTTATTTATTTATTGGTTTTACATAATACCTGGTGAGATTAAAAGCAGGAGGCGGTTAGGATGCCCGTTCATAATTCTGATATCAAAAAAATTTTAAAAGATATGGCAGATCTTTTAGATATTAAAGGGGCCAATGAATTTCGCGTCCGGGCCTATCGAAATGCTGCCCGGACCCTGGGACAATTATCAAAAAATGTTGAGGAAATGGTGAGGGAGGGAGAAGATTTAACCAGGCTGGAGGGAATAGGAGAAGATCTGGCGGGGAAAATTGAGGAAATAGTCAACACGGGCACCCTGGAACAACTGGAAGAATTAAAAAGGGAACTCAATCCCGAAATGGTAAGGATGCTGGAGGTTGCCAGCCTGGGCCCCAGGAGGGTAAAAAAGCTTTATGATGCCCTGGGGATAAATAATTTGAAGGACCTTAAAGAAGCGGCACAAAAGAAGAAAATCCGGGAGATTGAGGGATTTGGGAAAAAGACAGAAGAAAAAATTCTGACTGAACTCCAGGAGATGGGTGAAGAAAAAAGAACCCTTTTGAAAGAAGCGGAGGAAGTTGCAGAGGCTTTTTATAGTTATTTACAAAAAAGTGAGGGTATAGGTCAGATAGAGGTCGCTGGAAGCTATCGCCGTCGGAAGGAAACAGTGGGTGATTTAGATATCCTGGTTTCCCTGGCAGGAAAGGATAATAATAGAGTAATGGAACATTTTGTGGGTTACGAGGACATAACGGAGATTATTTCAAAAGGGGAAACAAAATCTTCGGTGAGGTTAAAATCCGGAATCCAGGTAGATCTTCGTGCTGTGGAAAAGGAAAGTTTTGGAGCAGCCCTCCTTTATTTTACCGGTTCCAAGGCCCACAATATAGAAGTTAGGAAGCTTGCCCTGGAACGAGGCTATAAAATCAGTGAATATGGTGTCTTTGAGGGGGAAACCCAGGTGGCAGGGGAGACGGAGGAAGGGGTTTACCAAAAGCTGGATATGCCCTGGATTCCTCCACAACTGCGTGAAAACCAGGGAGAAATAAAGGCCGCTCGAGAAAATAGTCTTCCTTCCTTAATAACCTGGAAAGACATTCAGGGAGATCTCCACACCCACTCCACACGCACCGATGGACGTAATACCATAAAGGAAATGGTAGAGGCGGCCCGAAAACTGGGATACAGCTACATGGCGGTAACGGAGCATTCCAAACGGGTAAGGATGGTTAACGGACTGGATGAAAAGGGTGTACTGGAACAGATTGAAGAAATTAAAGAGTTAAATAGTACTCTGGAGGGTTTCCGGGTCCTGGCGGGCATTGAAGTGGATATACTCTATGATGGATCCCTGGACCTGGAGGGGGAGGTGCTGGAAAAATGCGACCTGGTGGTGGCTTCTGTCCACTATAATCGGAATATGTCCCGGGAAGAAATGACCCGGCGCAAACTTAAAGCTGTGGAAAACCCCCATGTAAATATTATAGCCCACCCTACCGGCCGGGAGATTAATAAGCGAAGGGGTTACCCGGTGGACCTGGAAAAAGTTATGACAGAAGCGAAAGGGGCAGGGGTTTTTATGGAACTTAATGGATATCCCAGCCGGCTGGATTTAAAGGATACCCATTGTAGAATGGCTAAGGATTTGGGGGTTAAAATTAGCCTGGGCAGTGATGCTCACAGTACAGGCGGGCTAACAAATATGAAGTATGGTATTGATCAGGCCCGCCGGGGGTGGCTGGAAAGGGAAGATGTGCTTAACACCCTTTCCTGGAAAGAATTAAAAAAAATCCTTAAGAAAAAGTAAACAAAGGATTGGAGTGGCTTATGAAAAGGGGTATAACCAGACGAAAATTTCTCCAGATGACTCTGACGGGAGCAGGCCTGGGGTTTCTGGGGTGCAGCCGCTTATTAAGGGAAGAAAAAGGGGAGGAGAGTTTAACTTCCTCCAGGGAGGAAAAAAAGGCCCGGGAAAGTTATGAAAAACCTGAACCTGAGGTTGAACCCGGACCCAAGGAAAGGGACCCTGTAGCAGAAAAAGAAAAATTTGAAGAAAAGGAAGGTATTCCCCGTCGTATCCTGGGCAAGACGGGAGACAAAGTAAGTATTTTGGGGCTGGGAGGGGCTTTTACCCTGTCCCGGGAAGATAAAAAGCAGGAGGCGGAAGAATTAGTAAATCATGCCCTGGACCTGGGGATAAACTATATAGATACTGCCCCCACTTACGGGAATAGTGAATCAAACCTGGGTGGGGTGATGGCCCACCGCCGTAAGGAAGCCTTCCTGGCCAGCAAAACCCTGGACCGTACCGGGGAAGGCACCAGGAGATTGTTTGAAAGAAGCCTGGAGAGGTTGCAAACAGATTACCTGGACCTGTATCAGCTCCATGGAGTTCATTCCCGGGCAGAATGGGAGCAGGCCCTGGCACCCTCTGGTGCTCTCCGGGTACTGGAGGAATTAAGAAGGGAAGGGGTTGTTAAAAACATCGGGATTACTGGTCATAAGGAACCCCAGATCCTTTTAAGGGCTATCGAGGAATATGACTTTGACTGCCTGTTAATGTCCCTCAATGCAGGGGATAGATATTACCAGCCTTTTCAGGAGGAACTGTTACGCAAAGCAAGGGAAAAGGATATGGGGATAATAGCCATGAAGGTAGCGGCTTATGGCAGAATATTTCAAGGGGGGGGTATCACCTCCATGGAGCAGGCTTTGNGCTATGTTTTAACCTTTCCCGTAANCACAGCTGTTNTTGGAATATCCAACANGGAGGAGCTGGAGGAAAATGCCCGAGCTGCCAGAGAATTTGAACCCTATTCCCNTGGGGAAATAGAGGAGCTGGAAAAACTGGTGGAGCCTTACTGGAAGGAAGCAAATTTTTTCAAGAAGGAATGGTAGAGCCGGTAACCGGAAGAGGAAGCACCAATAGCTGTAAATAGCCAGAAATAGTTCTTGCAATCGGTAAGCTTATATGATAACCTAGCATAAGGTTTTGAAAAGTAGTGAAGAAATTAACCATCTTTAGGCCTCTGAAGTAAACTTTTTTTTGCAGGGTGAAAGATGCATGGGGTAAGGTGCTTGATGTTATTCCGCTTTTTGGACTAAAAAATTTAAGGAGGCCTACAAGATGATAGGTAAAGTAAAATGGTTTAATGCAGAAAAAGGTTATGGTTTTATTGAAAGGGAAGAAGGCGGAGACGTTTTTGTCCATTTTTCAGCCATCCAGGGTGATGGTTTCAGGACCTTAGATGAAGGGCAAGAGGTAGAATTTGATATCGTGGAAGGTAACAGGGGTCCGCAGGCGGCTAATGTTTCTCGCCTCTAAAGAGGAAAAGAACTGTTAATAAAGGCATTTCCGTTAACCGGAAATGCTTTTATTTTGTCATCGAAGAACTTTTGAAAAATAAAAATGTTAATAAGATAAGGAGGAAATTAGATTAAAATGGAAGTTTTTAATAAGTTAGGATTAAGTCAGCCGGTTATACAGGCTGTATCCAATATGGGCTTTGAAGATGTTACTTTTTTTATGGCGGGGCGTGATATTATAGGTCAAGCTCAAACAGGAACAGGCAAAACAGCAGCCTTTGGAATTCCCATGATTGAAAAAATAAGCAGAGATGAAGGTGTTAAAGCCCTGGTAATTACCCCTACCCGGGAACTGGCGGTTCAGGTAGCTGAAGAAATTAATGCCATCGGAAACATCAAAGGTATTCGGGCATTACCCATATACGGAGGGCAGGATATTAACCGACAAATCCGTGCCCTTAAAAAGAGACCACAAATAATTGTGGGGACACCGGGGCGTTTAATGGATCACATGAGGAGAAGAACTATAAGGCTTCAACAAATAGAAATAGTGGTTTTAGATGAAGCGGATGAAATGCTAAACATGGGTTTTATAGAGGATATCGAAACCATTTTAAAGGAAGTTCCCCGGGAACGGCAGACTTTGCTTTTTTCGGCTACCATGCCCAAGCCGGTTCAGGATCTGTCCCGGCAGTTTATGAAAGACCCGGAGTTTATACAAATTAAATCCAGGGAAGTTACCGTTCCCAACGTAGAACAGTATTATGTGGAAGTTCATGAAAAGCAAAAATTTGATGTCCTTTGCAGAATACTGGACTCTCAATCACCAGAACTTGCTATTATTTTTGGCAGAACCAAGAGGAGAGTGGACGAGCTTAACGAAGCCTTAACCAAGAGGGGCTACTGTGCCGAAGGCATTCATGGGGACCTGACCCAGGGCAAGAGGGACAGCGTTATGAGAAACTTTAAGACAGGGGTTACAGAAATTCTGGTGGCTACCGATGTGGCGGCCCGGGGACTGGATATCAGTGACATAACCCACATATTTAATTTTGATATTCCCCAGGATCCCGATAGTTATGTCCACCGGATTGGCCGGACAGGACGTCTGGGAAAAGCAGGTGTAGCCATTACCTTTGCTAATCCCCGGGAAATGAACCAGTTAAAACTGATTGAACAATCCACCAAAAGGAAAATTCTGCGCCTGTCGGTCCCAACCTTCGATCAGGCCCTGGAGGGTCAGCAACAGCTGGCGATTGATAGATTGATGAAGGTAATTGAAGAGGAAGATATTTATCCCTACAAAAAACTGGCAGAGAGCATGCTGGAAGAAAAGGACTCCATTACCCTCTTATCTGCAGCTTTAAAAATTCTTACCAAAGAACCGGATACTACACCAGTAAAATTGACGGAGGAGGCCCCCCTCTGGCAGAAAAAATCAAGGGGCTTCAAGGGAGGCAAAGGAAAACCTTCCTGGAAGGAAACGAAATTTAAGGGAGGCAGGGGAGATAAAAGGAAAAGTAAAAAGGGTTGGAAATAGAAAAGAAGCAGGGGAGGTAACAAACCTCCACCTGCTTTTTATGAGTACAGCAGATAATTCTGTACGGTAGATAATTCTACTTTCTTCTTTATATTTCTGTTATAATGGGTATAAAATGAGATAAAAAGGCGTTTATAAGATAGACCTGACAGGATAAGGGAGTTAAACCATGAAGGAAAAACAAGGCTTAGGGACTTTGGAAGGGGTCTTTACCCCTACCCTGTTAACCATTTTAGGTGTTATAATGTACCTGCGCCTGGGCTGGATAGTAGGCAATGCAGGTTTTGTGGGGACCCTGGCTATTATAGGTGTAGCCCATATAATTACATTTAGCACCATCCTATCCATGTCTTCCATGCTGACGAATATTAAAATAAAGGCAGGGGGAGCCTATGCCATTATTACCCGTTCTTTTGGCCTGGAAGCAGGGGGAGCAGTGGGGATTCCCCTTTATTTTTCCCAGGCTTTTGCTGTTTCCTTTTATATTGTGGGTTTTACCGAACTTTGGACAACCTTTTTCCCCCACCATCCAGTACCTCTGGTAGGATTTTTAACCTGGCTGGCTTTAACCCTCCTTTCCATAGCAAGTGCTCGCCTCTCCTTTCGCCTTCAATACCTGGTACTTCTGGTAGTAGCCCTTTCTATATTTTCTTTCTTAGGGGGAGAATCTTTAAACCCTGGGGAGCCTTTATGGATGGGAAGTTTCCTGGAAGAAAACTTTTGGGGAACTTTTGCCATATTTTTCCCTGCCGTAACGGGGGTTCTGGCCGGGGCCAACATGTCAGGGGAACTAAAAGACCCGGGTAGAAGTATTATTAAAGGAACCCTGGCAGCAGTGACGGTGGGCCTGGCAGTTTATATTCTCCTGGCCTTCTGGTTTGCCCGGCAGGCTTCCGAGGAAATGCTTTTAACCAATACCATGGCCATTTTAGACTTGGCCCTTTACAGTCCTCTGGTGGCAGCAGGTATCCTGGGAGCTACCCTGTCCTCCGCCCTTTCAACCCTGGTTGGAGCCCCTCGCATTCTGGCTGCTCTGGCAGAAAACCGGGTTATTCCCCTGGCTTCTTTTTTGGCCAGGAAGTCAGCCCGGGGGGAACCCCGGCGGGCGGTGGTAATATCCTCCTTCCTATCCCTGGCCGTTCTCCTACTGGGAACCCTGGACAGCATTGCTCAACTTTTAACCCTGTTTTTTTTAACTACTTACGGAGTTATTAACCTGGTTGTTCTAGTAGAGCAGACCATAGGGATTATCAGTTTCCGCCCCCGCTTTTCCCTCTCCCTGGTGGTGCCAATAGTAGGGGTGATAGGTTGTGTATCGGCCATGCTTCTTATTAATAAATATTTTACCCTGGTAACCTTTCTGGTAATAATAGGTATTTACTATATGTTAAGCCGAAAGCATCTGGTTTCTCCCTGGGGAGATGTCAGGGGGGGTGTTTTTATTGCCCTGGCAGAATGGGCTGCCCAAAAGGCCATGACCATGGATTATCATCCCCGCCTCTGGAAACCATCCGTCCTGGTGCCTGTGGAAAGTCCCCAGGATTTCCGCAGGGTTTCCCGCTTTATCAGGGATTTAATATATTCTTCAGGGAGGCTGTACTATTTGACCATAAAAGAAGAGGACAAAGAAGGGGAGGGGGAACTGGAAGAGATTGAGGAGGTAATGGCCTGCCTGAAAGACCAGGGGTTGTTTGTCCAGAAAATAGTCGTAGAAAAGGGCCGTTTTGAGGTAGAGCTTAAAATAGTCCTGCAAAGCCTTCTTAATACCTTTCTCCCCCCCAATATGTTGTTTTTTACCATAAGCAGTGACCCGGAAAAGCAAAGAAGATTTAAAAGGGTAATTGAAAGTATAAGGACTTATCAGGTAGGGATGATGCTTTTATATTTACATCCCAAGGAGGGCTTTGGGCAGGAAAAGCGGATAAACCTGTGGCTGAGGGAAAAAAGCCCCAACTACAACCTGGCGACCTTAAGTGCCCTGCAGCTCAGTCGTAACTGGAACGCCTCCCTTTGCTTAATGAGGGCGGTGGAGGATTCATCCCAGGTTAAAAAGGCAGAGGAGAGCCTGCAAAGATTTAAAGAAGCGGCCCGGCTGCCGCTGAACACAGAGATAAAGGTGTTGGTGGGAGATTTTTACCAGGCCATTAAAGAAGAGCCTTCCGATTTAACCATTATAGGCATGTCTCCTCGCTATAAACAACTTATAACTATAATTAATGAAACAAACCATACCCTGGTTTTTGTGGCAGATTCGGGGCTGGAAAGTGTTTTGGTTTAAAAACTATGGAAATAATATGCCGGGAATATATGCCGGAATATATGCCAGAGGCAAGGTTTGACGGCAAAAGGCAGTTATGTTATAATTACTTTGCTGAAAATTAAAGAAGCTTTTATTTGTCCGGAGAGATGGCTGAGTTGGACGAAGGCGCTCGCCTGGAAAGCGAGTAGACGGGGCAAAACCTCGTCTCGAGGGTTCGAATCCCTCTCTCTCCGCCATATTGTTAACATTGAGCTTGCCTCAAAGACAAAGCAAGCTCTTTTATATCTAACTTGTCAAAGTCTTGGCCGTGCTAGGCGGGGAGGTAGCGGTGCCCTGAACCTGCAAACCGCTATAGCAGGGCTGAATCCCTTTCTGAGGCTTATGTTTTTCAGGGTCTGACCCTGGTAAGTGGCGATGAGGATCGGGTCCTGTGCGACGTGAACTCACAAACCCCGTCAGGTCCGGAAGGAAGCAGCGGTAAGTGAGTATTCACGGGTGCCCCAGGGTTGCCTGATCCGAGCTAACTGCCCGGGTAACGCCTGGAAAAGTAAGTCGAGGAAAGGTGCACGGCCAGTTAATTTTAATAATTAGGAAAAGTAATAAAGAAGGGAAATCCTTAATTGTAAAGGGATTTCCCTTCTTTATCTTCATCTTCCTCCTCTTCTTCATAACCCTTTTTCAGGTTTTCCAGGAAATCCATAGCAGCCTGGGGATCTGCCGGAGTAATTCCAATTTTAGTATCCTCCGTTATGATAATAAGGGCCCTGGCAGGAAAGGCGCTGGCAGAAAGCTCAACCCGGCCCAAATCTTTGAATTTAGGGTTTCCCACATGGTAACCTACTCCATTGGTTAAAAAGGGTAGAGCCATAAGGGGAATGTCCAGAATCTTAAAATCTTTAACTTCTGATATATTTATACTTTTTTTCCCCCCTAAGTTCCCCAGGACCAGTTCATCATTAACCACATAATAGTCCAGGCGGGCTTGGGGAGCAGAAATAATGTAAAAGAGGATTACCAAAGTTAAAAAGGAACCTACGAAGGAATTAGTTAATTGTAATACAATGAGGGAAATTACCACTACGAAAAGGCTAAAAAATAAAATTAAGTATCGGGACTCCTGGGCCTTTACAATTTTATTGACTACAATTTTATTTTCTTCTTGCTGCATTTTCTATCAACTCCTTGCTATTGTTATTTTACATTGAAGGGAAGGATTCCTTTTTTCTTGTTAAAAATTATTTCAAGGGTGGGGTATGATTCTTGATTATCTTTTTTTCTATGATAAAATGTCTTTATAAGGTGAAAGAAAGGTGAAATAATGAGCTATTTAGCCCTTTATAGAAAGTGGAGACCCGGAGAGTTTGAAGAATTAATAGGCCAGCCCCATATCACCCGGACCCTGGAAAATGCTTTGAAGAGTGGACGTATTTCCCATGCCTATCTTTTTTGTGGTCCCCGGGGAACGGGTAAAACAAGTGCAGCTAAAATCCTGGCCAAGGCTTTAAACTGTGAGAAAGGTCCTGCCCCCCGCCCCTGCAACCAGTGCCCTGTATGCCAGGGAATCAACAGGGGTACGGTGATGGATGTTTTGGAGATTGATGCAGCATCAAACCGGGGCATAGATGAGATAAGGGAATTAAGGTCCAAGGTGAGATACGGCTCTACGGAAGGCCGTTTTAAAATTTATATAATAGATGAAGTGCATATGTTAACTCAGGAAGCTTTCAATGCCCTTTTAAAAACCCTGGAGGAACCTCCCCAGGGAGTGGTATTTATTTTAGCCACTACTGAACCCCACAAACTTCCTTCCACCATTCTTTCTCGATGTCAGCGTTTTGATTTCCATCGGATAGGTCTTTCTGCCCTGGTAGAAGGCCTGTCCAGGATAGCTTTCCAGGAAGGAGTAGAGATTGAGGAGGAGGCCTTAAAGCTTATCGCCCGAAGCTCAGAAGGGGGAATGAGGGATGCCCTGGGGCTCCTGGAACAGGTTGTCTCCTTTAGTGATGGTCCTGTTAACCTGGAAGAAGCCAAAGAGGTTCTGGGCATGGAGGAGGAAGAGGTTTTTATCAGTCTTGGAGAGGCAGTACTAAATAATGACCTGGTTTCTGCCCTTAGAGGGATCCAGAAAGTGGTAGATCGGGGACGGGATATGTCCCAGTTTCTAAGGGATATAACTAATTACTTCCGGGGTCTTATGCTTTTAAAGATCCAGGGGGAAGAAACCCTGGATATTCCCTGGGCTTCCCTGGGCTCGATGAAGGAGCAGGCCAGGTCCTTTTCCCAGGAAGGTCTTTTGGCAGTTAATGAAGTTTTAACGGAGGCGGTCTATCAGCTCCGGGGTAGTTCACAACCCCGGTTTGTTTTGGAAACGGCAGT
>SL_8KL_010_SEDDRAFT_10001650_pt1 | contig 19286 bp, 18 predicted proteins | sample SodLakKL_010_SED_4_FD_11160 | JGI IMG/M metagenome (IMG submission 11160)
TGGCCATGACGGCTCCCTTTCACACAAAAGCATGATTATAAACGTCATGGGCATTCTATGTGACGATATGAATCCAAAGATTTTAAACACATGAAATATTCATGCCGGAAGTATCTTTCGACACACAGGGGCATGATTGAATCCTGTCATGTGAGTTCATTCTGTCCATATGAATCTAAATTGATTTAAACAGATGAAAGAACTGGTTTCCACGCTTACGGGACGGCGGTACCCTTTTAACCGCATAGAGGAGTTCACGGAGGACGGGGAATCGCTGGAAGTGAGGACGGCGGATATCGGCAAGGCCATGATCAGGTCGGGGCGCTATCTGTGGGAGCGTTTCAGCGATTTTCTTCCTTTTTCGCAGCTCGACGTTTCCGCTTCCCTGGGCGAGGGGCAGACGGCGCTCCTCCCCGCCGAACGCAAGCTGGCGGAGTATACGGGCATCGACCGGCTGTTGCTGAAAAACGAGACCCAGAATCCCACATGGAGTTTCAAAGACCGCGGATCGCTGACGTGCATCGCAATGGCCAGGGAGATGGGCGAGCAGGTCACGGCCACCATATCCACCGGAAACATGGGCAACTCCATTGCGGCGTATGCGGCCAAAGCGGGCATCCAAGCTATCGTATTCGTGCCTGAATTCACGCCCAGGGAGAAGATCATGGCCATGGGCATCCATGGCGCCAGGGTGTTGAAGGTGCGCGGGCCCGATTATTCGCTGATAAAAAAGCAGCTTCTGGAGATGGCCGGGGAGCTGTCGCTGCGCATGGTTTCGGGCAACGGGCCGATCCGCGTTGAGGGCTATAAAATGGCGGCATTTGAGCTCTTTGAGCAGATGGAAGGGGAGGTGCCGGATTACATTGCCATTCCGACATCGGCCTGCGGGCACACGCGGGGCGTCTTCAAGGGTTATCGGGAGCTGATGGAAGCAGGGATCATACATAAGCTTCCGAAAATGATTGTGGTGCAGGCGCGGAACAACAGTCCGATCGTCAGCGCCATCAAGCAGGGCAAAAAGGAGGTGATCCCGTTTTCCGGATTCCATACGATCGCGGAGGCCATCACAACCGGCAACCCGATGGGCGGTAATGAGATCATCGACAAGGCCGCCAGGCACGGATGGCTGGCCGAGGATGTGACGGAGGAGGAGATCCTGGAATCGCAGAAGCGGCTGGCGGCATCCGGATTTTTCGTGGAGCCGGCCTCGGCGACCAGCCTTGGCGCGATCCGGAAGCTGCGGGCGTCCGGCAGACTGGAACGGGATGCCAGTGTGGTAATGATGCTGACGGGGTCGGGGCTGAAAGACGTGTCGGTGCTGCAGCATCACCGGTCCGATCTGCGCGAAGTGGAACTGTCACAGATGGCGTTGTCGGTTCGTTCCATGCTGGATCCGTGATGGAGGGCATCTATTCGGCGATTCCGAAAGAGTGTGACCAGCTGAATATGCATGTATGGTTAAAAAAAGTAAACGACAGAGAAAAAAAGATGAACATAATATATCACAATCCGAAATACAGCAAGGCATCAGGTCCTTATCATCCTGCAGTCGAGATAACGGCGGGCGGCTTCCGGCAGCTTCATGTCTCCGGGCAGGGCACGTATGATCCGGAGACGGGCGAGCGCTTCCTGGGGAATATGACGGGCCAGGCCAGGCGCGCCATGGAAAACCTCAAACTGGTTGTGGAAGGGAGCGGGTTCCGGTTGGATGACGTTGTGAAGGTGACGCTTTACCTGGTGCATATGGGGGATGCGGCCCGGGTCAATGACGTATACCGGGAGTATTTCAGCGAGGATCGCTATCCGGCCCGGTCCATTGTCGGTGTGCGGGAGCTGCCGGGCGGACAGTCGATCGAGATTGATGCCGTGGCGGTTGCGGCGCTGTCCGGGACGGGGTAACCGGAGCATCAACCACCAATTTGTGCGTGCAACTGTTCGCTTTTTTTCTGATTATGGAGGTGAAAACCGAACTTTGGCAACCACACAAAATCACCTGGTGACCATGAAAAAATTATCGATCCTTTTTGCAGCACTGTTTTTACTCTACTCGTGCGAGGCTGTGCCAGACACCGGACGGGAGTTTCTGGAGAATCTCAGCGAATATTGCGGGTACAGTTACGAAGGGCGTACGACCGAATTCAGTTTGGGAGCCGCGGATGAAGAGCATCCGCTTGAGGATCCGCGCATGCTTATGGTCCTGGAGGAGTGCACGGAAGACGAGATCCGCATCCCGTTTTATGTGGATGAGGACCAGTCCCGCACGTGGATCTTGCAGATGCGCGACGACCAGCTTCACCTGAGCCACGACCATCGCTATCCCGACGGCACCGAATATGACCAGAACCTTTACGGCGGTTACTCTGACGCGCGGGGCACCGGCCTCAAGCACTATTTCCCGGCGGATGATTTCACGATTACCGAGCGGCCGCAACGCAATATCAATGTGTGGTCCATGGAAATCGATCCGGAAGATGAAAAGTTCTATTACAGGCTCTATCTGCAGGATGTACTGCGGTTCGAAGCTACTTTTGATCTGAGCGACCCTCAGCCCATCCCGTAACCCACCACATCCCGTAACCCTCTCTTTTCGTGATACAGGCGCCACTGCTACTTCTCGCAGCAAGTTTGCTGATAGGCGTGCTTCTGCAACGTGTGAAAACTGTTCCAGATGATGCTCATGTTACGCTTAACAGATACGTGATCTTTGTGGCTCTGCCCGCTCTGGTCCTCATCAACGTGCCTGGCATTACGCTGGAGCTGGATGTGATTTTCCCCGTTGCAACGGCATGGATCGTATTCCTTACGGCCGTGCCGGTGATGCTGTTTATCGCGCGGCGGAGCGGCTGGAGCCGTAAGACGACGGGAAGTCTGATCCTGACGGCGGGACTGGGCAACACGGCCTTCCTCGGCTATCCTGTGGTCGAAGCGCTGTATGGAGCAGATGGGGTGGAAGTGGCTGTCATGGTGGATCAACCCGGAAACTTCATGGTGACATCCACTTTGGGGATCATCGTGGCCGGGATATTCAGCTCCGGGGAACAGAGGAAACGCGACATAGCCCGAAGCGTACTGGAATTTCCACCATTTATCGTATTCATAGGCGCGCTGATCCTGAATCTTGCCAGTGTGGAGCCCGGCGGTGTAATCCGTGATGTGCTGGAAAAGTTTTCAGCCACGCTGACTCCGATTGCGCTGATCTCGATCGGAATGCAGCTGAAATTCGCAGGGATCACCGAACATATCCGCCCGCTGGCATTGGGGTTGTTTTACAAAATGATTGCGGCACCTGCGCTCATATTTGTTCTTTACGTACTGGTTTTCGGACGCGAGGGACTCATAATACAGGTCAGTGTGATTCAGGCCGCCATGCCGCCCATGATCACCGGCGCCATCATAGCCTCATCGTACGGGCTTAACGGCCGCCTGGCAACCCTCATGGCCGGGGTTGGGGTGCCCGTGGCCGCAATCACGCTTGCAGCCTGGTACCTGATTCTGGGCATATGGACGTAAGATGTTCCGTTACTGCAATGCCCGGATGATCTCACGGCAGAAAGCAGGCAGGTCATTGGGGTTCCGGCTGGTGATCTGGTGCCGGTCGACGACCACTTCCTCGTCCACCCAATCCGCTCCCGCGTTCTTCAGATCGTCCTTTATGCCGGGCGTGGAAGTACAGCGGAATCCCTTCATGATATCGGCGGAAATCGGGATCCATCCGGCATGACAGATGTGGGCCAGCGGCTTGCCATCCTCATGGAATTCCCTGGTCAGCTTGAGCACGTGCGGATCACGCCGCAGCTTGTCGGGCGCGAATCCACCCGGGATGACCAGTGCGTCGAATTCACTGGATTCCATGTCGTTGATGGCGGCGTCGGATCGGCAGGGATAGCCGTGTTTGCCGTTGTACACAACCCCTTCCTCCGGACCGGCCACCACGACCTCGGCACCCTCCTCGGTCAGACGAATTTTCGGGTACAACAGTTCCAGATCCTCGTAGATATGTTCGACGAACATCAGTATGCGTTTTCCTTTGAGCGTGCTCATGGTAAATGGATTTGGTGAATGGTTTCAAGATGTCAAAAATCGGAATGATTTATCACTGTATCAGCAGGCATCATTCCTGTTTTATACCAACTCAACACCAGAAACCTTCGTGCCATTCAATACTGAGGTTAACGCGCCTGCATCAGCAGGAACACTTCACCGGCAAGTTCCCGGAATTTCGGCAGGGCGTCTTCTTGGCGGATTGGCAGGAAGGCCGCGATCACGAAACGGGTATGGCCGTCATCCACGATGCCGGTGTCGTTGGTCCAGTAGCTCCACCAGCCCGATTTGTGATAGAACATGGCATCGCCGGGCAGTCCGGCGGCCAGCTTGGACTTGTCGAGCTGCCGGCCGAGCAGCGTCATCATCTGCTGGCTGACCCAGGGGTTGACCAGCTGGTTGGTGTAGATGCGGTACAGGAAGTCGGCGGCGTGCAGGGCGCAGGTTTCGGTGCCGCGGATCTCCTCGTAACCGGGGTCCTCGAAGCGGCGGGGGAGGAACTTGCGCGTCACCTCGCTACCGTGCCAGCCGAAGTGGTGGATCAGTTCGTTGATCTTCTCGCGCGTGGCCAGGTCGATCATAACGTTGGCGGCCGTGTTGGAGCTGGTGGTGATCATCAGATCCAGCAGGTAATGGACTGACAGCGTGTCACCGTCCTGCGGGACCGGTCTCAGGTCGTGGCGCAGGGACATGCGCTGGTCCACATCGTTCGGAGAGCTCACTGCAATGGGATCGAACAGTCCGTATTGGCCCTGACTGACCTGGTTGAGCACCTCGGCGGCCACGTACATCTTGTAGACGCTGGCGGGATAGATCAGGTTGTCCATATGCACCCCGCCGATGCGTGGTTCGGGGCTGTTCAGGTCGATGACCGCAAACGAGATCGTTTCGGTGCCGTAGTCGCCGATATCGAAAACCTGGTCAAGTCCGAGTTTGCCGACAATCTCCTGAAGCGCGTCGGTCAGTTCCTGGTCGTGGACGAGGTGGTCGGGTATGTTCATTTCCTGTGAGAGGGTTGGCGTGGTGAATACGATCAGGAGCAGGATCGCGGCGTTTATTTTCATGGCTGCATCCGGGTTGGATAAGGGTGAGCGTGTGAGCGAAAAATAGACAACCGGCCTGCGTTGTGCAAGGGTACAAGAGATTGCGGCGCTTGTCCGTATATTGCGTAGGATACCGGTATCATTATGCGGACCGGGTGCGACTCCAAACACCATCCACCAGAAATAATATTGAGTGATGAAACACTGGTACGAAGCACTATTTGAAAATTACGCCCGCAAGTACGACGAGGAGATCTTTGTGCAGGGCACCGTCGGGGAGTGTGATTTTATAGAGAAGGAGCTGGGCGGGGATACTTCGCGGCACATTCTGGATGTGGGTTGCGGGACGGGCCGGCATGCCATTGAACTGGCCCGGCGCGGTTACCGGGTGACGGGTGTGGACCTGTCGGAAGCGCAGTTGCAACGGGCTCGCGAAAAGGCCGCGGAGGCCGGGGTGGATGTGGATTTTCAACAGCACGATGCCCGCGATTTGCCTTTTGACGCGGAGTTTGACGCGGCCATCATGATGTGCGAGGGCGGATTCCCGCTCATGGAAACCGACGAGATGAATTTTGCGATCCTGCAGAGTGTCACAAAAGCGCTCCGGAGTCCGGCCACCTTTATTTTCACCACGCTGAACGGACTCTTTCCTCTGTTCCATTCGGTGGAGAAATTCGGCCAGGAAACGTCGACCGAGGGCAATGCGACGTATCGGGACAACCGGTTTGACCTGATGACGTTTCGTGATCATAACATCACGGAGTTCACGGATGACAACGGAAACAGGCATGAGCTGCACTGCAATGAACGCTACTACGTACCCAGCGAGATCACCTGGCTGCTGAAATCGCTCGGTTTCCAGGATATCGGCATCTATGGCGCCCGGATTGGCGCGTTTTCGCGGGAACATGCGCTCCGCACGGATGATTACGAAATGCTGGTGGTCTGCCGGAAATGATGCAGTGACACGGACAGGTGTGGCAGTATGGATATCTTTGAGTCGGGCAGAAGTGCATCCAGCCGTTTACACCCGGGACAGAAATTCACGGAAGGAATCATTCATTTTCAAAAGGGAGCAATATGAAACGAAAGGCAGGGAAATCGCTGGAAGAGTCGGTGGTCACCGTCATGGGCGGCACCGATCCGGAAATCTACCCCTTCCTGCCCTATATCCTGCAGGATGTGTGGGAAATCGGGGCTAGTCCGGAGGTGATGGTGCGGATGGCGCAGCGCCACGTCCCGAAGGACAGGGTACTGGAGGTGCTCGACCTGGGCTGTGGCAAGGGGGCTGTCAGCGTTGCCATGGCAAGGATGTTACCGTGCCGGTGCCGCGGCATTGACGCCGTTGGCGCATTCATTGAAGAGGCCTGGAAAAAGGCGCTGGCTTTCGGGGTGGCGGACAAGTGCGCCTTCGAAACGGGGGACATCCGGGATTGGGTCGGCCGGCATCAGGCCGGTAAAGTGCTGCCGTGCAGCAAGACGCCGCACGGCGAGGTACTCCACCGAGATGTGTCCCACCGCGAAGTGTCACAACACAATGTGCCCCAAAGCGATGTATCCCACCGCGAAGTGTCGCAACGCGATGTGTCACAACGCGATGTGTCAGGCAGCGATGTGTCTGCAAGCCCAACTATCCTGAGATTTGACGTGATCGTTCTGGGGGCGATCGGACCGGTGCTCGGGAATTATTTCTATACCCTTACGCGACTTGTCAAGCTTTTGGCACGCGACGGCATTGTCTTAATCGACGATGGATACATCCCTGATGACAGCACGTTCACCCATCCGCTCATTCAAAAAAGGGGGGACGTGATCCGCCAGGTCTCCAAAGCCGGCATGCGGCTGGTGGACGAGGAAATCATCAGCGCTGACGATATGCAGTCTTCCAACGAGGCTATCCACCAGCCTCTGGTCAGGCGGTGCCGCGAACTGATGGAAAAACACCCCGAAAAACGCAGTCTCTTCGAGGGGTACATCCATAAGCAGGAAGAGGAGATCGATATACTGGAGAACCGGATCATCTGCTCGACAATGGTGCTGAAGCGGTGATGTGCAACCCGCTTGCTGCCCGGATGCAACCCGCCACTCCCGAATCCGTATATGTCTGGATACAAGTTGAGCAGGCAGAGGGATCGCCTTGTTGTTATCGGATTGGATCATGCAGAGCTTCGCCTGTCGCCCACAAAGACAATATTTTATTCCTGACATGACGACAAAACCAGCGCATTTTAAGAAATGCGAACACTATTTGAAATCTCTTTGTGTGGATATTGCCGACCGAAGTGTCGGCAGCGAGGGTAACCGTGCGTCCACGCGTTTTTTTGAGAGCGAGCTGCGTGCATCCGGATGGGCGACGCAAATGCCGGAATTCGATGCCATAGACTGGCATAACGGCGGGGCCAGTTTGACCGTGGAAACCGACAAAAAAAGCAGAAAAAGTTCGTATAACGGGTCTGAGAAGGCCACAAATGGTGTCGGCTTCGATGTACGCGTGAGTCCGTATTCAAAGGGATATGCCGGTGTATCGGAGCTGGCGGAGGTGTCAACAGTCGATGCTCTTGAGAAGGGCAGTTTTCGCGACATGATTGTTCTTCTGCACGGTGAGATTGCCGCGGAGCAGCTCATGCCCAAGAGCTTCGTATTTTACAATCCGGAAGAACACCGGCGCATTGTGGCCGCCCTGGAGTCCAGCGGTGCGGCAGCTCTGGTCTGTGCAACGGGCCGCAATCCGGAGCTTGCAGGCGGGATGTACCCGTTTCCGCTTATCGAGGACGGCGACTTCGACATCCCCTCGGTGTACATGACCGAAGAGGGGGGCCTCCGGCTGCTTCCGCATGCCGGCAAAAAGGTCCGTCTGATCTCACGTTCGGAGCGCATCCCCGGAAAAGCTTGCAATGTTATTGGGAGGAAGGGCGGCAGTGGGTCCACCATCGAAGCCCGGCAAAAGGACACTTCAGATCCCGCCCGTGGAACTGCCCCGGGATATGCCTCGGGAATTACCCCGGGAAGCGACCCGGGAAATCCAGCTCCTGAACAGGATGGGGCCAATACCGGTATAGACACTACCGGCAGGATTGTAATTACCGCCCACATCGACGCCAAGAAGGGGACGCCGGGGGCCATCGACAACGCCACAGGAGTGACGGTTTTGCTGCTTCTGGCAGACCTGCTCCGCGAATACGATGGTCCGATGCCACTGGAAATCGTTGCGTTCAACGGTGAGGATTACTATGCCGTACCCGGACAGATGGACTATCTGGCGTCCAACCGCAACAACTTCAACCGCGTTGCACTGAATATCAACATTGACGGGGTTGGATACCGCGAAGGTCCCTCGGCATGTTCGTATTTCGGGTTGCCGGAACACATCCACCAGAAAGCAAAAGAACTGCTGGAAAGTGGTGTCGGTATCGTGGAAGGCGAACCATGGGTCGAGGGCGACCATAGCATATTCCTGCAGCATGGACGTCCGGCCATTGCCGTTACCTCCGCCTGGATGCTGGAGCACATGCACGACCAGACCATCACCCATACGCCGGCGGACACCATCGAAAACGTGGATTGCGGCAAGCTGGTGGAGCTGTCCGTCGCGCTTAAAGACTTTGTGACGGCCCATTGAACCATTGAACCTATCATTCATTCACTTGGAGTACCTTGCCGATCATGAGCGCAATTTTGACAACAGCACTTTTAGCGGTGATGCTGGCAGCGACCGGTACCAAGTCCGCATGCAGCAAACCCGATCCAACAGGAATGGATTTCACAACGGAAGCAGACTTTATCCTGCCCATACCGTTCCGGATTCACCTGGAACCGATGGACCGTCTCCTGCTCATAAATTTCGAGGACGACCCTGATTCGTTATACATGGGATTTGAGCCCAGGTGTTCGACGATACCATCAACGGCAGAGGGCAGCTGGTGATCGGTTGGCGTGTCGATGGCAGGGTGGATGTTTACCATGACCCCGTACTCAGCCCCGATCCCGCCGGCAATGCCGCTCATACTGCTGCACGAGTTCTATTTTGTGCGGCAGAAAGATTCCGATGTCAATATTCGGATCGATGGACGGGAACATGCCACGGACAAGCTGCCCATGCCGATAGACCGTTCTCGCATGACGTTTATCCGCTACTGTACGGATCCGCTCATAGCCATGCTGAATCCGGCCATGGATGGGGCTATGAAAATACTCAAGCTGAATGGGCAAGCATCAGTTCAGGAGGAATCGTCGGAGGGCGAAAGCATGGTAATTTCGGGCGATACCGAATACCTGGTGCAGTATGTCGACGGGGTTCCCGTGCTCAGAGGTTTGCAGCGGCGGTCCGGCAGGCATTTACTTAAGCTGGCATTCCATCCGCCGTTCCCCAATCTGGTTCACATGGAAAGAGATTTCACGGCGAAGGGAAGTTTTGCAATTGCCGGGGACGCATCCACCGGGAGCGTCAGCGGACACTACACGGTTGCCACGAGCAGCGGTAATACGGAAATCGTTCTTGTTCCTTCGGGTGGATGGAACCCTGCCCCGGATCGGTTCTCACTGAGGTTCTTGTACCGGGTTGCCGGGGTTTTCCGGAAGTGGCCTGAAACGTACCGCTGGTCTGCCGAGATTACCAGGGCCGAAACGGAGCAGTGGCACATGCAATCAGATTGGGAGCGTACAGATCGTTAAGTAGCGCAACTCACCATTTAATAATCGTTGTCGTTATTCTCTTCATCATCCAAGTCAGGATCAACCGGCGGCACATGCAATGGAACTTCTATGGTATCTTCCTCATCCATGGGAGAGGGAACTTCCTCAGCTGGCGGTTCCGGTAGGGCACCCGTGTCTTCAGGCTCTCTTTCGTCTACCTGGCAAGCGGAAAAGGACACGATTAATGCGGCAATTATCAATAACTTTAGCTTTAACATTGTTCTCGTTTTTTTGTTAAAATTTTAATGCCATGTTTTCTGACAAATTTTTAAAAACATAGACAACTTTCATAAAATAAAACGAAAAATTTGTATGATTATTTTACAGTAATATTATATGTAAAAAACGTGTTATTTGCCTGGTTTTTAAAACGAAAAACCCACATGTTTTGTACTGATGGATATGAGTATCAGACACAATTACTTTTCAGTAAGCCATTGTAATTGATACAACAGTGCCTTCTGTTATCTCTCCATCAGTAGATGGACGAGCAAGTTCTGCTATCGGCTGTTCTAGTGTTCAGTGATTGTCAGTCCGAACCCATATAGGTCAGGTCAATTTCAATCATGCGCATGAACTTGGTCAGCCGGTTGCTATTATGAATGGCCTCCGCAACTTCATGGTAGCGGTTGAGATCATATCCGCTGTCTTCTGCGACATACCGGTCGATGACATAAGAAACGATTTGGGGATCGGTCACATCTTCCAGCAGTTTATTCTCGACGATGTTATTGATGTAGATGTAAGCCATGACGTCGGCCTCAATGACAGGTTGCGGATTTACGACATCACTTACCTGTATTATGGGGATTCTGTCAGGAAAATCATCTATCATGGACACATCATATTCACAGGACAACAGAAAGACGGAAATCAGGATTGGGGCGAAATATTTCAACATGGTTGCTACCTCGCTGTTTTGTGGCGGTTAACCTGCTACACGATACAACAAGAACTTCAACCTATATGTATTACGTCCGACGTGATCTTTTATTCCTGAAAATTCAAAAAAAAAGGTATTGAAACCCAATAATTTAGCGTTTTTCAAACACGCCGGCCAGAAACAGGATGTGTTCGCTCAGCTCGGTGTCGATCAGTCCGGCCCCCTTGTGGATATCATCCCGGCTCACATTGGCGGCAAAGCGCTTGTCCTTGAGCTTTTTCGTGACGGATTTGGCTTTCATCCCGCTGAATCCATCCGGCCGCATCAGTGAAACGGCATGCATGAATCCGCTGATCTCGTCACAGGCAAACAGGTAACGTTCGATCTCGGATTCCGGCTCCGTGCCGGTCCGCTCAGGCGCGTGTGCGCGGATCGCACCCAGCACATCCTCGGGAAGATCGGTCTCGGGGAAGATCTGCTCCAAAGCAAAGTTAGGATGCTCGTCCGGTTTCTTCTCCCAGTCCAGGTCGTGAAGCAGTCCGGCCAGCCACCAGTTGTGGATGGTTTGCTCGTCTTTTCCAAATTTTCTGGCATAGGCCTCCATGGCTTCGGCAACCATGCGGCAGTGCAGCTGGAGGTTCTCGTTTTCAATCCACGTAGTGAGCAGTTGTTCGGCTTCCTGTCGGTTCATGACGCTCTGTTTAATCGGTTTGTTTTTTTGCTGATCAGGTCTCATATTAACAGCTTATACGGCGTGATACAATGACAAAATTTCACAGATGCGCCATCACGGATAACAGCACGGTGAAATATGAGGGGATTACAGGTTCCGGTCCATTGCAAGCGTCACCAAACCTTATTGATCGGTAACTTATAATATGGGTGTTTTCGCCGGTTATTTCTCCAGGTTGTACCATGACGAAAAACGATTGCGTCGGGTATATATCAGCCTCTTCGGGGTGATCGTGGTCGCCGGTCTGCTAACGGCCGGGGACATCCCGAAGCAGAACGGCCACTACGGGTTCTGGTCGGTGATGCCGCCACTGGTGGCCATCCTGCTGGCGTTCTGGACCCGTGAGGTGATCAGCTCGCTCTTTGCCGGAATCCTGCTTGGCGGCATCATCTCCGGCAAACCGAACATCATTGCCGCTTTCCTGATCCCGTCGATTGGCACCGAAAGTTTCGCCATGATCCTGCTGGTGTATTTGTGGGCGCTGGGCGGGCTCATCGGCATCTGGACCCGTACCGGCGGCGCCGAAGCCTTTGCCTCCCGGGCGAGTCAATGGATGGTGCGCGGACCCCGATCCGCCAAATTCTTCACCTGGATCATGGGACTGATCTTCCATCAGGGCGGGACCATCAGCACGGTGCTCACCGGCGCCACGGTCCGGCCGGTTGCCGACAAGAAACGCGTCTCCCACGAAGAGCTGGCCTACATGGTGGACTCGACCGCATCCCCCGCCGCCACCATCATCCCGTTCAATGTCTGGCCGTTCTATGTGAGCGGACTGATCCTCGGTACCCTGCCCATGTTCGCCACCACGCAGGACGGGGTCCGCTTCTTCTTCAGTGCCCTGCCGTTCAATTTCTACGCAATCTTTGCGCTGATACTGACCCTGCTCTTCGCACTGGAGCTGCTACCGTTCGTGCCCGGAAAAAAAATGCGCGCGGCCATAAAGAGGGCTCGCGAAAGCGGCGAGTTGAACCACGAGGACGCAACTCCCATGGCTGCCAAGGAACTGACCCGCAGCAGGGTGCCTAAAGACTACAATCCCGGGCTGATCGACTTTTTCGGTCCGATCGGCGCACTGCTCGGCGTGGCCATCCTGCCCTACCTGATCACCTATTTCGTGATGGGCCGGCGGGACGATCCGCTGCTGCTGATCGCCGAGGCGTTTGTGATCGCCGTACTGGTCGGCATGGGCATCGCCATCCTGAAAGGAATGAGCCTGAAGGATGCGGTCGGCGGTTTTGTGGACGGGTGCAAAGGGGTGACCATCGGTGCCATCATCCTGGCGCTGGCCGTATCCCTCAAGGAGGTGGCTGAGGCGGTGGGTACGGCCGACTACGTCGTGGCCATGATCGGGGACCTCATCCTCCCGTTCCTTCTTCCCGGCGCGCTGATGGTACTGTGCATGATCATTGCGTTTTCGACCGGCACCTCCTGGGGCACCTATGCCGTGGTCTTTCCCGTGGCCATTCCGCTGGCCTGGGCGGTGCTGCCGGATCCGTTCTTCCTTACGCTCTGCTTCTCGGCCGTAATCGGCGGCAGCGTCTTCGGCGACCAGTGTTCCCCGATATCCGATACCACCATTTTGTCGTCGCTGGCAACCGGGTGCGACCTTATGGACCATGTATACACCCAGTTCCCGCTGGCTATCAGCGCGGGCATCCTGGCCATCATCAGCTATGCGGTCACGGTCCTGCTGTTTGTGTGATATTTATTTATGTGCCATCCTCCGCTGTTGTTGTTTCCTTTTATCCGATTTTTTTCTACGTTCCGCATCGAATTCCGTACTATTTAAAACATTATTATGGAAACTGAAATCCTGATTGTACTGACGATACTGGTCATTACGGTCATCATGCTGGTCACCGAAGTGGTGCGCATCGATGTGACCGCCCTGCTGGCGATGCTGGCATTGAGCTGGACCGGGATCCTTTCCACCAGCGAAGCCCTCTCCGGTTTTTCGAGTAACGCGGTGGTTGCCATGATAGCGGTCATGATCATGGGGGAGGGCATCTCCCGGACCGGGATGATGGCGCGGTTTTCAAAAAAGGTGGTGGCAAAGGTCGGCTCCAACAAAACCGGCATTCTGGGGGTGATGTCCCTCTCGGTAGGCACCATATCCGGCGTCATCCAGAACATCGGTGCGGCGGCCCTGTTTTTGCCCAGTATCCTGGATATTGCGCGCCGGACAAAAATCTCGGTTTCGGCGCTTATCATGCCCATCGGCTTTGCCGCGATCATCGGCGGAACGCTTACCATGGTCGGCTCCGGCCACCTGATCCTGACCAATGACCTGCTCATGAGCGCCGGCCTGGAGCCGTACGGACTGTTCGCCGTCACCCCGGTGGGCATTGCCCTGCTGGTGGCTGCCATTTTGTTCTTTCTGGTTTTCGGGAAATTCCTTCTTCCGCAGGATACGGAAGGAGGCCGGCAGGAGCTGACCGAACAGGAAAAAGTGATAGAGACCTTTGAGCTGTCGGGGAACATCCGCTACTTCCGCATCCCGGCCGCAAGTCCGCTTGTGGACAAAACCATTGAGGAATCCGGTATCTGGAGTGACTATCATCTCAACATCCTTGCCCTGGCCGGAAAAGACTTTCTGAAATACGCTCCCTGGCGTGAAACACGCTTTGAGACTGACCAGATTCTGGCATTATACGGGGATTCGGAGCGCATCGACCAGTATGTATCCGATTACAAACTCGAGCCTGTGTCCCATGCCCCGATGTTTCATGGCATCGATGATCATACGGAATCTGGTTTTGTGGAGGTGATCATCCCCCCGCGTTCCGAGCTGGTCGGCCAGACCATCCGGAAGTTTTCCATGCGGAAAAAGTATGCGGTGGAACCGCTGATGATATTCAGCCAGGGCAAGAAGATCGAGGGGGATATCTCCGATCATGAGATTATGGCAGGGGACACCTTCATTGTATACGGACCCTGGTCGCACATCCAGGAACTCCAACAAAGCGAGCCGTTTGTTGTGGCGACCCCGTTCGAGGCGGAGCCGCGGGACCGCTCCAAAACCTGGGTGGCCGCCGGCAGCTTCCTGCTGGCCATTGCGCTCGCCATGTCCGGTTTTGCCATCGCCATCGCCTTCCTGACCGGCGCGGTGGCCATGGTGCTGACCCGGGTGATGACCATCCAGGAGGCCTACCGTGCCATTGAGTGGAAGGTGGTGTTTCTGCTGGTCGGACTCATCCCCCTTGGTGTGGCCATGCAGAACAGCGGGACCGCCGAATTCCTGGCCCAAAATGTGATGGGCGTGGTCGAGGGCAGACACCTTCTGGTGCTGCTGCTGACCGTGGGCGTGCTGGCGACCGGCTTCTCGCTGGTCATGTCCAACGTGGGTGCCGTGGTGGTGCTTGCGCCGCTGGTCGTGAGTATCGGGACCCTTGCAGGGGTGGATCCGCGTCCGCTCGTACTGCTCGCCGCCGTCTGTGCAGGCAACTCCTTTGTACTTCCCACCCACCAGGTCAATGCGCTGCTGATGACCGCAGGGGGATACCGCACGCGCGACTATTTCAAGGCCGGCGGGGGCATGACCGTGGTCTTCCTGGCCGTGGCCGTCGGCTTTTTCTACTTCGCATTTTTCTGAGGATGAGAGAAGTTGCCAGTGCAGAAGCGTCGGACCATGGAGGGGATCCCGGGAGGTGATGGCGGGAGATGATGCCGGGAGGTGATGGCGGAATGTGATGGCGGAATGTGATGGCGGAATGTGATGGCGTCATGGACCGAGGAAAGGCTTGCCAGGTAAGTGCAACGGACTAATTTGGAACCGTACTTAATTGGGCCCCAATATGACATCGTCCCTGTAAATCCGTATCTTATAATCCTTTTCAAATAAAGGACATGTCCCATGTCAGCGGAACAACCTATCTGCGTTGTCAAATACGGCGGCAACGCCATGACCGATGCCGGTCTGAAAAAACAGGTCATCCAGCAGATTTGCCTGTTGCAGAACTTTGGCTACAATGTGGTCATTGCCCATGGGGGCGGACCGTTCATCAAAAAAGCGCTGCTGCAGGCGAAAATTGAATCGGAATTCATCGACGGGCACCGCGTGACCACCCCCGAAGCGCTGGAACACGTGGAAACCGCTCTGAAAGGACAGGTCAACGGCTCGCTCGTACGGCTTGTCAACCAACTGGGCTACAAGGCAGTAGGTCTGTCCGGCAAAGACGGAAAGATTGCCACGGCCGTCAAACGCATCCACAAGAAACTGGTGGACGGCCACACCGAGGAGCACGATCTGGGACGGGTCGGAGATGTGGTAAGCATCGATACGCACCTGCTGAAGCTGCTGCTGGCGAACGGATACATTCCCGTGATGGCCTGTCTGGCCGCCGATGTCGACAGCAACGAATACAACGTGAATGCCGACATGTTCGCCGGACATCTGGCCGGAGCGCTTAAAGCAGAGAAATTCATCGTCCTCACCGATGTGGACGGTCTCATGCGGGACAAAGACGATCCCGCCACGCTGATATCCGGCCTCCGGGTTTCGGAAATCGGCACACTCAGGCAGGAGGGCGTCATCCAGGGCGGCATGATACCAAAGATCGAGGCCTGCGAAATCGCCCTGAAAAACGGCGCCGGATCCGCGGTTATCCTCAACGGCACTGTCCCGGAGCAGCTTGAAGCCGTCGGCAGGCGCCAATCCGTCGGAACAACCATCAAAAATTGACCCATGCAAGATCCATGACAGCTTCTGGCTGGCACACATGAGCATGATCATATCCTGTCAAGTGAACTCATGCTGATCATAGAACCGAAAGTCACGAAGACAAATCCAAATTGAAGTAAACATATGAACCGAAGGTCGAGAAATGTTATGTCCATGACGGCAACCCGACACACATGAGCATGATTATAATCGTCATGGACATTCTATGTGACCTGATGAATCAAAGATTTTAAACACATGAACAATAAGAAAATAGGCGTGATCGGGGCCACAGGCTACACCGGCTCCGAGATCGTCCGCATACTGTCGCAGCACCCCGGGGTGGAAATTGCCCTGATCACCTCCGAGGCCCGGGCCGGTGAGAAATTCTCCGACGTCCATCCGTTCTTTCAGGGCATTGTGGATGACGTGCTGCATCCGGCCGACAAGGTCGACGATACGGAGCTGGACCTTGTTTTCCTGGCACTGCCGCACGGTGTCTCCATGGAATACGTCAAGCGTTTTGCCGGGCGCGACTTCCGCATTGTCGACTTCTCAGGCGATTTCCGGCTGGGCTCGCCGGAAGTCTACGAGGAGTGGTATCCCAAAAAACATGTCTTTCCGGACGGTTTCCGCGATGCGGTCTACGGCCTGCCAGAGCTCTATGCCGATGCCATACGCGAGGCACCGCTTGTGGCCAATCCCGGCTGCTTCCCGACCGGGGCGATCCTTGCGCTGGCCCCGCTTGTGCACAGGAGGCTGGTTGAAAGCAATGGCATCATCATCGATTCCAAGACCGGCGTGACCGGGGCGGGCATCAAGGCATCGGTCACGAACATGTTCTCCAACGTGAACGACAACTTCAAGGCCTACGGTATCAAGACGCACCGGCATACGATCGAGATACAGCGCATCCTGGAAGAGCTGGCGGCCAGGCCGTCGGAGAGCCGGGTGGATGCGGGTGCGGCGCCACACTCCGGCAGAGAATCAAATGAAGCTGCGGGTGTCTCATCCGCGGATGCTTTTCAGTCAGACCAGCTGGCCCAGGTCCAGTTCACGCCTCACCTGCTGCCGATCGACCGGGGTATCCTGACCACGGCGTATGCACGTCCGACTGCAGCCGGCTGGACCACCGCCGGATCCGGGAGGCACGGTTCGGGGAAGAAATTCCTTGAAAGCGTTTATCATGATTACTACCGTGACAAGCCGTTTGTGCGCATCTACAGCCAGCCGCCGGCGCTCAAGGAAGTCCGGGCGAGCAACTACTGCAACATCTACGTCGACTTCGACGAGCGCACCGGCAACATCATCGTCATCAGCGCCATCGACAACCTGGTCAAGGGCGCGGCCGGACTCGCCGTGCAGAACATGAACGTGATGTTCGGGTTTGACGAGACGGAAGGGCTGACGCACATTCCGGTCAGTCCGTGATCCGGCAGCCTGGTGCAAGGCTGATCCGAATTACGGTCCGAATCCGGGTGTCGGTCATTGAGATCACTTCCGAATTCGCGACCGGATCACTATCTGCAACCGTTTGCAACCTGCTCCAACCACATCCAACAGTTTTAAAACAACAGTTATTATGATCAAGAATATTACCAATGTACGAGGCTTCCGATGCTGGGGGGCACATACCGGTGTCAAATCGCTGCGGCGGGACCTGGCCATCATTTTCTCCGAGGTGCCGGCAAGCGCGGCGGCGGTGTTTACGCAGAACCAGGTGGTGGCCGAGCCGGTCAAGGTCTGCCGGGAGAACATAAAAAACGGCAGGGCGCAGGCCATTGTGGTCAATGCCGGGAATGCCAATGCCTGCACGGGCGAGCAGGGCTACGAGGGGGCGCTGGCGATGGTCAGGGCCACGGCGGAGTCGCTGGGGATTGACGAGGACCTGGTGCTGGTTTCATCCACCGGTGTGATCGGGGAGCCGTTTCCGACCGAGGAGATTGTCAACGGAATCCGGGTAAGCGCCCCGAAAGTTTCGAACCGGTCATCAGCCGGATCGTTTGCGGCGAATGCCATTCTGACGACGGACACCTTTGCGAAGGAAGGGTTTATCGAGTTTTCGGTGGGTGGACGCGAGGTAAATCTGGCCGGCATTGCGAAGGGCTCGGGCATGATCCACCCGAATATGGCGACCATGCTTGCGTTTATCGTGACCGACATTGCCATCGATCCCGAACTGCTTCAGAAGGCCGTCAGTGAGGTGGTGGAAGATACGTTCAACATGATCACGGTGGACGGGGACACATCCACCAACGACATGGTGGCGGTGCTGGCCAACGGCATGGCGGAGAACGAACGCCTGACGTCGGATGACAGCAAGGACTACAATGTGTTCCGGAACAAGTTGCGCGAGATGATGGAGCACCTGTCCAGGCTGATTATATCGGACGGGGAGGGTTCGTCCAAATTCATCGAATACCGGGTGGTGAACGGTCCGGAAAAGTCCGTGTGCCGAAAGATTGCACGCAGCATTTCCAGTTCGAACCTGGTGAAAACGGCGATGTTCGGACGTGACCCCAACTGGGGGCGGATCGTGTCGGCTGCCGGGAATGCCGGTGTGGCGTTTGACTACACGGCGGTCGATCTGTACCTGGGCAACGAGAAGGAGCGCGTGAAGGTGCTGGAGAAGGGCAAACCGGTGAAGTACGACCGGAATTTCATGAAGAAGCTGCTGCGCGAGTCGCATATCAGCGTGAAGCTGGATATGTGCGGCGGCGAAGCGGAGGCCACCGCGTGGGGCTCGGATCTGACGACCGATTACGTGCTGTTCAATTCGGTGTATACGACGTAGGGTGAGTGAGATGGCTCATCCGGAGGGAGGCAAGAGAGGAGCATAGGATAAGGCGAGATTGTCAGACTTGCTGCGTTGAAAAAAGTTCTTGACAACTGTGCTTTTGTTTATTACTATGAAAATAGTACTAGGGTGATAAAGTACTGCCGGGGTTATTCGGCAGTGACGTGAATCCAATCTTCCACTGAAGGACAAATGGAAGGAAGAGGCTTGCTTAGCACATAACGTAAAAATCCCGTGGCGTATGAAATATTTTCAAATTGCTGCAATACTTCTCTTGCTCGTTGGCTACCTGTCTCCGGCACATGGTCAAACATCCACAGAAGCTGTCGATTCAGCGTTTGCGAATTATATCGATAATGCCTGGATGCAAATCCGGGAGTCCCGGGTGTCCGATAGTCTGCAGCATGTCTATTCTTCGGAATTCTACCATTACT
>SL_8KL_010_SEDDRAFT_10001652_pt1 | contig 19283 bp, 20 predicted proteins | sample SodLakKL_010_SED_4_FD_11160 | JGI IMG/M metagenome (IMG submission 11160)
GACGTTTACCGACCGGCAGCCATTGACCAGCTGCACAAGCTGGCCGGGGACCTGAAAATGCCCGCCTACCCTTCCACTTCCAGCGACAACCCGGTGGATATCAGCTTGCGCGCCCTGGAAGAAGCCAGGCAGAAAGCTTATACTGCGGTGATAATCGATACCGCCGGACGTCTGCATATTGACGAAACCCTCATGCAGGAACTGGTTTCCATCAAGGAAAAGTGCACACCCCACGAGATCCTTTTCGTGGCCGATGCCATGACCGGGCAGGACGCAGTGACCGTGGCCCAGCGCTTCAATGAGCTGCTGGATATCACCGGAGTGGTGCTGACCAAAATGGAAGGCGATGCCAGAGGCGGGGCCGCCCTTTCCATCAAATCCATCACCCAGAAGCCCATCAAGTTTGTGGGTACGGGGGAAAAGCTCACCGACCTGGAAGTTTTCCATCCGGACCGCGTTGCTTCCAGGATCCTGGGCATGGGGGACGTACTTACCCTCATTGAAAAGGCCCAGGAGGACATGGACCAGGATGAAGCCAGGGCCATGCAGGAAAAGTTCCAGAAGTCCAAGTTCGACCTGGATGATTTTCGCAAACAGATGGGCCGGCTGAAAAAAATGGGCTCCATTGAAGGGCTGCTCAAGATGATCCCCGGCATGGGCAAGATGCGGGACAAGCTCAAGAACGTGCAGATGCCGGAAAAAGAGATGGCCAAGATGGATGCCATGATCAATTCCATGACCCGGCAGGAGCGCAGCAACCCCAAGATTTTCAATGCCTCACGCAAGCAGAGGGTGGCCAGGGGCAGCGGAACCACAGTCCAGGACGTAAACCAGCTACTGACCAACTTCGACCAGATGCAGAAAATGATGAAAAAGATGTTGGGCAAGGACGGCCAGCCCCAGCTGGATATAAACAGCCAGGGAGCGCCTGTGCCTGGAAGGACCAGGACCAGACGCAAAAAAGTCAAGCGCAGGAAAAAGAAGAAATAACAACTGGACAAAACAGCAGTTAAGTATATATTTTTTCTTAAAAGCCGGGATCTTCAGGATCTATTACGATGCTTAGCAATCAAAAGCATGCAGCATTTCCCATGCCCCATGCAAGGCTTTAAGCATATTTTTTTCAGGCTTCTTAAGGTTAAACAAAACAGAGCAAACTACAAAAGAATAAACGGGGGAAGATTACATGGCTGTTAGACTGAGACTCACCAGGATGGGATCCAAAAAGAAACCTTTCTACCGCCTGGTGGCCCTGGACAGCGAGACCAGGCGCGACGGCCGCGCCCTGGAATACCTGGGTTATTACAATCCCTTGCAGGACCCGCCTGAGATCAAGATTGACATGGACAAGGTCAAGGCCTGGATGGACAAGGGAGCAAAGCCTACAGATACAGTGCGCTCGCTTATAAAGAAAGTCAGCGCCTGATCAGATGTGACTGTAAACAGTCAAAAACAAGATTTTGGCCGTTAAAATTATCCTGGCAACANTATGATGATGCTGCCTGCGACTACTTCCTGCCATGTTTTTAAGCTTGGTCAGAGTGGCACTCATTAATCTGAAGCTTAGTCCAGGTCAGGGGCCTGGCAATGTATGAGGCCGGCAGGCAGATAAAAGAGTTATGAGACATTATCCATTGAATTGAACCTGCTTTTTGGAATTTTTACAGTTGTCAATAAGGGCAATCACCTGAAAATCTCTGTTGAACCGTGCAATAATCGGAGGTGGTTATGAAAGAACTCATTGAATACATTGCCAAATCGCTGGTGGATAATCCGGATCAGGTCGAGGTTGCCGAAGTGGAAGGAGAGCAGACCGCGGTCATAGAGCTCAAGGTGGCCAAGGAAGATCTGGGCAAGGTTATCGGCAGGCAGGGCCGCACTGCGCGGGCCATGCGCACCATCCTGGGCGCTGCCTCCACCAAGGCCCAGAAGAGGACTGTTCTGGAAATAATCGAATAAACTGGTGCAATGGCTGCCAAGGACCTGTTGACCTGCGGGAAGGTGGTCAAACCACATGGACTGAAAGGGGAGCTCTGCATTATATGGCATGCAGACTCCCCTTTGTTGTTGCAGGAAACAGGGAAAATATATTTACGGATGCCCGCAGAACGCCCCAGGGCTTTCAGGCCCGAGGCCTTGAGAGAACACCGGAACAGACTGCTGCTTCAGCTGGAACAGATCACCGGCCGCGATGAGGCTGAAAAATGGCGGGGAGCGGAAATACTTGTGGATGCCCGGGAGCTGCCCCGGGAGGACGAAGACGAGGTTTACCTGTATGAGCTTCTGGGCTGCCGGGTTTATCTGGACAGCGGAAAATACCTGGGGCTGTTGCAGGGCTTTGTGCCGCAAAAAAACGGCGAAATATGGCAGATAGTAGACGAAAAGGGCACAGAGATTTTATTCCCGGCAGAAGATGACTTTATTGTCCATCTTGATCCAGGGGCAAAAAAGGCGGTCATTTCTCCTCCAGAAGGCCTTCTGGATCTTTATATCGGGCAAGGCTGAGATTGCAGGCCCAAGGACCCGGTTGAGGATAGCCTCCGGGCCAGGGAAACTAATCTAATCCAGGACTGCGCGTGCATTTCCATATCGTTACCCTTTTTCCGGAATATTTCGATTCTCCTCTGGGTTGCGGGCTGATAGCCAAGGCCCGGGAAAACGATATTCTGGATGTTTCCAGGATAAATCCCCGCGAATTTACCCGGGACAGGCACAGAACCGTGGACGACCGCCCATACGGCGGAGGTCCGGGCATGGTCATGCTCCTGGACCCCCTGGTCCAGGCCCTGAATGAACTGCCTGCCGGCTGCAGGAAAGTTCTTTTGACTCCCAAGGGAAAACCCATGGACCAGCCTCTGGCTGCCAGTCTGGCCGGTGAAACCGACCTGGCCCTGATATGCGGACGCTACGAAGGAATTGACGCCCGCCTGGAAGAGCTTTTTGACCTTGACCTTGTTTCTGTGGGGGATTTTGTCCTGAACGGCGGGGAGGCCGCCGCGCTTTGCCTCATGGAGGCGGTGGCCAGGTTTTTGCCCGGTTTCCTGGGCAAGCAGGAGTCCGCCGGAGAAGAGAGCTTTTCCCGGGGTATGCTGGAATATCCTCATTATACCCGGCCGGAGGAGTATGCCGGGCTTAAGGTCCCGGATGTTCTTCTTTCCGGGGATCATGGCCGTATAGCAGCCTGGCGCAGGCAAAGGTCCCTGGAAAATACTTTCAGGATGCGCCCCGAGCTTCTGGCCGGCCGGCTTCTAAGCCATGAAGATCTGGATTTTCTGAAGGGGCTGCAAAGGACTCGTCCCGGGCGAAATCTTTACCTGGCCCTGGTTCATCACCCGGTTAAAAATAAGACGGGCCAGGACAGCACAACCTCTTTGACAAACCTGGATATTCACGATATAGGACGCGTTTGTGCCACTTACGGGCTGGGAGGATATTACCTGTGCACGCCTTTAAAGGATCAGCAGGTCCTGGCCCGAAGGCTTCTGTGGCACTGGAGGGAAGGCCCCGGAGCACAGGCCAATCCGGACCGGGCCAGGGCTCTTCAGGGTGTGGAGGTTGTTGCCTCGCTTAATGATGCAGTTGAAAAAGCAGCCGGTCTCACTGGCCGAAGGCCCCGCATAGTGGCCACCAGCGCTGCCGCAACCGGCGATATTGATTGCGGAGAGGTTTTGCAGTGTCTGCGAAAGTCTCCGGTTTTGATGGTGCTGGGCACAGGATACGGGCTTTCGGACAGTGTTATTCAGGAGGCGGACAACCTGCTGGCCCCGCTCAGGCTTCTGGGTGGCTACAATCACCTTTCGGTACGGTCGGCAGCCTCCATCATAGTGGACCGTATTCTGGGGGATCTCGCCTGATCCTTTTTTGTCAGCTGCTACGGACTACAGAACTGCCAGCAGGCTGTCCAGGCTTTCAATTTAAAATCAATCATTATTTTTTCAGGAGCAAGACCCATGAATATCATGCAGCAGATTCAGCAGGAACAGATGCGCACCGATATCCCCAGATTCAAGGCTGGAGATACGGTCAAGGTTCACGTTCGCATCATAGAAGGTGAAAAGGAAAGAGTTCAGGTGTTTCAGGGCACTGTTCTCAGAGTAAAGCGTGGGACCACAAATTCCACCTTTCTGGTGCGAAAGATTTCCGATGGAGTGGGAGTGGAAAGAGTTTTTCCCCTGAACTCCCCTTTTATCGAGAAAGTGGAAGTCGTTACCAGGGGCAAGGTCAGACAGGGCCGCATTTATTTTCTGCGCAAGCTCAGGGGCAAGGCTGCCCGCATCAAGGCCAGGACCGACTGGCACAAGGGCAACTGATAGCAAACCTAAATTCTATTGCTGCGGATAAAGGGGAATAGATCCTCCAGGCGTTTTCGCCCGGATTTGCCTTTATCCGCTCCAAACAGGGGTGTGGGTGAAGGCTTACGGGCATCCCGCTTTGAATCTGCAGTCCATCTGCGACTCCGGTGCTTTGGCAGGCCTTGACGAGGCCGGCCGGGGCTGCCTGGCCGGGCCTGTAGTGGCTGCAGCCGTTATATTACCCCCTGATGCGGACATAGCCCGGCTTACCGACTCCAAAAAGCTCACCGCGAAAGTACGCCAGGACCTGGTTCCGGAAATCAAATCCACCTGCCTTGCCTGGTCCCTGGGCCTTGCCTGGCCCCGGGAAATCGACCGTATAAATATTCTGCAGGCCACCATGACCGCCATGAAAAAGGCTGTCCTGCATCTTGTCCCTGCCCCCAAAAAACTCCTTGTTGACGGCAACCAGGAAATTCCGTTGAATATCCCCCAGAAATGCATTGTCGGTGGTGACATGACCGAGCCCTGTATTTCCGCGGCCTCAATCATGGCCAAAACATTCAGGGATATGCTCATGGCCAAACTGGACAGGCGCTATCCGGGCTACGGGCTGGGCGAACACAAGGGATACGGCACCAGAAAACACCTGCAGGCCCTCAAAACCCTGGGGCCTTCGCCCATGCACAGAAAAAGCTTTAAAGGGGTGTTGCCACGACCCTCGGAGAAAACACCTTGTCTGCCCATAACCTGAACCTGGGGCGCTACGGAGAAGAGGTGGCCAGGGACTATCTTGCGGAGAATGGCTACAGGATAAGAGAGTGCAACTGGAGGGCCCGGGGAGGAGAACTGGATCTGGTATGCACCCGGGATGACTGTGTCGTTTTTGTGGAGGTCAAGACCCGGGCCGAGGAAGGCATGGGGCATCCCCTGGAAACCCTGGGATTTAAACAGAAGAAAAAACTGCTGCGCACTGCCGGACTTTACCTGAGTCGGCACAATATGTGGGCCACTCAGAGCCGTTTTGATTTTATCTGCGTCACTGTGGGCCGGGAAGTACAAATTGAACATATCCAAAACGCCATCGAGTTCAGCTCTGTGGGTGGTGGCCACGCCCCTTGGCAACCCTGGTGACCTGTCCCCAAGGGCTGCAGAGGTTTTGTCGGGCTGCGATCTTGTCCTGGCCGAGGACACCAGGCGGGCCGGGATACTGTTTAAGAAACTGGGCATCAAGGCCGGGGAGTTTTTAAGCTTTCACGAGCACAATGAAGAAAGGCGCATGCACAAGGTGGCCGCCAGAATCCAGTCCGGGGAAAACTGTGCCCTGATAAGCGATGCCGGCACCCCGCTAATGGCCGATCCTGGCTACCGTCTGGTGCGCCATTGCCGCGACTCGGGCATCAGGGTTGTGCCCATTCCCGGTCCCTGTTCCTTTATAGCCGCCCTGACTGCATCCGGGCTTCCTCCTTATCCCTTTGCCTTTCTGGGATTTTTGCCCAGAAAACAGGCGGAACTGGAAAAAACTTTTAATAGCTGGCAGGAGATACCTGCTACCCTGGTTTTCTTTGAGCGCAAAAACAGGGTGCCTGGCACCCTTGATGCGGCATACAGGATGCTTGGGGCCAGGGATTTCTGCCTGGCCAGGGAGTTGACCAAGAAATACGAGGAGTTTATCCGGGGAAGGCTGGACAAAATTGAGCTGGAGCCGGAAAAGCTGCGCGGGGAACTAACGGTCATTATAGGCCCGCCTGATGCGGCCTGCTTGACAAAAGACACGGCAAGCGTGAAAGAATTGATATCCAGGTGCCTGGAGCAGGGTCTTTCGCCCAGGAATGTGGTGCGGGAAGTGCGAAAAAACTCCAAAGGATGGAGCAGCAAGGAAATATATGCCCTGATGCAGGCTATACGCTCAAAATAGCGTAGGCGAAACCCGCTTTCAGACATAAAGAATTGCAACAATCAAGCCGCTTCTGGAAAAAGATCAGCCTATGGCCCATCTGAACTATAAATCCCTGACCAGTTGCCTGCTGCGCAGTCAGCTGGTGGGTTGCGCCTTCAACACCCGGGGGCTGCAGAATATCGGCCTGGCCTATGCCCTGGAACCCGGCCTGCAGAAGATTTACTCCCATGATCCCCAGGGTCTGCAGAGAGCCAGACGCAGGCATCTGAAGTTCTACAATACTCACCCCTTCTGGAACCCTTTGCTGGTGGGGATTTTTCTGTCCCTGGAAAGCAAGATTTCCAGGGATCTTTTTCCTTCCGCATCCCTTCCCGGAGTCAAATCCACACTTGTGTACACCCTGTCTGCCATAGGGGATTCCTTTTTCAGCGGCAGCCTCCTGGTTACCTGGGCACTGCTGACCATGGTCATGGTCATGGCCGGTTTTTTCTGGCCGGCTATCCTTCTGGGCATAATTTTTTTTGTGGGTCTGCAGCTTTTTAAAATGTACATTTTTTACCAGGGGTATATGCAGGGTATAGTGTTTGTACAGCGGCTCAGACGATGGAACCTCATCAACTGGGGCACCAGGCTCAAGATTGTCAATGCTTTGCTGGTTCTGTGTTTTTGGCTTGTAATTTGGCCGTTTCAGTGGCATACGTTATACTTTATCGGGGTATGTATTGTAGGGCTTATAATGGCCTGGACCTTCAGGAGGATCCAATGGAGCCGGGAGATTTTTCTGGCTGTGGTTTTCCTGCTCAGTCTGCTGCTTCCCTGGGAGCAGATGGGAAATAACTTTGTATTTTAGTCTTTTTCCACCAGCAAATACTAATGTGCCGGGGGTTTTTAATGGATACGGCGGAAGATAACATCTGCGAGACTACAATAAGCCTGCATAACGAGTTCGGGCTTCATGCCCGTCCTGCCGGGAAGATAGCCAAGGCGGCCCAGCAGTTCGAGGCCAGGATAAAGATCGGTTTTGACGGCCGTGAAGTAGATGCCAAGAGCATCCTGGACATATTAAGCCTGGCCGCACCCAACGGTAGCGCCCTGCGCATACAGGCCCAGGGCAATGATGCCAGGCATGCAGTGGAGCACCTGAAAAATATTTTTCGGGAGAATCTCAGAGAAGATGGGTAAGTATCCGGTAAGTTGTCCGGGTCTGTCCGTGTTCCAACACCAGGACAAATTCATCTTCTACGATTTTTGTACATATAATAAGCCAGACTCTTTCTACAAAACACCCTTCAGGGAGGTTCCCTGTAATAAGGTGTAAAAACTATGGCCTCAGAAGTGTTCAAAGGGATTCCGGTCTCAGCGGGTATTGCCATAGGCAGGACCTATTTCCTCAATCGCGAAGCCGGCACTTCCATAGTCCGGATAAACATTGTTCCGGAACAGGTTCCTCAGGAGACTGCCAGGCTCAAGCAGGGGTTCAATGCAGCCTTTGAAGAGCTGGAGGTCATTGCCCGGAAGGTGCCTCGGGACCTGAAGGAACAGGCGGCCATAATTGATTCGCATATTATGATACTGCGGGACGAAAAGTTCCAGAAAGCAGCCTGCGATTACGTAAACTCCAGGCTCATAAACGCAGAATGGGCCCTGGAAAATGCAGTCAGTGATATAGAAAAGGCTTTCAGCCGGATAGAGGACGAGTATATCCGCAGCAGGACCCAGGATGTGCGCCTGGTTGCCGGGCGGGTACGCAGCAAGCTCTATGGCCAGTCCAAAAGCTATGACACTAAGCCCGAGAGGATGATTCTGCTGGCACATGATCTATCTCCTGCCGATACCATTGAGCTCAAGCTGGACAGAATTATGGCTTTTGCCACCACCACCGGCGGCAAAACATCTCATGCCGGCATAATCGGCCGTTCCCTGCAGATACCGGCCATCGTGGGTGCCGAAGGCCTTGAAGAAATCCAGGACGATGATGTAGTCATCCTGGACGGGTTCAGCGGAAAGCTCATCGTGGACCCGGATGCGGAAGAGCTTACCCACTACACCGATCTGAAACAGCGTTTTTCTGAATATTACTCCCAGATAAAGCGCAACTGCTACCTGCCCGCGGAAACCATTGACGGTTACCAGATGCAGGTGCTGGCCAATATAGAGCTTTTTGAAGAAGTGACCTCGGTAATTGATAATGGAGGGGAAGGTATAGGCCTTTACCGCACCGAGTACAGTTTTCTAAACCGCGGCAACTGGCCGTCGGAAGAGGAGCTGTATGAAGAATACCGGGACATGGCTTCCATTGTTTACCCCCAGAAAGTAGTGTTTCGTACGCTGGATCTGGGAGCGGACAAGATTTCGCCCCACTTAGGACCCCTGGAAGAGGTCAACCCCGCCCTGGGACTCAGGGCCATCAGGTTCTGTCAGCAGAACCTGGGCCTTTTCAAGGCGCAGTTGCGAGCCATTTTAAGGGCCAGCACCCTGGGCAATGTTTCGGTTATGTTTCCCATGATTTCCGGGCTGCAGGAACTGCAGGAGGTCAAAAAAATCTATTTCGACGTCCGGGAGGAGATGCGCAAAGAGGGCCTGCCTTTTAATGACGATGTTCCTTTCGGAATCATGGTGGAGCTTCCCAGCGCGGTCTTCATTGCCGATGTTCTGGCCCGGGAGGTGGATTTCTTCAGCATCGGCACCAACGACCTCATCCAGTATTCACTGGGGATTGATCGTACCAACAGGTATGTGTCCTACCTTTATCAGCCCCTGCACCCGGCCATCCTTCGCAGCATCAAGTATGTCGTGGATGCCGGGCACGAAGCGGGAATCGAGGTCAATGTCTGCGGAGAGGTGGCAGCGGACCCCTACTGCGTCCCCATCCTCATGGGCATGCAGCTGGATTCCCTGAGCCTCAACCCCCAGGCTATCCCGGGAATCAAGCGCATTATCCGCCAGACCACCATGGAGGAATGCAAGGACCTTCTGAAGCAGGTGCTCAGCTGCAGCCATGTGCAGCAATGCAACCGCCTGGTCCGGGAAAAGATCTTCACCCGTTTTCCAGAGGAGCTCATGTTTTATACTTCCCTGATTGAAGAGTCCTGAGGGGTATGAATTTGTCTGCAAGTAAAACCAGAGTGTCTGCACCATGAAATCAATTCTTGGCTGGCTGGGACATCAGTTTCTGGGTCTTCTGCAGGAGTTGGGCCGGATTATGGTTTTGTTTCTTCAGGCCCTTTCCTGGCTGGTAAGACCTCCCTTCAGAATCAGGCTTTATTTCAAGCAGATGGAGTTCATCGGGGTCAACTCCCTTTTCGTGGTGGCTTTGACCTCGCTTTTTACGGGCATGGTCCTGGCCCTGCAGACCTTTTACGCCTTCAGCATGTTCGGGGCCGAATCCCTGGTGGGAGCTACCGTAGCCCTGTCCATGACCCGGGAGCTTGGTCCGGTAATAACCGGGCTTATGGTAACCGGAAGGGCCGGTTCAGCCATATGTGCCGAGATAGGAACCATGCGGGTCACTGAACAGGTGGACGCCCTGACGGTTATGGCCATAAACCCGGTACAGTACCTGGTGCTGCCAAGGATTGTGGCCGGGGTCATTATGCTGCCTCTCTTGACCATTATCAGCAACTCCATGGGAATCCTGGGCGGTTACCTGGTGGGTGTACAGCTTCTGGATATCCACGGGGGCATGTTTATGAACAAGATCCAGGAGCACGTAACTATGGCGGATGTTTACAACGGGCTTATCAAGGCCTCGGCCTTCGGAGGAATTCTGACCCTGGTGGGATGCTACAAGGGATTTTACACCCGGGGCGGGGCAGAAGGGGTAGGCAGATCCACCACCCAGGCCGTGGTCATGTCTTCGGTGCTCATTCTTGTGAGCGATTATTTTTTGACAGCGCTCATGTTTTAGAGATCAGCGGACAGAAATCAGATGTCAGAAATCAGAGGTCAGAAGTCAGGGTGCAGAGGACGTCGCTAAATTCGCTGAAGTAGCTGACAGGGGTCATGATGCAGCAGGACCGGGATATTATACATATTGAAAGGCTGTACAAAAGCTTCGGTGATTTCAGGGTGCTGGACGGGCTGGACCTTAACCTGGAAAAGGACCGGGTGAATATTATTATCGGCAGAAGCGGCGGGGGCAAAAGCGTACTTATTAAGCACATTATCGGGTTATTGAAGCCGGACAAAGGCCGGATCCTGGTCCACGGCGAGGACATAGTGCCCATGAATGAAGGGGAGATGGCCCGGGTGCGCAGGGATTTCGGCATGCTCTTCCAGGAGGCGGCCCTTTTTGATTCTTTGAATGTACACGAGAATGTGGCTTTTCCCTTGCATGAACATACCTCCAAAAGTTACAGTGAGATTGACGAGGTGGTGCAGACCAAGCTTGCGGCTGTGGGGCTGCAGGGCATGGATAAAAAAATGCCGGCTGAGCTTTCGGGGGGGATGCGCAAGAGGGTCGGCCTGGCCAGGGCCCTGGCCCTGGAGCCGAAAATCGTTCTCTTTGACGAACCAACCTCTGGTCTTGATCCGGTCATGGCTGCAGCCATCAATGAACTGATACAGAGGACCAGACAGGAATTCGGGGCCACCTGCATAGTCATCAGTCACGATATTGACGCCACCATGAAGATCGCCGATAATATCTATATGCTCTATGAAGGAAAAATTATCGCCCGGGGCAGTCCGGCGGAGATAAGGGAGAACAGTGATCCTGTGGTGCGGCAGTTCATCAGAGGTGAAGCAAAGGGACCAATCAAGGTCAATTAAATTTTAACCGTTAACATGTCAGCTGGTTCATTCTGCTGCCCGGCTGACAAAGTAGGTTTTTATGGCCAAGACTCCCAGCGTGGAAATCAAGGTGGGTATTTTTGTCCTGGCAGCCATTGTCCTTTTGGGGTATCTGACTACAGTACTCACCAGGGACCGGTTAATAACCAGGGATACCTACGAGATCCATGCCTATTTTGATAACGTCTCCGGGCTGCGTACCAATTCTCCGGTGGAAATAGCCGGGATCGACGTGGGCACGGTCAAGAACATCAGCCTGCACGAAAACAGGGCCAGGGTAACCATGGCCATACGCCCGGACATATCTATACACGCCGATTCCCAGGCAACCATCCGCACCCGGGGGGTCCTGGGAGACAAGTTCGTGGAGATCAATCCGGGAAGCGCTGCAGAGCCCGTCCTGGAGGAGGGTGGAGTTGTATCCCGCGGGGTGCAGCCCACTGATCTGGACCAGGTCATGGCCCGCATAGGAGATATCGCAGATGATATAAGCGAGGTCTCCAGGAGTGTATCCAATGTCTTCGGCGGACCTGAAGGGGAGCAGGATATGCGCGAATTTTTCGACAATCTGCGCGAGGCAGCGGTACACTTGAACCAGATAGTACAGACCAATGCCCGGGGCATTGAAAAGATTGTGGCCAACCTGCAGGACTTTTCCGGGGACTTGAAAAGCATAAGCGAGACCAATAAAGAAGGCATAACTCATATTGTGGACAATTTTTCCAAGGCTTCCAGCCAGCTCAATGTCTCCCTCAAACAGCTGGGAGAGATAATGGACACGGCCCAGCACGGAGAAGGTCCTGTGGCCACTCTCCTGGAGGACCGCCAGATGAGCGAGGACATGCGCCGGACCGCCGCATCCCTGGAAAGCCTCACCCGCAAGCTGGACGAAGGAGAAGGCACCCTGGGCAAACTCATAAGCGAGGATGACACCGGCAGAAAAATTGACGATGCCCTGGACGGGATCAATGAGTTCCTGGACCGTTTCGACCGCTTTCAGACAGTGGTGGATTTTCGCAGTGAGTACATGGCCAGGACCGGAGACATGAAATCCTACCTGGACCTGACCCTGCAGCCGGCTGAAGACAGGTTCTACATGCTTTCTCTTGTTGATGACCCCAAGGGCCGCACCCGGACCACGGAAACCTTGACCACAACTGAACGCGACGGGCAGACCAGTGAAGTCTGGGAAAGAGAGGAAAAGACCTACAAGGACCGGCTCAAGTTTTCCGCCCAGATCGCCAAGAGGTGGAACGATTTTATCCTGCGCGGCGGGCTCATCGAATCCACCGGCGGGTTCGGCATGGATTATTTTCTCTGGGACGAGCGTATCAAGCTTTACACCGATGTTTTCGACCTGGGAGCGGATCGCCCCCATGTAAAATCCGGGGCCAACCTCTATTTTCTGGACAATTTCTACCTTACCGCCGGATTTGACGATTACCTGAGCAAGCATGGGGAAAGCTCGTTTTTTGGCGGACTTGGATTTTACTTTACAGACGAGGACCTGAAGTATCTCATGTCCTCGGTGCCTGTACCGGACGGCAATTTTTAAGAGTATACCACAGGAGGCTTTGCAGGATGGAAGTTGTACTGTTTAAAAGCGAAGAGAAGAAAAGTACNCAGGAAGTGGCCGCAATCCTGCGCCAGATCGCGGACAAGGTGGAATCCGGTGAAGTGGTCCTGACCCGGGGCCAGGAGGAGGTCCGGCTGCGGATACCTCCCAATGTGACCCTGGAGCTCAAGGTGGAGGAGGAAACCAAGAGGACCACCAAAAAATCCCTGGAGATAGAGATTGAATGGCCTGAAGGTGAAGAGGGCCAATCCCGGGGAGATGTGAGCATCGGCTGATGTCGACTACTCTTGCCCAGCAATCGAGAGCGGTCCACTTCCTGATCCGGGGAAACTGCCAGGGAGGGAAAAGCTCTCCGGGGTATGTAAGATGGCCACCCTAAAAGCATTGATCGTACATCCGGATCGTCAGGTAGCCCTGAAGTTGCGCGATTTTTTTGCCGGGGAAAAAAGAATAAAGATACTTGGAGAGGCTGTCAGTTCCAATGAGGCCCTGGAGCTGCTGGAAAGCATATCCTATGATGTTTTTTTTCTAGGCATAGAGCTGCCCAACGGGGTCAACGGCATTGAGCTGACTCAGATTCTGGCCCAGAGAAAGATCAGACCGCAGATAGTTCTTATCGCCCTTGACCAGCAAAATGCATATAAGGCATTTGAGCTTGGCGCCACCGATTACCTGATCTGGCCTTTTGAGGCCAGCAGGCTGGAAAACACAGTGGAAAAACTGCTTCGTTATGCTGATGTTCCTCACATAGTGGAGAAAGCCGGCTACGAGCCCCAGTACGTTGACCGTTCCAGGGAAGAGGGAACCGTTCACCTGCCCATGGCTGATGCTGATGAGGATTCCTTTCTAATTGCTCTGCGTCAGGCCTGGGATGTCTCCCTTAAAAAACAGCTCGAGATCGAAAAGCTCCCCATAAACCAGGAAGGCAGGCTTCTCCTGGTGCCCTACAATCAGATAGTCTTTGTGGAGGCCTACGAAGATTACAGCTTTGTACATACCTTCAAAGAGAAGTATTTGACTTCCTACCGTCTCAAAAGCCTTGAAGAGAGACTGAATAAGCACGGTTTTTTCAGGGTGCACAGAAAATACCTGGTAAATCTGGAGATGGTAACAGAGATAGCCTCCATGCCTGGAAGCAATTTTATGCTAAGAACCGCCGGCAGAACGAAAATCGAGCTACCCATCAGCCGCAGGCGAATAAACGATTTAAAGCAGATTCTGGGGCTCTAAAAGGGGTCACCGTTCAACGTGACCTATCTGCCTTTAGTCGATTATCTATGCCAATTTTCCCTGTATGATTTAAACATGCTTCGGAGCTTCAGGTATAAAGCGGCGGTTATAGTGGCCGCAACCCACCTGATTAAGTCCGGTTTCATGGAGATCCGGGAGTAAGAACCCAAGACGTTTTTAATGAATGCTATTCTGATCGAGTTTAAAGGAGGAGTGTTATGGAAGACAAAGGAGCCCTTGACTCTTTACTGCAAGAGGAGAGGATTTTTCGGCCGCTGCCCCAGATGGTGATCGATGCCAACATCAATCCGCAGGAACATTCCGCGGTAATGAAACAGTGCCAGGAAAATTACCTGGACTACTGGGAAGACGCAGCCAAGGAACTGGACTGGTTCAAGAAATGGAACAAGGTTCTGGATGATTCCGAGGCCCCGTTTTACAAGTGGTTTACCGGAGCCAAGTGCAACATAGTTTACAATGCCCTGGACAGGCACATCACCACGGCCAACAAGAACAAGCTGGCCCTGATCTGGGAGGGCGAGCCCGGGGATACCAGGAAGTTTACTTATTACGAATTGTACCGGGAAGTAAACCGCTTTGCCAACGCCCTGCGTTCCCTGGGGATCAAGAAGGGTGACCGGGTGGTACTTTATATGCCCCCTCTGCCCGAGACCATGATATCCATTCTGGCGGTGGCCAAAATCGGAGCGGTGCACAGCATGGTCTTCGCCGGATTCTCCGCCAAGGCCCTGCGCGAGCGCATTCAGGACGCCGAGGCCAAGCTGGTCATCACTGCCGACGGGTTCTACCGCAACGGCCGGCCGGCCAATGTCAAGAATCTGGTGGACAAGGCCCTGGTGGGCGGATGCGAAACCGTGGATACTGTCGTGGTTGTCCACAGGGCAGGCGTTGAGGTGGAAATGACCGAGATGCGCGATATCTGGTATGAGGACCTGGTGCGCCAGGAAAGCCCGGTATCCGAAACCGAGGTCATGGACTCCGAGGACATGCTCTTTTTGCTTTACAGTTCAGGGACCACGGGCAAGCCCAAGGGGATCGTGCATACCCACGGCGGGTATATGGTAGGGGTGAACCGTTCCCTGAACTGGATTTTCGACATCAAGCCAACGGACATTTTCTGGTGCACGGCGGACATGGGCTGGATAACCGGTCACAGCTATGTGGTATACGGGCCTCTTATGGTGGGAACCACCACCATGCTCTTTGAAGGGCATCCATTGTATCCCCAGGCTGACCGGCTGTGGCAGATGGTGGCCCGCTACGGCGTAACCATATTCTATACCGCCCCAACCCTGATACGCATGCTCATGCGTTTCGGCAGCCAGTATCCCAAGCAGCATGACCTCTCCACCCTCAGGCTTCTGGGAAGCGTGGGCGAACCCATCAATCCTGAGGCCTGGATGTGGTACTATAACAATATCGGTCGGGCCGAGTGCCCCATCATCGACACCTGGTGGCAGACTGAAACCGGATCGGTCATGATCAGCCCTTTTCCCATCACACTGCTCAAGCCCGGATCCTGCAGCAAGCCTTTGCCGGGTATCGAGGCCGATGTGGTGGATGATGAAGGTAACCCGGTACCTCCAGGAAAGGGCGGCCAGCTGATCATCAAAAAACCCTGGCCCTCCATGCTGCGCACCCTGTACAAGGACCCGGAGCGTTACAAAAAGACATACTGGGAAAAGATACCTGGAGTATACCTGGCTGGTGACGTGGCCCGCAAGGACGAGGACGGCTACTTCTGGATCCAGGGCCGCTCCGATGACGTTATCAGTATCGCCGGACACAGGGTGGGTTCCGCTGAGATCGAAAGCGCCCTGGTGGCCCACAAGGCCGTGTCCGAGGCTGCTGTCATCGGCGTGCCTGACAAAATCAAGGGAGAAGTGGCCAAGGCCTTTGTCACTCTCAGCGCAGAATACACTGTGGATGATCCTGATGAACTCATCAAGGCTCTCAAGTCCCATGTTAGATCCGAGCTTGGACCTGTTGCGGTAATCAAGGGCATTGAGTTCAGGGACACCCTGCCCAAGACCCGCAGCGGCAAGATCATGCGCCGGGTGCTCAAGGCCCAGGAGATGGGCGAAGACGTGGGAGACACCTCCACATTGGAAGACTGATCCATAAGGGCCTTTAATCCTTGAGGCCGAAAAATGTTGACTTGAGGGCGAAATTAGATTTTTTTAACGGTTTCGCCCTCAAGTTTTTTATGTTTGATTGATGGGTCTGTATCATAACCAGGGGTGTGTGTTGGATTGGAATTTTACGATCTGATATTTTATCTGTCCATGCTGGCTGGACTGCTCATGGCCTTCAGCCTGGGAGCAAACGATCTGGCCAATACCATGGCTACAGCAGTCGGCTCCAGGGCTCTGACCGTGCATCAGGCGGTGATGATCGCAGCTCCCCTTACCTTTGTCGGGGCTGTATTTCTGGGCGCACATGTCACGGCAACCATTACCAGGGGAGTGGTCAATCCAGAACATATAGCTGATCCCAAGCTCATGGTTCTGGGTATGTTTTCCGCCCTGCTGGCTGCTGCCTTATGGGTGCTTATCGCCAGCGTGGCTTCTCTGCCCGTATCCACCACCCACTCCATTGTGGGCAGTATCCTGGGATTCGGGATTGTAGCGGGCGGACCGGAGGTTGTAAACTGGGGGATTCTTCTGGTGGTGGTTCTTTCCTGGCTCATTTCCCCGATTTTTGCTGGCGTTCTGGCCTACCTGATATTTACCCATATCAGAAAATTTATTTTTTATCAGAAGCATTACCTGGAACAGGCCAGAGTCTGGGCCCCCAGGTGGATCGGATTGACCGTTTTAATCCTGGGTTTTTCATTTGTTTTCAAAACCCCTTTGTATGATGCTATAGATATGGGGGTGCCGTTTGCGGTGGCTTTGATTGTGGCCCTGGCATGTCTGGCCTGGGCCTTTTTCAGGTACTTGGTAAAAAAGATTACCAGGCACATGGAACAGAATGTGGAGAATGTGGAGGGCATCTTCCGCAAGCTGCAGATCATGACTTCGTCCTATGTTTCTCTTTCTTTGGGAGCAAATGATGTTGCCAACGCAGTAGGGCCGGTGGCTGTAATCTATATCATAGTCCGGCGGCAGGAGCTTGTGGAGCAGGCTGATATCCCGATCTTTCTTCTGGTAATGGGCGGGCTGGGCATTGCCCTTGGAATAGCCCTTCTTGGGGCCAGGGTCATCCGGACGGTAGGTACGCGAATAACCACCCTGACCCATACCCGGGGGTTCTCGGTAAATTATGGCTCTGCTACAGCAGTTCTGGTGGCCTCCATGCTGGGTATGCCGGTTTCCACCACCCATGCCTGCGTGGGAGGGGTTACAGGAGTAGGCCTGGCCCGGGGTTTCAGCGCCATAGACCTGACTGTGCTGCTGCGAATCGTGGCTTACTGGGTGCTGACGGTACCCATTGCAGCCCTGACCTGCATAGTTATCTTCCAGACATTGCGCTGGACGTTTGTTTTATAGATTTATTTGATCCCAAATGCGAGGTGTCCCATGAGAATGAACTTTTTTGGACTGTTGTCCAGCAAATCCCCCATGGAAGGACTGCATGATCATTATGAAAAGATTCATGAGTCCATCGAGGTTATAAACGAAGCCCTGGAGTGCTACATCGGCGGGGGGGACAAATGCCCGGAATTTATTTCCCTGCAAAGCCGAATAAATGAACTGGAGAGCCAGGCGGACAAGATTATCCGGCACATACGCAACCACCTGCCCCGTGGCCTGTTCATGACTGTGGATAAGATCCAGTTTCTTAACTATACCAGCGTACAGGACAACATTCTGGACGCGGCCCAGGAGGCCCTGAACTGGCTGGGCATGCGCGAGGTGAACATCCCGGAGGAGTTTCAGCGAGACCTTCTGTTTTTACAGGGAGACGTGGTCAAAACCCTGGCCATGGTGGGTCCGGCCCTGCGGGAGACAACAGCCCTGGTACACATGGAAAGCATGAACCGGGAAGAGCTCAAGGAGAACCTGCGCAAGATCAGGGAGCAAAAGGACAGGGTCTTTAAAAACAAGAACGAAATCACCCGCAAGGTCTTCAATTCCGACCTGGAGTTCAAGGACATATACCAGTTGATTCACTACGTGGACAAACTGTACCTCATGGCCTTCAACAGCAGCAAGTGCGCCGAAATCCTGCGGACCATGATCGCCAGGTAGGAAGCAGGGAGGACAACTGCCCTGTCTCAAATGCATGATGCCGGCATTTTTATGCCATATGGTCAAAGAAAACAGGCAGGCATCTCTGCAAAGTTATATCATCATTTAGCCTGCAATCAGTCTTCCAGAAAATAATCCACGCTGGTCACCACTCTGATCCGCTTGATTTCAGGGGTAAAATTGTCCCTGTCATTAATGGTGAAAAGACCCTGACTGGCCCTGCGTATAGCTCCCACCCGGCTGTCGGAATCCCGGGCGAACTGTCTGGCTGCGCTGCGGGCATCGCGTGTGGCCTCAGCTATCATTTCCGGCTTGATTTCCGCCAGGCCTGTAAATTCAAACCTGGGCTGAAACTCGTAGGAATGCACCAGAACCACTCCTTCTGATAGCAGTTCGCCTGCGGCGGACATGGCTTCCTTGACAGCTTTTGCATCCCCTGTGCGCACGGTGATTACACTCTGGGCGGTAAACCTGTTGGCCGGCATGTGCTGAGGGGAAACTCCAAAGGCATGCTGGTCGTTTATTCTGGGGGATGAGATGGATGCCTCGGCCTCCCCAAGACCATGTCTGTCCAGAAAGGCCATCACTTTTTCAGCGGAAGAGTCCAGCTCTTCCTGAATTTTTTGCAAGTCGTTTCCGGCAGCGCTGAAGGAAATGGGCCAATAGGCCAGATCCGCCGGGATTTCCCTTTCAGCGAAGCCCCGCACACTTACGTATCTGTCGTAGGACCTGAAGTCTTTGACAGCCTCTCCAAGAACCAGGGAACTGATGACCAGGGCTATGCCGATAAGCAGGCCTGCTGCAAAATTTTTGGTCAAATTCTCGAGCATGCAAGTCCTCCTGATTCCGGCCGGGCCAGAGTTTTGGGGTTGTTATACTTTGTTCCGCAGGCCTATGCAGTCAGCTTGCGGCCTTTTTGTGCATCAAGCACAAAGACCCCTTGAGAAGCTGTGAATATGGGGCTTGCGGCAAGCCCGGAAATAGATTTATCACTTGTGATAGTTCCCCAATTCCCTGAAAATGTCTACTGAATTATTTTGCAGCCGGATATTGTATCCACACCTGAACATGATCGGTCCTTCAAGCGCGATATGGTCCTGTAAAAACTTGACAGTAAAGTTCATATATAGGAGCTATGCTTATATTTGATCCAAAACAAGTTTTCAAAAAGTAACTGTTCACCATAAAGCTATGAGCTCCAGTGGTCCGGAAATTCTGCAAACAGGACGTAAAAACTCGCTCCAAGGAAGCGTAAACCAAAACCTATACACGGGTTTGAT